>JACCDQ011378774.1_pt1 | contig 80290 bp, 61 predicted proteins | sample 7446031 | NCBI WGS metagenome assembly JACCDQ01 (sample SAMN15323442, study PRJNA562643) | freshwater metagenome | isolation source: river surface water | place: USA:Blue River Watershed | collected 2017-08-17
CACCTCTTCCCATTCCGAACAGAGAAGTTAAGCCCCTCAGCGCAGATGATACTTGGGTAATACCTGGGAAAGTATGTCGCCGCCAACCTTATTGAAATCAAAGCCTCACCTCCGTGGGGCTTTTTTTTTTGCCCCTTTTTTTATAGCCTAAGCTTTGGGTATTCTTTTAATTCCTTACTCAGTTTTAATTAACTGCCTCATTCAAACGCGGTATAGGTAATATCCGCTTCTACCACTTCTAATGGGGAGCATTTTTCAATCAATATTATAAACTGATTACTTTATTCTGGATCAGTCCATTACTGTAGTTGGATCTTTGTGATCAAGTAAAATTTTTGGGTGTAATCATAAAAGGTTCTAATATAAAATCCTGTGACTAGACAATTAAAATATTTATTTTTAACAAGATGTAGTGGGTATTTCGCACACCTGTGTATACTTAATTGTAATAAGTTAATTATCTCAGATCGTTTTGTTTTTGGCATTCCCCATGTAACAGATGCTTTTTCAAAATCTCAAGGATATGAATTTTATTTAAATGTTAGATTTAACTTCGTATTATATCTCCTCATCGAATCAACTGCACCGATCCCTCGATGGTTACTGGCGTAGATAGTTGACCGTTGGTGTAGAATCGGTAAATGGCAAAATAACTTCCTGACGGACAATCATCGCCAATATTCATTTCTTTGCCATTCCAGTAGGATAATGGATCGCTGATTTTGGCTTTTTCTGTTTTGTAAACCAATGCTCCCCAACGATTGTAAATGTACACATCGTGGAGCAGCGATTCATTTCGAAATCCGATACGATGTACATCATTGATGTTGTCGTTGTTCGGAGTGAATACATTGTACACCCAGAATGCTAATTTATAAATATTGATGAACTCACAAATGGTATCTCTGCAACCACTGCTATCCCAAACTTCCAAACAGATTTGAATTTTACGATCTTGTTGATTGTCGTAAAGGTGTTGGGTGTTGAAATTAACTGAATCGACGTTTCCATCCCCAAAACGCCAAATGAAACCCATATTTCCAGTACTTTTTTGAACGAATGAGAAGTTGGGATTGTTGGTTGTATCCAACTCAAACGATCCAAGTAAGGGCGACTTGGTTAAATGGATCCTGACGGTTGAATCGCATCCACCAATTGAAGTTAGTGTATCAAAAATGGAAGTGGGAGGGATGTAGGATTGATTTTTATACCAAAAGACTTCCTTGGGACACAAGGTTAAGGAAATTGTGGTATCGATTTTGGGATAAAATTGGATGTTTCGTTGAACTATCGAATCACATCCCCAAAGAGCCTTAAAAGAATCAATATGAATGTTATTGTTGGTGTACGATTTTCCGGAGAATTTAGCGGTATCTCCAAAGCAGAACCAGTAGTTTAAAGCGTAATTTGTATCATTTCCAAAATCAGCTCGATAGACCCAAATGGATTCACATCCATTTGACTGTTTCAACGTATCAGCAAACCAACCCGTTGAAGTAATGATTTTACGTGGATTAGTCGCGTTGGGTAAAATAAAGGTATCGTTTGAACAGCCAACCAAATATTGGGTATCTCTTTTGATGGGGTTGAAGATCAATTTGTAATTTATTAAGGAATCACATCCTTGAATATTGATTAAATGTCGAGAGAATGATGTATCGGAAGTGAAAAATGCGCCACGAGTTGAATCCGAACCGCTACCTGATCCAGCGCTTGAACTTAAAAAGAACGAATCTCCTTGACAGAAAGTTAAATCCACCAAAGTTGTGTCTTTCAATCGGGGAATGAACAACCGTTTTTGGTAAGGACCGTTGCAATCGTATTGATACGAGATGGTTAATTCGATGGTGTCGGTTAAACCAGGATTCTTCAGCGTATCGATTTGTCCCACTTTGAGATTAATTAAGCGCAAAATAGTGTCACGGTTGTTGTTCCGTAACTTCCACTCAAAAGTAACCTGTGAATTGGAATCCAATAAATTGGCGTACCCAGACTGCCAAGGACCCACGCCAAATTCAGGGCCATCCGAGGTATCAAAAAGTGAAGCAGCAGCTGCGTAATCGCCTTGACAACCATTGATTAAAAAGGTGTCAATTTTGAAAAGAGACAAATTGCAATTAAAAGGACTTTTAAAAGAGGCAAGAAAACTATCCCCAGTAACAAAAATCGTCCCTGAATTGCGATCCAAACGAACGTCGATTGTGGCTCTTGGGGTAGAGGGAATCAATTTAAAGGTGGTGTCGTACAAGAATTTGGAACCGGTGAATGAATAAACCAAGACCTGGGCGGAATCGCCACCAATAAAAACACGATTGCAATCATCAACGGCAATTCCGGACTGACCTATATGACCACGCACACCGTTGTGATAAGGTACCGAATCGATGGCCAATATTTTCCCATCAAAGATATCAATGGCCAAAAACACTTTACCATCATACACAAAAGCGTATTTGGAATTAACCGCTAAGCAGTTGTTGTGGTTAGAGATTTGATTATTAACCGGTAGGTTGGGGTAGTTTGAAAATTCTTCAAATTGAATAAATGGATAAAGGTTTACAGAATATATGTTTTTTTTAAAATTAAGTTCTGGATGCAAAAAATCAACTCTATTCTCAACGGATTTGTATTTCCAATTACCATTAAAACTATCCCAAAAAAGTATTCTTTTATTATAGCTGATAATAGTAAAAAGATGACCATAGAGATTTTTTCTTATGATTACTCCATCTTGTGCGAATGATATTGAATCGCCAGTGATAATATGAGAATTGGAATTAGGAGGAGAAGAATAAAATTCAGTATTTATTAGATTTTGCATGTTATAAATCCCCCCAGATGCTGAAATTATCTGCCTTTTATCACAAAGAATTTCCATATCCCAAATTTCTACAAAAGGCAATATGGAATCCCCTTTTTGAATGTAATTGCCTTCTGAATTCAATTCGATAATTCTTGGAGATTTTATATTGTCAATAGAAGTTGCAACAAATAAACATTTGTTGTAATTATTTAATAATAAAGACGCGGTGGATGGCCCTGCATAGTACGAAGAATACCAATTGATAGCGGGTAATTGCCCGGAGAAGATCCAAATTAATTTACCTTGAGAATCGTACTTGGCTACTTGTGGATACAGCAAACAGGCACTTAAAACGTATGCATGTTGATCATTATCGTAATCAACCATTGATACCATGTTAGATAAATCGCCCCATCGGGTAAAAATGGTTTTGGCTTCTTTTAATGTGTCAATCAGTCGAACGTACGGGTCAATAATCGTAATATTTTTAATTTTGGAAATAACTTGGTCGCCTTTCCTGATATTAAATCCCCAAGTTGATCTTGCTTTATTATGCGCATATTGAATAAATAATGGTGATTTTAATGACTGCGAAATATTGTCAAAATTTGTTTCTGTCACTGAAATGCCTAACTCTTCGATTATTAGCCATTGGTTTTGAATCAAAAGTTTATTGTTTTTTAGGGATGTATTTAATGGTTTGTATGAATTGGGAGTGACATATCTAAACTGTATATCTTTCACATTTGCTCCATTGTGTAGAATGAAGCTGTATTTGATTAATCCTGCATTTGACTTACCATTTCCTACTTGATAAACAATGTCAATATTTGGATAAATATTTTGAAAGGTGATTTTCTTATAACCATAACTATTCCAATGTTTTGGTCCAAACGTCCAGTAATGATTGGAAGGTTGTTCAACAATCATATTGGCATTGGGATTGGTTCCAATTAATTGAAATTGAATTTGTTCAGAAACAGGTTTGGAGCGTTCTTCTTTTTCTTGATGTTCTGATTCCTGCTCGGACTTCCTCGGTGCTTGTTGCTCAAATTCCGGTTTAAATAAAGTGGTTTCCCAAACAAAACCACTACCATTTTGGTGAAGATACACATTGGTTTCCCCAGTCCATAGCACAGCTGCGGGTGAATTCAAGGGTCGGTTTGGATTGTATTTTTGATCAAACTGACCCTTGTTTTCAATGAAATATAAATTGTCGAATGGTTCTTTTACAGTAAAATTAGATTGAGCAAGTAAATTCCCTGACCATATAAATAAAAACCATATTGTAAATTTGTACTTCAAATCGACAACAATTTAATAAAAAACGGTGATTAAATAGTCACATGTTCCCAATGGGTCGGGTTGAATGGTTGCAGAAAAATTATGCATAGCGGGAGGTAAGCCTAAATGACAATCACAAGTAACAGCACTTGCAACACCTGTAAGCGGAACAGTGAAAGAACCTGGATTACAAGCACTTATGTTAATAAATGAAATTTCATCGGGTATAGTGCCACTATATGAATAACACAATTGAGGTGCGCCGGGTAAACTTCGATTCACATTGCCTGGGTAACTGTACTGGAATAATGGTGAAATACAGAATCCATTAGAACGCACACAATAATATCCTTCACAATTTGGATTCACTGATGCTTCTTGAATACGGTAAGTGTAGGCAAATACCGTATTTGATAAAAATAGAATGAAAATTAAAAGACTCGTCTTTAGTGTTTTGACAAATCGAGTTAAATTGTAGTTGAAAGTAGTTGTTTTTTTCATTCTTCAAACCTAAGGCTTGGAAAATTGGCAGATATAGTGACATGTCACTATGTGGTTTGTTTTTAGTCGATAAAAATTATGTTTTTATCGATTTGTAGGTGCTTTAATTAAACAAGAAGAAAGTTTTTGTTTTTTATGGACCAAATAAATATTGTAAAATTCATTAAAAAAATTCTTAACACAATATACTTTTTGTTTGGTATTAGCCATTTTATTGGAAAATAACAACTTTAAACTTTTATTAATTATATTTGTTTAAACAATTATGGAACGCAAGAAATTTTTGAAATCTGCTTTGATTGCCTCAGGAGCCATTGCATCCGGTTTAACTGCTAAAGCCATTATCGATAACGATAATGATGAACTAACCCCATTGAAAGCTGCTAAAGATCCTAATTTGGGGTTTAATCATATTCCCAATTCTAATTCTACCATTAATATGAACACCGTATTACACAAATCCGATTCTAGAGGACATGCCGATCATGGTTGGTTGGTGTCGAAACATACTTTTAGTTTTGCTAATTACTACAATCCCGAACGCATGCACTTTGGTGTTTTGCGTGTTCTAAACGATGACTATGTAGCTCCAGGTATGGGTTTTGGAACGCATCCCCACGATAATATGGAAATCATTTCCATTCCCTTGGATGGCGATTTGGAACACAAAGACAGTATGGGAAATGTTGCCGTAATTAAAAAAGGGGATATTCAAGTCATGAGTGCAGGTACCGGAATTACCCATTCAGAATACAATAAAAACAAGGATAAAGCCGTGAAGTTTCTTCAGATTTGGGTCTTCCCAAACAAGCGAAATGTTACTCCACGTTACGACCAAATAGTATTGAATCTGAAAGATCGCGAAAATCGTTTCCAGCAAATATTATCTCCAACTGCCGACGATGAAGGCGTTTGGATTCATCAAAATGCTTGGTTTCACTTGGGAAATTTTCAATCCGGTAAATCCAGTCAGTATGAAATCAAATTGCCAACCAACGGTCTATATGTGTTCATGCTTAAAGGTAAAGCTAAAATCAATGGAATTGAAGTTTCTACCCGCGATGGTTTAGGAATTTGGAATACCACCGAACCAATCCAGTTTGAAGCAACCGAAGACAACGAAATTCTATTGATGGATGTTCCTATGAATATCGGTTAACGTGCCGAAAATCCCCCCTGTGACTATAGTTACAAACCAAATATAGCGCGAAGTGTACCTTTGCGCTATATTTTTTTATGGTGATTTTTAATTGTGTCGATTTTTTGGGGAATGAATATGTCTATTTTGGGTAGAATAATTATGTCGATTTTGGGGGAAATGAATATGTCAATTAAAAGTGGGGTGAACAAGTTAATCAATGGTGAAGTGAAGTTGAGACTTTTGTTTCTGGGGATGTTCTTGATATTTACTACCAATTTAATCTTTGCACAGCATCAGGAATTACTCGAAAAACCCAATTTGTGGAGAGGGAAATCCAAAAGATATTACGACACTTCTGAAATCAGTCGGGCATTTCAGGATGGAGTTCTGCAAGGACATTTTCGGTATTTTTACATGAACACCGACAATCAAGGTGCTCACGCTGATTATTTTGCTCATGCAGCGGGTGGTGGAATTCGCTACGAATCAGCACCGTATCACGGATTTCAAGTGGCAATTAGTGGTTTCTTTATTTTCAATATGCATTCCTCGGATTTGGGCCTCGTTGATAGTCTATCCAACCAGAAAAATCGCTACGAAATCCAACTATTTGATATCGAAAATCCCTACAATCATAAAGATATAGATCGCTTGGAAGAGTTGTATGTAAAATATAATTTTTCTAAATCTAACATTACTGCAGGACGTCAATTGATTAATACTCCCTTCATTAATTTACAAGATGGTAGAATGCGTCCCACAGGGGTTGAGGGATTTTGGGCTGACCTTTCTGAATGGAAGAACACCCGAATCGAAGGAGGATATTTATACGGTATCACTCCTCGTGGAACTGTGCAATGGTTTGATATTGGAGAATCTATTGGCCTGTATGGGGTGGGAGTGGATCACTACGGTTTAAGATCCAAATATGCCGGTAAATTAGAGAGCTCTTGGGTTTCGGTTTTGGGGATACACCATAAAATTAATTCAAATGCCAAATTCAATGTGTGGAATACCACCATCGACAATATCCTCACCACTAATTTGATTCAAGCCGAGTTTAACATCCCCCGAAACAAAAAGCAAAAAACGTATTTAAATGCTCAAATGATGCGCCAATTTCCCATTGGCGATGGAGGAAATTCGGAAACTAATTATAAGTATATTCAACCCAATGAGAAGGCCATTGCGTATAGTTTTCGCTTGGGACAAACCTTGGGTACATGGGATATGAACCTGAATTATACCAGAATTACATCGGAAGGTCGATACTTGATGCCGCGTGAATGGGGCAGGGATCCATTTTACACGTTTTTACCCAGAGAACGCAATGAGGGATTTGGAAATGTACATGCTGCTACATTGAGAATTACCAAAAAATTCATCAAATATGATTCGAAAATCAATCTGTCAGGAGGTTATTTTAAACTGCCTTCGGTGTATGATTATCGATTGAATAAGTACGGATTACCCTCTTATGCGCAGGTAAATTTGGATTTACGTCATGATTTCGGGGGAATTTGGAAAGGAATGGAATTGCAGTTTCTGACTGTTTATAAACACGAACTGGCCGCCGAAAATTTATTGCCCAAGCATATTTTCAATAAAGTCAATATGTTAATGTACAACGTAGTGTTTAACTACCATTTTTAAATAAATTTTGGCAATTTGCATTTACTGCCGGCGAATGGCAATAAACTGCCGAGGATCAATAGCGTTTTTTAATTCAACTGCCACCTCAAACCAAAGAAAATTCGTCGGCCTTGATTAGCGGTGTACACATACGAAGGATCGAACGTTAATCCGTAGGGATTTTCAGGTGTGCGTTGTGCGATGCCATTTGCAAAAACTACTTTTTTATCGAATGGATCGTGACTTCGGGCAATAAGAAAAGGCACTCCTTGAGCAGGCGTCCAGTCCAGTAGATTTTTAATTCCACCGTAAAATTCCAATTTTTTATTCCAGCGATAACCGGCATTCACATTCAACAGCATAAACCAATAGGATCGTGCGGGACGTGGGTCAAATTCGCTCAATAGGGGCAATCGCATAGCGCCTACTGCGTTTCCAGTGAAATCTACATTCCAACGTTGAGTGCGAGATTTATAGGAAACGGTGATGCTGGAATTCCATTTTTCCGTGAAATACGGCGTTTGATAGTTGATTTGAACCGTTCCATCCGACAAGGTATCCCCCGAAAAAGGAGCCCTTACATCCATTAGGGTGATTCCATATCGCAATGAAACGCGCTTGGGTAGCTGAATGTTTAAATTGGCATTGATTCCTCGATTGTAGGAGTTCTGGCGCGTGTTTATGAAACGAATTTCATTGGGGTCGCTGTCGTAGTCTGGATAGATTCGATTTTGAAATACTGCACCAAATCCATTCAATTCCAAATCAAAAAGTACTGATCCAACCGTCCAGGTTTGATTCAAACTAGCGCTGAAATTATAGGAAGTTTCAGGGTTTAAAAAGAAAGGAATCACCATTCTCCTAGAACCTGAAAGGGCAGCATGCTCTTCGGTAAACAAATTCACAATGCGGTATCCACGACCAAAATTCAATCGGGCAATGGTAGTTTTCTGAGGTGCAAATTTCAACGCCACCGTGTAACCGGGAATGAATTTATGAATGGGGTGGTAATCCAACCGCCATCCTAAATTTGCTGACCACTTCGAATTAATTTTCAATTGGTTTTGATTGAAAGCACCTGGAATCCAAATATTATTGGGTTTTGTCAATGCTTCGTATTGAGCCTGCAAGGAATCTACAGGCATGTTGTCGTTGTAATAATTATTTCTCAGCGTCAAACCACCCACAGCATCCCACCACTTTCGAAGGGTATTGGAATACACCCATTGGCTGAAAAAAGTATTTTGCATGGCCTTATAATGCGTGGTTCCGTAGTAACTGTTTTGATGATGGGTGTTATAGGAAATCATCCATCGAATGGGCACAGAAGTCGACAAATCGTAATTCCCCATGAATTCCAAGCGGCGGGTTCCAATGCGTTCGCCATATAGGGTTTCTTTGCCCCAATCAGCAGGACTATAATTCAATTCCCCGCCCCAGCGGTCTTCGGTTAGTGCCCGAATTCCCCAGTTTAACAATCGATTATGCGGCCGAATGACATTCCATTTTTGAAACACGGAAACTCGTTTTTGCAATGCAATGTCTGTAAAACCGTCGTTATTATGGTCTTTAATTTGGTCGTACCAAAAGGCGTTAACCCCTGTAAGTACCGATGTTCTAGCTCCCAATTGGGTCACCGCGGATAGGTCAAAATTTGTTTCCAACCACGATGTGGTATGAAGGTCCAAATCATATCGAGCCGATGCACGCTTCCATTTTTGGGGGATGTTGGACTTCAGTAAATCGGAAGTATTCGGCGCAGAAAATGACTTGGAGTTTTTCGGAGTTTTGGTAATGACATTAATGATACCGCCCATCGCTTCGCTTCCATAAAGAACGCTGGATGGCCCTTTCATGATTTCCATGCGCTCAATCATGGAATTGGGAATTCCCATCAAACCATAAACCGAACCCAAATTCGATATAACTGGCATTCCGTCGATCAGAATCAATGTGTAACCGCCTTCCATGCCATTGATATGTATATCGCCCGTATTACATACGTTGCAATTCAATTGCGGACGAACCCCAGATGCCAATTGAAGAGCTTCAAATAAACTGGGTGTGGGGTTGAGTTTGAAAAATGCGGATCGATAAATCTCAATGGATACTGGACTTTCAGATTTACTAACGGGCCGTAAAGTTGCGGTAATTACGACCTCATCTAAGGTATCGTTATCTAAACTATCTTTTTGTGTTTCGGGGGATGGGATGTCTGAGTTGAATTTAAATTGCCCTTTTGAACTGAACAAAGTTTCCGAATGGTTTTCTGAATATGGATGTTTGTGAATGTAGCTTTCAGTAGAATGCTGATTTGCATGGGCGGCTTTTTCGATTTTCCCAATTGAAAAAACATCCCCCGAAAGAATGAAAAAAACAATCAAAACGAACAGGGTCTTTTTTGAAAAAGATCGATTCAATGGAATGTGCATACTGGTTTTTAAGTCGGAATACTCGCTGGGAGAAAATCAATGTAATAAGAAACAAGTTTGCTCCCTAGTTACATCCAAAAGAAACAGAGTGTTTCAAATAAGACGTTGATTCCTTCCACAAAAGTAGTCTAATTATACAAAAATGACGTTAAACGATTTGTAAGGATATGGCAATATGACGAAATTTGCCTTGCAACGCAAAGAATGACAAAGCAAAGAATTACGGTAGCAAAAGGTGATGGAATTGGTCCAGAGATTATGGACGCCACCTTGAAGATTTTAACTGCGGCTGGTGCCGAGATAGAAATCGATGAAATCGAAGTAGGCGAGAAGGTGTACCTTTCTGGCAACACTTCGGGTATCGCCAAAGACTCTTGGGATATCATCAGAAGTAACAAGGTATTCTTAAAGTCACCAATAACTACGCCACAAGGTGGTGGATATAAGAGTTTGAACGTAAGTACGCGTAAGTTTTTGGGATTGTATGCCAATATTCGTCCGTGTATTAGTTTACACCCTTATATTGCAACAAAGCATCCTCAAATGGATATTGTAATTATCCGTGAAAATGAGGAAGATTTGTACGCAGGAATCGAACACCAACAAACCGACGAAGTGGTTCAGTGTTTGAAATTGATATCACGTCCCGGATCAGAAAAAATCGTGCGTTATGCATTTGAATATGCGCGTGTTTATGGTCGTAAAAAGGTAACCTGTTTTACCAAAGACAATATCATGAAGCAGTCGGATGGATTGTTTCACCAAGTGTTTAATGAAATTGGTGCTGAATATCCTGAAATTGAAAAAGAACATTGGATTATTGATATTGGGGCAGCAAAAGTGGCTGATACGCCTGAGGTATTCGATGTAATTGTCATGCCGAATTTATATGGCGATGTGGTTTCGGATATTGCGGCTCAAATTACGGGTTCAGTAGGTTTAGGCGGTTCTGCTAATATTGGTGAAACGTGCGCGATGTTTGAAGCCATTCACGGTTCTGCACCGATGATTGCGGGACAAGGAATTGCGAATCCTTCAGGATTATTGCAAGGGGCCGTAATGATGTTGAATCACATTGGTCAAACAGAAACAGCTGAAAAAATTCAAAACGCTTGGTTGAAAACCATCGAAGACGGAATACATACCGTTGATATTTACAAAGAAGGAACCAGCAAGAAAAAAGTAAATACCATAGAATTTACAGATGCGGTGATTGGTAATTTAGGACAAAAACCGGTACAACTCACTGGGGTGGAGTTCCGAAAAGATGCAAAATTCAATTTGCCTCCATATCAGCGCAAACCTCAAAAGTCGAAAGAACTAAAAGGTGTGGATTTATTTATTCATTGGCACGGAACTGACGCTAATCAACTTGCGGAAATGATTCAACCATTGAACAATGGTAAATTGAATTTATCGATGATTACCAATCGCGGTATTAAAGTGTGGCCAGAAGGATTCGAAGAAACGTTCTGTACAGATCACTGGCGTTGCCGTTACAAACCCACTGAGGGACATGTTCCTACCAAAGCGGATATCATTGAATTGATGCAATTGGCAGAGAAACATGGTATTGATACCATCAAAACCGAGAATTTGTATGCCTTTGATGGCGTAGATGCGTATTCTTTGGGTCAGGGACAGTAAAGCGGATGGAAAAATAACCGTAGCTTAAACAAACCGGAGGCTACGGAATAAGGATTTGCGTAAAACGGAACGGTGCTGTTTGGACTGGAGGTTATCGAAAAGAACGGCACTGTTTAAAATAATGATAAAAAGAAAATGCCCCATTTCTGGGGCATTTTTAATTAGAAATTCTTAAGGTAAACAGAAATAAATTATATATACTTTATTAACCTATTACTCTTACTTTAACGGCGTTTAAGCCTTTTTTACCTTCTTCTAACTCAAATTCAACTGCGTCGTTTTCACGAACTTTGTCGATTAAGCCAGTTACGTGAGAGAAATACTCTTCTCCGTTTTGGTCGTCTACAATAAAACCATAACCTTTGGTTTCATTGAAAAATTTAACTTTACCTGTGTGCATTCAATTAACTTTAAGTATTCAAAGGTAACGGAATACTTGAACTTTCCTACTTTTTAGTGAAATTTTATTTTCTTTTTAGTAAATTCTTTACACCCAATTTAGAACCTTTTGATTTGTCCGATGGATTTTCAAAAGCATCCCAACGTTGATTGCTCTCGTCAATATCTGCGGTTTCTCTAAATGGATCAATAACAATACTCTCTACCTCTTTGTATTTCACAAACGCTTTGCTGAACGAATTTTCGTTTTTTCTCCAAATGTATGCACTGATGTAATCCACATCCGAGGTTCCATCTACGTAATTCCATTGGATAATAACCGGCATTACAGTTCCACCCAAATTGCTGAAAGATAACTGATAGTAGTAATTGTCTTTGAGTTTTGAAAATTCAGTAGCTTCAACTAATTCATATTTAGGAAGATGAAGGGGTGCCTCAACTTTTTGCGCAGAATCGCGTTTTTGCACCGCATGTTGCTGTTTTTCCGTTTTTGGTGCCAACGCTCTGTAGTAATATTTGTCGCGTAAGGTAGTGTCCGTATCAACAGCAAAAACCATTCCTGAAGCTTTGTTTCTTAAACGAGAAACATGCAAGAATTGTTCATCTTCAATGGCTTGCGCTTTTCTCGCTGCTCTATTTTGGGGGATGGCAGATGTTTGCAGTGAAAAGGTTTTGCTCGACAGATCGGGCAGGGTGGTAGGGTTGTTTAATTTGAATGCCACAACCGAATCCAATCGAATATCAACGGGTTGTATATCAAAAAACCAAGCTCTCCAAAACCAATCCAAATCCACTCCCGAAGCATCTTCCATCGATCTGAAAAAATCCGATGGACGAGGATGTTTATACGCCCAACGACGGCAATATTCTTTGAACGCAAAATCAAAAAGTTCTCTTCCCATTACCGTTTCGCGCAAAATATTCAATGCCGTTGCCGGTTTTGCATAGGCATTGGGACCAAATTCAATGATATTCTCTGAATTGGTCATAATGGGCTCCAAGCGTTCCACTGGGAGTTTCATATAGTCCGTAATTTTGTGTGCGGGACCTCTTCTGGAAGGATAATTATTGTCAAATTCCTGTTCTGCTAAGAATTGTACAAAGGTGTTTAATCCTTCATCCATCCAGCTCCAATGGCGCTCATCGGAATTGATAATCATGGGGAAAAAATTGTGTCCCACCTCATGAATAATCACTCCAATCATTCCGTATTTGGTGGCTTCTGAATAGTTACCTGCTGAATCTGTTCTACCATAATTGAAGCAAATCATGGGGTACTCCATTCCGTTGCTGGCTTCTACGGAAATAGCCACAGGGTATTGGTATGGAATGGTATATTTAGAATACGTTTGAATGGTATGTGCCACCACCTTGGTTGAGTATTTATTGTACAATTTGTACGATTCTTTGGGATAGTAACTCATGCACATCACTTTTTTACCTTCTACATAGGTAGGCATGGCATCCCAAGTGAATTTACGGGAAGATCCCCAAGCAAAGTCACGCACATTTTTTGCTGAATATTTCCACGTTTTGAATCCCAAACCATAGAAATCCAATGAATTAACTTCTGCGGGATTGTTGGGGTCAATGGCAAATACATTATTTCCCGAACCCATAGATTTTGTTTCGCTTGTGTTTTTTGGGGAAATCATGACATCAGCATTACTCGCAGAGGGCTTAATTCCCTTTTCCGACAATAATTTTAAATATTTGTCGATGTTTGCTTGAATATCCTCCAAGGTGACAATTTGGTCTGGAGTATTAACTTTTTTTGCATTAATTACACCCTCAGTTTGTGAAAAACAACTGTTCCAACGATTCCATTGTTGAGGCGTTAATACTTCTTTATAGTTGGAACATTCGCCGGTTGCCGCAATGATATGGTCGGTTGGCACCATGATATTCACATCAAAATCCCCAAAAACCAATGAAAACTCGCCTCTGCCAGTAAATTGTTTGTGGTTCCATCCTTGGTAATCGCTGTAAACACACATACGAGGATACCATTGAGTAATGGTAAACAAATCCGATTGTCCGTCGGGCATGAATTCATATCCACCGCGACCTCCAATTCGCATTCTTTCGGGGATTTTATAGCTCCACTGAATTTTGAAAACGAATTTTTCCTTGCTTTTTAGTCCTTTGGGAAGGTCAACGCGCATCATGGTTTGGTTAATGGTGTACGTCAAAGATTGTCCTTTGGCATCAGTTACTTTTATTATTTTGGATCCGTACCCTTTCAAACGAATTTGAACATCCAAATCTGATACTTGATCAGGGGTAATGGTTTCACCAAATTTACTCTCGTTAAAATAATTGCTTTCTCCGTTGGGGTTGTGCTCGTTTTCATCGAGTTGTAACCACAAATAACTCAACACATCAGGTGAATTATTGGTGTAGGTGATGGTTTCTGAACCATGCAAGACACGATTCTTTTCATCCAATACGGCGGTGATTTTATAATCAGCTTTTTGTTGCCAATAGGCATGTCCTGGCGCACCAGATGCTGCTCGGTATTCGTTAACATCCTCTAACAAGGGGCCAATCTGCTCAAATCGGTTACCGTGATTGGAACGTGGGTTGTTGAATACATTTTGTGCTGTTAACAAAGAACCACTGAAAAATAAAGAGCACCATAAGATGCTTTTGCGTAAAAATCGTTTCATTGTAGCGTTAAGGTTTGGGTTTAGAGCTTGAAAAAACTCAATCTGCGAATATAATCAATTCAAAGATGAATTAACAATACGATCAATGCTCATCCAAAGGCTGCAAATCCATGCAGCAACGAGAATTCCCAATTCAATCTTGTACTTGATACGGGAATAAAGAAATTCATTCGCTTTATAAAGTTGAGCAGAGGCTAGTTTAATACCAAATAAAACTGACAAGAAAAGTATTTGACCCAATTCTAACCCAATATTGAAACCCAATAATTCCCATAACAAGGTGTCGGAATTGATACTTACTGCTTTCAGTTGATTTGAAAATCCCAATCCATGTATGAGACCAAAGAATGCTATGGTTCCATAATTTCGTTTTAGTTCAGACAAATCTTTTTTACGAACTACGTAGTAAATGCTGCGAGATGCCCCCCACAAAATGGTGAGTGCGATGCAGTTTTCAATAATGTAAGAGGGGATTTGAACGATTTCAAATGTGCTTAATGCCAACGTTAATGAATGTCCGAATGTAAAAGCAGTTACCCAAAGGAGTATGGTTTTCCAATTTTTGATTTCAAGAGGAGTAAACATGACCAACAAAAACAGCATGTGGTCATATCCTCCCACATCTAAAATGTGTTGGAAGCCAAATTTTATCCAAAAAAACCAATCAATTTGAAACACTTTTAATTTGTTATAATGTTAAATTCTAACCTTAGTAATCTTAATGTAAATGCAGAAAACTGAAATTACCCTGAATAACTTCAATCGGTAACTTCGTAACTTTGATGCAAATCTCTGTATAATATAACACTTAAAAAAGATGAAAAAACTTAATTTGATTAAACTGACCATTCCTTTTGTGGCAGTTATATTGTTTTTCGTTTTAACTTCCATGCATCCGTTTTTTGTGGGAATAACCGAATATACCTTAGATACACGCAATTCAAAGCAAGAAATATTTGAGTTGAAAGTGAAATTATTTACCGATGATTTAGAAGCATCTTTTCAAAAGGAAACCGGAGCAAGACTTCCCGAAGCGTTCTACAACATTAAAGAGGATAGTGAAGAAGGAAAAGCTATTTATCCGTTGTTGGATTCCTATTTCAATAAAAATCTACAGATTGCTTGGTACATCATGCATTTTTCCAATGAACGAATGGTGTATTTGCCCATCAAAATAAAAAAAGTCGAATCCAAAGAAGAATACACTCAGATTTCATTTGAAATCAATCAGCCCCGGAAAAAATGGCTTCCAATTGCCCGACGCACCAAGGCTGTTTTTGTGAAAAATCAATTGCTCATGTCATATAAAAAGGAACAGAAGCATATTATACATTGCACATGGAATGGAGTGCGTAAAAGCGATTATTTGGATGGTAAAAATTCGCAATTTTTTTGGAGCAAATAACCAAATCATGACATGTATGTTGTAATAATGTTTAATTTAGTCCACCTGTCAATGAATGGAATGGGTTTAACCACCTTCATACTAAATAAACTATTTTAAAATTCCCTTAATGATTTCAATAACTCAAAAAGAATACTCTAAACAATCTATTTGGTTTCAGCTTACTGCTTTATGGGCATTTGTTGAAGTAACCTTGGGCGGCTTATTGCACGCGGTTCGTTTGCCCTTAACAGGTTTGGTGGTGGGCGGTTCTGCTGTAGCCATACTTTGCGTAATGGCCTTGAATTCCAAAAATCCTTGGAAAGATATATTTCGAGCTACCGGAGTTGTATTAGTTGTTAAAGCAGGAGCCAGCCCTCATTCTCCCATTCCCGCCTATTTAGCCGTGAGCTTTCAAGGATTTGCGGCAGCGTTGGTTTTTTCTATTATAAAGAACTTTAAGTTTGCCTCTTTATTATTCGCTGTTTTGGCAATGATTGAATCGGCACTTCAAAAATTACTCACCTTGGTTGTTATGTACGGAGAATCGTTGCAAGATGCAATCAATCTTTTTATGGGAGCCATAGCGAAAGAAGTGGGTTTGCAAAATTCCGTTTGGTTGTCGAATATATCGGGAACAGCTCTGCTCGTTTATTTGTATGTGGCAATTTATTTCGTTTGGGGTGTTGTTTTGGGATGGAGGATGGGTGGATTTCCGAATCGCGTAACCACCTTGAAACGAGTCATTCAACAAAAACGAAAGGAATATACCGAGCCGAACAGTATGTATCAAAACCCCATGTCATCTACTCGCTATGTTTTCTGGGTGTTCTATTTTTTGGTTCTAATAGGTATGATTATGGTGTTGAGTTTTATTGAAGATTCCAAACACAATATCACTTACGTCTTGATTCGGAGTTTAGCAGCAACACTCTTGTTGTTTTTGGTTATCAATCCCTTATTTAGAATTTTCGTTAAAAGAGGAGCCAAAAAAAGCAAGAATATCCAGCTCGTTAAAGATATTACCCAAGATTTTATTCAATTTCGAATGGATTATAAATTTAGTCTATTTTGCACGGAAGAGAATAACTCATTCTTTATGCGTTACATTAAAGCCATGGAATTTATGATTGCTTTGAGGTTGGAATCACAACAGCATTCTAAATGAATAAAATTCATATTTTATCGGGGGATATTCGGACAGGAAAAACAACCTGGTTGCTACATTGGATTTCACTGCTTAAAATTCAAGGACAAGAAATTCACGGTTTTGTTTCCCTGGATGCAAAATCGGGAAGTAGGTCAAGTGCAGAAAATGCAAGTACCCTTCGATCCTTGATGAATTTAAATGCCCTTGAAACCATTGAGTTTGAGCTGCCCGAAAATGTTGCTAATGAATGCGAAATTGTTCAAATTGGACCATTTCGCTTCAAGAAATCCGCTTTTTCTGAAGCCATGACTTGGTTAAATAGTTCATTGGAAAGCCCATCCTCGAACTGGATAATCATCGATGAGGTGGGGAAGTTAGAATTAAATAAAAATGAGGGATTTAATCCCGATCTGGATCAGTTTTTTGAAGATTTTGCTGGAAAATCAAATGACGATTTTCAAGCAAAATTGCTAGTGGTAGTGAGGACGGAACTTTTGAGTATTTTTATTGAAAAGTACAATCATCTCTTTCCTGATTTTCAGATTCATCATCTTGAAAATCAAATTTCACAGGATTTTTTTCGAGTATCTTTTGAAGAAGAATCAAACAATGGTAAAATCGAGGGATTGATTTTAGGGGGTGGCGAAAGCTCTCGGATGGGGTATCCAAAGTATAAAATAGAGTATGTGCCAGGCTGTCCACAGTGGGTCAGATTATTAAAAACGATGCAGCCATTGACTCATAAGACGGCTTTAAGCATCCCCCGAAAAGATAAAAAAGCAATGGAAGAAGCGTTGGCTAACCTGGAAATATATTCTGTAAATATATCGGTGCAATGCGATGCAACGGAGTATGAAAATTTGGGACCAATAGGTGGAATTTTAAGTTATTTTAAAGGCGATTTTAGTGAGAATTCCGCAGGATTGCTGGTTGTTGCGGTTGATTATCCCTATTTGAGGGAAGAGGCGTTCAAGGAATTGATTTATGCGTTCCAAAAAACTGAAAAATCCGTGTTTTATTTCGATGATTCCACCGGAATTATCAATGGGTTAATCGGAATTTACTCGCGTTCTGATTTGGGACTTTTGGAGCAATGGTACGCAGATGGAAACGAGTCAATTAGCCGATTTTTAAGAAAAAATAGGCAGAATTTAACCTTGCTAACACCCCAGAATTGGTCTGAATTGATTAGTGTTGATGAAGGTCGTTTCAATGAAAAGTGGGCCCCCCTTAATTAAAAATATGTATGTCAAAATTCAGTTTAACCCCTACCGAAATCCGACGTTTTGAAAACGGCGAATTCAAAACAGCCACCGATATGCTTTCGGTAGAAGAACCGTTGTTGATACGTTTGGTTTCGGGGGATGGGAATTTGGATCCAGTGGATTTGTCGGTTACCATGCGAACTCCAGGAAACGATAGAGACTTGGCCGTTGGGTTTCTTTTTACCGAGGGAATTATTCGAGAAAAAGACGACATAGTTCAAGTGCTTGAATTGGACGGTGAAGTTCGAGTTCAAATCCGAAATTTTGATCAATTGGATTTGAAAAAGTTAGAGCGACATTTTTACACGACTTCCAGTTGTGGAGTTTGCGGAAAGGCATCGATTGATGCTGTAAAACTGGCTTGTCCCATCATTGTGCCGAGCAAAAATTGGACAATTTCCCATGAAATTCTACGTAGTTTGCCCGAAAAGTTGCGCAAATCGCAAAGCAGTTTCGATTTTAGCGGAGGCATTCACGCATCGGGATTGTTTGATTTACAAGGTAATTTAATGGATTTATCGGAGGATGTTGGGCGACATAATGCTTTGGATAAATTAATCGGTAGGGCATTAGAACGTGGGGAAGTGCCCTTGTTCAATTCTGTGTTATTATTAAGTGGCCGCGCCAGTTTTGAACTCGTTCAAAAAGCCAGCATGGCTGGCGTGCGCATGATATGCGCCATTGGCGCCCCTTCCAGTTTGGCAGTAGAATTAGCGGATGAATACCAAATTACGTTGGTCGGTTTTTTAAAAGAGAATCGTTTTAATGTGTATACCGCGTTTGATCGCGTTTTGTTGTAAAGAACAGCGATTAAATGTTAAAGTGTAATTATGTTGAAAAAGGGTATGTGATTTAGCATGAATTTTAAGGGTTGAAATCAATCTTGTAGCTGGATTTTACAAAAACTCAACGTCATATCTATAAAATAAAAAAAGCGAGACCAAAGGCCTCGCTTTTCTATTTTAATTTGAACTACTATTCTTTGTTAAAGAAGTAAATTCAATTATTTACCCAATTTGAAAGCAGAAATTTGGTAACCAATGCGTGATTCACCTTTGAAAGTGATTTGTGCATCCAAACGCTGTCCACCAGCTTGACGCTTTAATTGGTCGTATTGAGCTTGTGTCATGAAGAAACAACCTTTATACTCAGGGTCAGCAATGAAATCTACATCAATTGCAACATAACCTTTAGGAGGATTGCATTTGATTACCGCAGCACCTTGACCGTTTGGTCCTGGAGCTTGAGGAGCATTTGAAGGAGCACCCGCGTGAGGAGCAGGAGCAACTGCACCTGCTGGAGCAGACATGTTGTTAGAGAAATCCAATTGGATGTTTTTGATGGTGATTTGACGACCGTTGAATTGAGCAGGGTTTTTAGAAAATTGCTCACCAGCCATAACCATTTGAGCTTTTGACATTCCGATTAACGCGAATGTGATTGCGAAGAAAGAAGTAATTTTTTTCATATAATTTTTTTGGTTTGTTTTCTCATTTGCAAATACCGTGCCAAAAATTTATAAAAAGAAATTTCAATTAGAAATATGCGTTTTAACTATTTGACTCACTTGCTCTATTTTCAAACATATTCAATTTTTTAATTATTTTCTATTTCTGGCTAAATTATTTTTACCAATTTTCAATAAGATGACCCTTTGTTCCTAAAACAATGCTCTTTTTATCCTTAAACAAATTAGTATTTTTGTATTTCATGAAAATCAGAATCAAAGGAAATTCTATCCGACTGCGTTTGACCAAAACCGAAGTGGCACAATTTGCCGAGAACGGTGTGCTTGCTGAAACTACCCAAATGCTGGGTGGTGAGTTTGTTTATACCCTGCGTTCTTCCTCCAATGTAGATACCTTGGCAGCAGAATGGAAATCCCCCAACCAAATTCAATTTCTTATGCCCACTGAACTCGCTAATGAGTGGACACAATCTGAAACCATTGGACATCAACACCAACTTTCCTTACCCAATGGCGGAGAATTGTTTCTTTTGATTGAAAAAGACTTCGTTTGTTTGGATAATACCTTCGAAGATCAAAGCGATAATTATCCCAATCCTAATGCTGCTTGTTAGTTATAGGTTTGATAATTTAATCCAAAAAGAAATCGACTGGACACAAAACAGCATACCTAGTATAATACTGCAATCTGTTACAGAATACTGTACGCACTTTATCACTAACAATTCATCGCAGAATTATCATCCCTCAAAAAAAACGTCCCACCAAAAACATCCCCTGAAATGACGAAATATCATAATCATCCCAATCCTGAAAACCCCGAAAGTCTGCTGAATTTGACACTTCGCGAAGTGTCAGATGCCGCTGCTGGGTTAACCGGTGTTAAAGTGGCTGTTCAACACGTTTTTTCTGAAATGGGACCAGCCCGAGGATTGAAAGCCCTTTTTAATTTAAATCAAAAAGGAGGAGTGGATTGTCCATCTTGCGCTTGGCCTGATCCGGATGATGATCGCTCGGTAATCGGGGAATATTGTGAGAACGGGGCCAAAGCGGTGGCAGAAGAGGCCACCAGTAAAAAGTTAACTGCTGATTTTTTTGCTAAAAATTCGGTGGCAGAACTCAGTCTCTTAAACGATTATGAAATTGGGAAAAAAGGTAGAATTGCCGAGCCCATGTATTTAGCAGCCAATGATACGCATTATCGTCCAATTTCATGGAATTCAGCATTTAACAAAATTGCTGAACACTTAAATTCGGTCAATCATCCCAACGAATCGGTGTTTTACACCAGCGGAAGAACTTCCAACGAAGCCGCGTTTTTATATCAACTTTTTGTCCGGGAATACGGAACTAATAATTTGCCCGATTGTTCCAATATGTGCCACGAATCTTCAGGAGTGGCGCTGTCTGAAAGTGTAGGAATTGGTAAGGGAAGCGTAAAATTGGAGGATTTCTATATAGCAGATGTGATTTTTATTATCGGACAAAATCCGGGCACTAATCACCCACGAATGTTGAGTGCTTTGCAAAAAGCCAAAGAAAACGGAACAACCATCATCTCTATCAATCCATTACCCGAAACGGGTTTGGTGGCGTTCAAAGATCCCCAATCCATCAAGGGAGCCTTGGGAATTAAAGCGCGTTTGACTGACATATTCTTGCAGGTGAAAATCAATGGCGATCTGCCCTTGATGCAAGCCATATCGTATCGTCTCATTCAAGAAGAAGAAAAAGCCCCCGGAACCGTTTTGGATCCCGATTTTATCGAAAATCATACTCACGGTTTTCTGGAATGGAAACAAAATATTCTGGCACAAGACTTTGAGTGGCTGGTAGAGCAATCGGGTATCCCCCAAGAGCTAATCGAAAAAACGGTACAGTCCATCGTAAATAAAAAGAAGATCATTGCGTGTTGGGCAATGGGACTAACGCAGCATAAAAATGCCGTCGATACCATTAAAGAAGTGGTCAATTTGCTTATTGCCAAAGGAAGTATTGGAAAACCGGGTGCAGGTACTTGTCCCGTGCGTGGACATTCAAACGTTCAAGGCGACCGCACCATGGGCATTTACGAGAAACCCAGTAAAGCATTTTTAGATAGCATTGAAAAGGTGTACGGCTTCACACCTCCGCAGGAACACGGATTGGATGTGGTGGATTGCATAAAAGCCATGCACGAAGGTAAGGTGAAGGTGTTTTTTGCGATGGGAGGGAACTTCTTGAGTGCCACCCCAGATACCTTATATACCGCAGATGCCTTGGAGAAATGCGATTTGACGGTGCAGGTGTCAACCAAACTGAATCGTTCGCATTTGATTACAGGTAAAGAAGCCATTATTCTTCCAACCCTCGGCAGAACGGATCACGATTATTTAAATGGAGAATTGCAGTTTGTTACGTGTGAGAACTCCATGGGTGTGATACAAATGTCAAAAGGAGTATTGAAGCCGGTTTCTGATCAACTCAAGAGTGAACCCGTTATTGTTTGTGAGTTGGCTAAAGCCGTATTAGGTTCGAGATCAAAAGTGAATTGGGATCGCTACATGCAGCACTATGATAACATTCGTTGGGACATTGAGCGAACCATTCCCGGTTTCGATTTATACAATGATCGTGCACGATTGCCCGGTGGATTTTATTTGCCCAACGGTGCTCGAGATGGAAAGTTTAACACTTTTACAGGTAAAGCCAATTTCAATGTGGCGCAGTTTGAACCACCCCAATTGAATGCTGAAGAATTGATGATGATGACGGTGCGAAGTCACGATCAATTTAATACGACTATATATGGTTTGGATGATCGTTACAGAGGGATTTCCAATGAACGACGCGTTATTTTCATGAATGAGGAAGACATCAAAGAACAGGGCTTTAAGGGAGGTGATCGAGTAGATTTGTACAATTTTCATGGTGGAAGGGAGCGAGTGGCTAAGAACTTTATAATCATACCATTCAGTATCCCGAAGGGTTGTACCGCTACTTATTTTCCTGAAACGAATGTATTAGTTCCCATTGATTCGGTAGCAGATAAAAGTAACACGCCAACGTCAAAATTTGTGGTTTTGAAGTTGAGGGCACATGAATTAGTTCATTAATTCGAAAAATTATTTAACTTGCTCTGCATGAGCAAGTTGTTAAATCTTCTTTTTATCGGGGGATGTTTGTTTTTTTCCTCTATCACGCAAGCGCAAAACGCATTAGCATTCGACGGCTCAAATGATTGGGTTGATTTAGGATCTGATTCTTCTCTGGCCTGTGATAATGGTAAACTTACGGTGGAGGCGTGGATTTTTGCTACGGCTTGGAAAACACAAGTTTTTGAAGGGGGAATTGTGGTAAAAGAGGAGAATACTTCCAATTTGGGTTATATGTTGCGTGCCGGCGATGGCGGAAAATTGGGATTTACCATCGGTAATGGATCGTGGAACGAATGTATTACCAAAACCGCCGTATTGAATTTGAATCAATGGCATCATATTGCTGGGACATTTGATGGTTCTAAGTTGCGATTATTCGTGGATGGCAAGCAAGTAGACTCACTTACAGCTACAATAACATTGGGTGTTTCCTATAAAACCAATGTAGCCATAGGTAATCACTCTTCGTCTTCGTATTCTCGTTACTTTCAGGGATTGATCGATGAAGTGAGGATTTGGAATACGGCTAGAAATATTGCTGAGATAAACGCCTATAAAGGGTACGAGTTTTGTTCGCCCGAACCCGGACTTATTGGATATTATAAATTCAATCAAGGAGCAGCAGGTGGTTCCAATTCCTTGGTTAAAACACTTACTGATTTTTCGGGAAATGGGAACGTAGGATCGTTGAAAAATTTCGCTTTGTCAGGCACTACATCCAATTGGGTTAAGGGTGTGAAGCTGACTAAAAACGCATCCTTTCACGATTCAATGACCGTTACTCGTTGTGAGCGTTACACCTTACCTGGTAAGAAAAAGGTGCTTACAAAATCAGGAATCTATTACGATACACTGCCCACCTATTTTGGTTGCGATTCATCGATTAAAGTCAATTTGACCATCAATAAAATTACGTATTACTCTAAAAGTTTCTGGGTTTGTGACAGTGTGGTTTCGCCCATTTCCAAAGCCGTTTACAAGCAAAGCGGATCCTATAAAGAAACCCTTACCAATGCTGCGGGCTGCGATAGTATTATCACTTGGGTCGTAAAAATTGGTTCAGATACTTCTTCGATTGTGGTTTCCCAATGTCATGAATATATTATGCCATCAGGTAAAAAAATCACTCAAACGGGGGTGTATCACGATACCTTGAAAAATATCATCAATTGCGATAGTGTTATCCATGTTTATGCTACTATTTTTCCAAAAACAGGCTCAAAATTGGTAAGAAAAACGTGCTATTTGCCTATTAGTAGCCCCACGAAGAAATATGTATATACACAACCTGGAACCTACTATGACACCTTGAAAAATTCCAAAGGCTGTGATAGTATCATTGAAATTCAATTTGATTTTTTAAGAACGTTTGCAACCATAAAACGTGTGGCTTGTAATTCATACGTTTCTCCTTCTGGCCGTCAGACCATCACGAAAACCGGGACTTACAAAGACACTATTTTGAATCAAGTTTTTTGTGATTCGATAATCACAATAGATGTAACTATTTTGAATTCGTCACAAACCACGATTCCGCTATCCGGTTGTCGCAAAATAATATCCCCCATAAATCCTAAAAAAATATTCACCAGCTCGGGTACTTATCGAGATACGCTGAAGAATTACTTGGGTTGCGATAGTTTGATTACATGGGATGTTACCATACCGGTGGTGGAAGTCGGCGTTACTCAAAACGGCACGAAATTGACAGCAGTTTCTATGTCGGGAAGTTATCAATGGTTGGACTGCAATTCGAATTTTTCCATGGTTTCCGGGGAAACCAATCGCGTGTTTACTCCCAAAGTGAATGGGTCTTACAGTGTAGAAGTTACCCAAAATGGTTGCAAAGACACGTCTGTTTGCCAGAATGTGATGGGGGTTGCTACGGCTCATTTCGATAAGGACGCTCCGAAGATATTCCCCATTCCATCAGATGGTGATGTTTTCATTGATCTCGGGGGATGGCAGTTCGGGCATTTACAACAAGTGGAAATTTTCAATTTAATGGGTTCTAAAGTATTTGAAATGGAATTGAATCCAAATGCGGAACTCAGTCTAATTCATCTACCCAAAGAAAGATTATCGACATTGACTGCTGGAGCTTATAAAATTCGATTAACAGGTAGTAATGCAGGCTGGACGGGGTCATTGATTCTTCAGTAATGTTAAAAATGGTTGTACCTTTGCAGTACCAAAAATCAGCAGAGTACAAGCAGGGTAAAAAGAGGCTATTTATTATCTGGATTGATGCTGTGCTGACAAAATATCAAGTCCGTGAAAGAAGTTGAATTGATTCTATCTCCGCCAGAACCTCACTATGTAGGGGATGGTTTTAGAGTGCATAATTTTATTCCGGGTGCGTATCGTTTAGATATGTATCGAATGGATCCTTTTATCATGTTGGATTATAACTCCAAACATGTATTTCCTCCCTCCGATAAACCCAAAGGTGTGGGCGTACATCCGCATCGTGGTTTTGAAACGGTTACAATTGCTTACAAGGGTAAAGTAGCCCATCATGATAGTGCAGGTGGCGGAGGAATCATTGGGGAAGGTGACGTTCAATGGATGACAGCCGCTTCAGGGGTGTTGCACAAGGAATATCACGAAGAAGAATTTAGCAAAACCGGCGGTGAGTTTCAAATGGTGCAATTGTGGGTCAATTTGCCGAGCAAGGATAAAATGTCGACCCCTAAATATCAGGCCATCGAAAATGCGCGAATGCAAAAGATTGCATTAGAAAATGGCGGGTATGTTGAGCTGATTGCAGGGAATTATACAGATGAAAATGAATTTCAATTTAATGGGCCGGCATCTACGTTTAGCCCAGTTCATTTATCAAATGCTGTTTTAAATCCTCAAAACGAAACCGATCAGCAACAAGGTTCCATTGCGAGATACTCATTTCCAGCACATTATAACACCGCATTGATAGTAATCGAAGGGGAAGTATTGGTGAACAATGAGTATGTGGTTCCAACCGATAATTTCGTTTTGTTTGCCAACAAAGGTGAGGCATTTACCGTCCAAACATCCCCCGAAAACAAAGGAACAGCTAAAGTGCTAGTGCTAAGTGGTGAGCCCTTGCGTGAACCCATTGCAGCACATGGTCCGTTTGTGATGAATACCCGACAAGAATTGGTGCAAGCATTCAATGATTTCAACGACGGGAAATTCGGATTTTTAGAAGATTAAATAAAAATTGCCCTTTTTTAAAACTAAGAAATCTTATAAATTGTTTAGTATCATATGTCGATGGACTTTCAATCTCGTTTTGATAAAATCAACCAATCTTTAGCTCCTTACCGTGAGCAAATCGTTAATCATCCGGTGTATAAGATGATTCACACGGTGGACGATGTTCGCATTTTTATGAAATACCATGTGTATGCCGTGTGGGATTTTATGTCGCTTTTAAAAGCACTTCAACGAAACCTAACACGTGTTGAGTTGCCTTGGTTTCCTGTTGGAGAGGCTGAAACCCGATTTTTAATAAATGAAATTGTGGTGGGAGAAGAATCCGATGTGGATCAATACGGTGTTCGAATGTCGCATTTTGAATTGTATCAAAAAGCCATGATTGAGATGGGTGCGGATGTGAAACCTATCAATGATTTTATATGGGCATTGAAGTCAAAATGTGCAAATAATCCATTCAATTTGGATATTTTAAATACTTGTTTCGATGAGGCCAATACTCCTTCAGAAGCACGTCAGTTTGTGAGTTATACCTTTGAAACCATCTTGACTGATGCGGCCTATTTGCAAGCTTCTACATTTACGTTTGGACGCGAAGATTTGATTCCGAATATGTTTATGTCGATTATTGGTGATTTGAACGCAGAGCTTCCCAGTCAGGTAGAAACCTTCAAATATTATTTGGATAGACACATAGAGGTGGATGGCGACCATCATTCGCATTTAGCTTTGGCAATGACTGCTCAATTGTGCGGTAATGAGGAAGAAAAATGGAATAAAGCGGAGCAATGGGCAGTAGAAAGTTTAAAGCGTAGAATTGAGCTGTGGAATGGTGTAATGCGCGAAATTTCCTCGAAGTAAACGTTTGTTGCTTGGCAGTTTGAAGTACTTGGCAGTTTGAAATACTGCTATTAAAGTGATTTAGTCAATTTCATTGATTAAATCAACGTCAAAAGCAATAATAAACCCAATTGCAATCCAAATATTACGATTCCAAATCCGATACCTCTTTTTCCGGCTTTCAACAGTTTGGTGAAGCTTACTTTTAAGCCAATCGCCGCCATGGCGATGGTCAAAATAATTTTACCTACATATTCTAAGTCTTTGATGCTGGATTTTGGAATTTCAATCACTGAAACCAAAATGGTTACCAAAATGAATCCAATTAAGTACCAAGGAAGCTTGAAATAATCTTTCCAGTTTCCTGCACTGTTGCGATTAACAAGGTAATTCATGAAAATGAGTCCTGGAGTCAGCAGTGCGACACGAGCCAGTTTTACAGTAATTTCGGCATCTCCGGCTTCTTTACCGATAGTAAAACCTGCACCGGCCACGTTTCCGACCGAGTGCAAACTTCCCCCGATCAAAAGACCAATTTTTGAAGCGCTGAAATCGGATTTGAGAAGTACGACGGGTAAAATAAGCATGCCTAAGGTCCCCAATAAATTGACCACAGCCATGGCGATGGCTACATCTTCTTTTTCTTTGTTTTTGAGGGATGGGGATAGTGCTGCGATAGCGCTGGAACCGCAGATGGCGGTGCCAAATCCTACGAGGATACCGGTATTTGCAGGACAGTTAAATCGTTGAGAAAGGTAATATGTGGCACTTAGAACTATCAGAACTATGACGGCCAAACCGACAAAACTGCTTGCTCCGAGATGGGCGATTTCGGTATAATTAATTCCTACAGCTAAAAACAAAATGGAGAATTCAAGCATTTTAGCGGAGGTGTAGCCGATTCCTGAGTCCAGATTGCTGGGTAATTTAACTGTGTTGCTGACTATCATTCCCAAGATCAGAGCGATAATGATTCCGTTAATATAACTGGGCGTGTACTTTTCAATGAACATTGATAGTAAACCCAATGCAATTGAAAAAACAACCCCTCTCCAATTTGATTTCAAATCCATGGTGCAAATATGGTGAAAATGTTCAGGTTTCATGGTGATTGAAGTTACAGTTCGTGAATTCGTGGGTTACAAGTTTATTGAATTAGATAAAAAGGTCAAAAAATGTGAATTTTTGTATTTTTTGCAATAAGTATCGAGGGTTTTTGCAAAAAACCATAAAGTAAATGAGGTATTTATTGAAAATTACTAAGGTAATTTAAATATTTTTAGGGTGCTTTGAAGTATGAACACAAGAATAGCAATCGTTAGTTTATTGGCGTTATTATTTAACGCATCCACTGCACAGATAAGTATAAGGCCTTATGCAGGACTCAATGTGGCAGGATTTTACTTTCCTAAGCCAGCTGAATATCAGGATTACACCGATGATAAAAAACAGAATTGGAAAGATGTTGTGGATGCATACAGCTACCGACCTTTGATGAATTTGGGTTGCAACATCGATATCCCATTGAATGATTATATTTCAATTGAAACAGGATTAAGATTTATTCAAAAAGGGGGAAATTGGAAATCTGAGTTTTTTGGAGATCAAGATAAATACCATGAATACAATTCAAACTATAGAATGGATATTGTCGAAGTACCGGTGTGGTTAAATTACAATATGGAATTTGGTGATGCCTATGTGACTTTTTCCGGTGGACCAACCATTGGAACTGTTGCAAATCTTCGATATAAATTGGAGTATAAAGAAACGTATAAGGGCGAAACGTTTACTATGGTAATGGATACAAAAACCGATGCCGATTATAAAAAAGAAATGCTGGAAGATATCATGCCTGTAGATTTGGGTGCTAATTTAGGGATTCGATTGGATTACGATCACTTCAATTTCGGTTTGGTATATGGAGTGAGTTTTTCATCAGTTGATAGGCAATGGAGTGTAGGTTTTGTTCCACATTACCAAAACTTTCAATTTAACATAGGATACAAAATAGAGTTAGGGAATTAATGAAAAATTTGGAAAACGTTTAAGACTTTAATCGGTTTAAGTGCTTAATATTAAACAAACGGGCTTTGTGTCGGATTTATGACATAGTGAAGTTAACTTTTTTGCCGACCGCGTGTTACTTTGTGATCTTAATAACATTCCGATGAATACAAGAGCCCTTTTTTCGTTGATTGCTTTGATTACAACTTCTTCATTGTCTGCCCAGTTTGTAGATAGCTCTTGGGTGTCGTGTTTCACCAATGCTTACAAACCAAAATTCAACATCTCAGGTTCTAAAATTGATACCTGTGCCAAAAGTGTTGATGTGAAAGTTACCTATTCGGGTAAACCTTATTACATTTATTGGAATGATGGTTATTCTGCGGCAGACAGATCGTTTTATTACAGCGGGCAATATCAACTTTATCTATTGGATTCATCAGGATGTTTGGATACAAGTATCGTGTTAACTGTTCAATTAGGAGAGCAATATATTTCTGCCTACGCGGAGAATGGATTGACTACCATTGATATCTGTCAAGGAAATACAGCAACATTGTATGCTTATTCTACGTCAGAAGTGGTTTGGAATACTGGAGAAAAACAAAATACGATTTATGTTTCCAAATCAGGTAAATATTGGGCAAAATCAACGTCGACCTCCAAGTGTCAGGCCGTTTCTGATACGATTTATGTTAATGTTGTAAATACAGATTCAGTAATTATTAAAAATTCTGGTGATTCGATTATCTGTTACGGTGATTCAGTTTTGTTGGAATCAAATATATCTGATTCAAGCGCGTATTGGTATCCCTACTTTCAACAGGGTAAGAAAATTTATGCAAAATATCCCGGTCAGTATTACGTGTATTCCAAAGATTCAAAGGCAGGATGTTATGTAAAATCAAATGTGATTACAATAGCCGTTAATATGCCAAAGCCAATGAATTTGTGCATGGTAACAGTAGATAGCGCCTCAGGTAAGAATAAATTGGTCTGGAAATCAGTAAGTTGGGCCACCCAATATAAATTATATCGTGAATCAAATGTGGCAGGTGAATTTGATTTAATTGCAGACTTGAAGGGCGCCGGAAACGACTTTTTTATTGATACTACGTCCAAACCGAGAACTCGTCCATACAGCTATTATATTGATGCGGTGGATTCGTGTGGAAATGTAGCGCAAGAAAACAGATGGTCGATGCACACCACGTTGCATTTATCTGCAAACTTGGGTGTTAGCGGTGAAAATAACTTGAACTGGAGCGATTATTTTGGAATTTATCCAATCAATACTTATAACATCTATAGAAGTAACAACGGTGGATCGTTTACGAAAATTGCTTCCGTTTCTGCTACCGTTAAATCGTATTCTGATTTCGAACCTCCCAAAGGTTCCAACAGATATTACATAGGAATCGATGGATTTAATTCATGCACTTCTACGAGTAACAACATCATCAATTCAAATATGGTAGCATTTGGTATTTTGTCGAACGATGAATTGCAAAAGCAGTCTATTCGTTTGCAACCGAATCCTACTAACGGACAGTTTACCGTTGAAGGTGTTGCAGGTATTGGCGCAAAATTCAATATAACAGATTTACAAGGTAGAGTATTGATGGAAAATACGTTAATAGAATCTAACTCGGTTGATATTTCGTTCTTGCCTGCGGGATTGTACTTTGTGAATTTCGAAAACGGACAATCCTTGAAGTTGATTAAAAATTAATATTCAATTCTCTATTACATAGTACATTCAGCCCTGCTATGAAATTGTTAACGCAATTCAATAGCAGGGCTGAATTGTTTTATTTGTTTTCGTCAATTGAACTAAACTTTAAGTTCAAACAATTTTATCTAAAAGGTGTTTGTTTTGTATGCATTCTCGAGATCTTGCTAAAGAACCACTTTCAGATGAACAAATAGATCGTGTCATTGAAATGGCTTGGGAGGATAGAACTCCGTTTGAAGCTATTTTTGTCCAGTTTGGTTTGAGAGAAACCCAAGTCATTGCTTTGATGAGAAAAACACTCAAACGATCTAGTTTCATTTTGTGGAGGGATCGTGTAACCTCTGGGGTTAGCCAGAAATACGCAAAATTGAGAAATCCTGAAATCAATCGTTTTAAATGCAATCGACAACGAGCTATTTCCAACAATAAAATTTCAAAACGATAGTCGGGAAAATTTCTCTTTGTCAATTTAAAAATTCTGCATTCAAAACAACAACTCTGAAATCAATCCAATACCCCGGCAATTTCAGTAATAACCGACTGCGATTCGGGTAGTTTGGTAAATAACATCCAAACATGAAACATTTGAGGATATTCGTAAAAATGGAGTTTTGTAGTGATTTGATTCTCTGAATTTAACGATTCTAAATACTCCTGGTAGTTTGATTTTAATAATTTAGAATCCGCCCAGAATAAATCATGTGTCCCAATAAATATGGCAATTTCTGTGTTATTCATATACGGACCATATAGGGGACTTACACGTGGATTCATTAATTCTGCTTCGCTAGGTTTCTTTTTTCCTATATAGGCGTGAGCGCACATTTGAAGTACTTCAAACGACAAAATTTGATCGTTTTTCGCTACCGGTTTTGCCTGAGGATTTTTCATCCCTAGGTCAAGCCAAGGGGATAATAGAATTAATTTATTCGGCTGTTTAATGGGTAATACATTTAATTCAACAGCTTCATTGTGTTGTTGAATTAGCTGGGCGTAGCCAAGTGCAAGTCCACCTCCTGCGGAATCCCCCATGAAAACTATTTCACAATCCGGATAAGCATTGACCATCCAAGTATAAAGCTCATGCATGAACGTGTAAAGCTCTTTATATGTTGCATCTGGACTTAAGGGATAATCGGGAACAACAACAATGCTATTGGTTTTCACAATGATTTCTTGAATGAAATCCCAATGAACCAAACTCAAATTGGCTACATAACCACCACCGTGCAGATATAGAATGACTTGTTTTTTTGCTGCTTTGGGCTTGATTGTCCAAACTTTACGCCCTTGAAAAATCAGCGTATTTACTTCCTTTTTGGATTGAATAAATGCCGGGGGAGCGTACGCTATTTTCGGATAAGTACCTGTTTCTACTAACTTTTCAATGCCGAATTTTAATCCCACAAATTCACTTGAACCTTTCATGATTTTAGCCGACGTGCTGATGGCGGTATCATGAACATATTCGAAAATTGCTTTATCAGTGGAATCCAAGGAGTTTTGCATGATTTTTTGGGATATAGGTTGTGTAGAATCCGGCAATTGTGGATGTTTGAATTTATGCAAATTGAAATGGGCAGGTAACGCTGCACTGGCAAAAAAAGCCATTAAACTGAAAGCATAAATTCGAATCACTTTGCGATAATATCGAATAAAAATGGTGATTTACATATTATTCGATGATAGATCAAACAAATACTATGAATTCAGATTTCCGGTAATGCGGGCATATTTAATCCACCTCGTGTTTCGTTGTTGAATTGTTCCATTTTAACGAAATTCCTTGTGAACAAAGGATTTTTGACGGATTAATTACTTCGAAATGGGTATTATTTCATTTGTTATGTTTAATTTTAAACCACATTCATTTTCTATTTCCTATGCACATTCCAGTACTTATATCCGATTTAACATTAATTCTAGGCATCGCCGGTGTAGTTACTTTGTTTTTCAAGAAGATCAAGCAGCCCGTTGTTTTAGGTTATATTCTTTCGGGATTGTTGGTTGGACCGAATTTGCAGTTCTTTCCCAGTGTCGCAGATATTGGAAACATCAAAATTTGGGGTGAACTCGGAGTGATTTTCTTGCTTTTTGCTTTGGGATTGGAATTTAGCTTTAAAAAAGTACTCGATCTTGGCGCCGCTCCAGTAATTACCGGAATAATTGAGCTTCTTGCCATGATGGGCTTGGGAATCGGGCTGGGTAATTTATTGGGTTGGTCTAAAATGGACGCTATCTTTCTAGGTGGAATCATCGCAATCTCTTCAACTACCATTATTTTTAGAGCATTCGATGAATTGGGCTTGAAAACCAAGTCGTTTACGAAATTGGTTCTGGGCGTGCTCATTATCGAAGATTTATTCGCTGTATTATTGATGGTAATGCTCAGCACCATGGCCGTTTCACAGCAAATTGAAGGTTGGGAGCTCGTAATGTCGCTGTCAAAATTGGTTTTCTTTTTACTAGCTTGGTTTTTAACGGGGATATTCGTGTTGCCTACTTTGTTTAAGCGAACCAATCAACATTTAAATTCTGAAACACTCATGGTGGTTTCTATTGCTTTGTGTTTTGCTATGGTGGTTGCTGCTTCTTCCTTGGGATTTTCTCCAGCACTGGGAGCGTTTGCCATGGGATCTTTGCTAGCAGAAACGGTGTTTGCTGAAAAAATTGAAACCATTATTAAGCCAGTAAAGAATTTATTTGGCGCCATTTTCTTTGTTTCTGTGGGGATGTTGATCGAACCCACCGTATTAGTCAACTACGGTTGGGAAGTGTTGATACTGACTATTGCAGTTGTATTAGGTAAAACGCTGTTTATAACTACCGGTTCGTTGGTATCAGGAAAACCATTGCACCAATCTCTGCAAGCTGGAACATCCATGGCGCAAATCGGGGAATTTTCATTCATTATTGCAACGCTAGGACTTACGCTCAATGTGATCAGTCCTCAGTTGTATCCCATAGCTGTTGGGGTGTCGGTAATTACCACATTTCTAACACCCTATATGATGAAAACACCCGATCCGCTGTTTGGGATGTTGGAAAAATGGCTGCCACAATCTTGGAAAGATAGACTGGATAATTACGCTGCAGGATCACAACACATTGGTGCGGAAAGCAAATGGAAGAAAGTGGTTAAATTTTACACCCAAGTAATTTCCATCAATACGGCGGTAATTGTGGCAATCATGCTGCTTATGTACTTTGTAGTTATGCCCTATGTCCCCAAATTGTTTCTTTTTGTGCAGGATTTTACCGGGGGATCAAGAAAAGCGGTCTACTCTTGGTTGAATGCTGAAATTATCGGACAAATTGTAGCATTCGTTGGATTTATTATGATGATGCCTTTTCTATGGGCATTAGTAGCAAAGCAAATGAAAAATTACTCCGGAGCCGCATTGTGGTTGAATGAAGAATACAGCAGAGGTCCATTGTTTATGCTTGAACTCCTTCGGGTTGTAGTAGCTTTAATTGTGATTTTCATTTATTTGCGTTTTGTGTATTACAACTTGTGGTCGCTCATCGTCACGATGGGTGTGGCGCTCACATTGGTGTTTATATTTAGAAATCGCCTTCAAGATTTTTATGGGAAGTTAGAGTTGCATTTTTTACAAAACCTCAACGAAAAAGAAAATTTGGAGCAACAAAAACGCAGAAGTCATCTTTCTCCTTGGGATGGACATTTGGCCACATATACCGTACCTGCAAATGCCCCCTGTCTGGGTAAAACGCTAGAACAATTAGCCTGGAGAGAAACCTTTGGTGTCAATGTGGCTTATATCGAACGTGGGACGCGGTTGATTTTTCCACCCAATAAAGATCAAGTGATTTACCCGTATGATTTGTTGGGTGTTATAGGCACCGATGAACAATTGAAAGGATTCGTTGAAAATTTGCACCAATCCAACGTTGACTCAGAAGTATACAATATTGAGCACAGTAAGACATCCCCCGAAAAAGAAGAAATCGATCTACAAAAATTCATTGTGAGTCCAAAAAATGAACTTCGGGGTCAAACCATTCGCGATTCTAAAATTCGTGAACGCACAGAGGGATTGGTTGTTGGGATTGAACGCGGAAATGAACGAATACTGAACCCCGCGTCAGACGTTGAATTTCAATGCGACGACGTAGTTTGGGTGGTAGGAAACAAATCGAAAATCAACTCACTTTAGCAAGCTGGCCATTTGCTTGGCAATGAAACCGGCCGCAAATTTGGGGTGTAATCGATAGATGAAGTCCATGAATTTGGAATCGCTGCCTACGCAAGCGCGAAAGGCTTTTCGCTCCATAGCTGCAATGATATGTCGAGCGGCTTCTGATGCGGGCAATGTTTTGTACTGCTTTTGAGAGGAATCCAATTTGGACAGATCCATCTTGATGCCCGAGTTTTCTGTGATGTTGGTGGCAATTGCACCGGGGAAAATCACGGTTACTCCCACAGAAGTACCCTTTAATTCGGAGTTCAACCCTTCTGTAAAGAGTTTGACTGCCGCTTTACTCGCTCCATATACACTTTGTCCGGGAACGGGTAAAAATCCCCCCATTGAAGAAATATTGACAATATGTGCCTCATTTTGCTTAAGCAAATAGGGCAAGAAGGTTTTGGTCATATACACCACACCGTAGAAATTCACATTCATCACACGATCTATGGCATCGTATGCGAGATCGTTGATTTTTACAAAGGGCTGAATGATGCCCGCGTTGTTAATCAACCCATCGATGCTTCCATGAATTTTCAAAATAGCTTCAGGTAGCTGTTCCACATGCGTACGATCTGCAATATTTACCGTATGCAACGATAGATTTTTTCCTAAATCGCCACTTGCGGTTTTGGTTTCAATTAATGCATTATGATTTAGGTCGATAGCGGCAACTCGAGCGCCTTTTTTTAATAATTGAAGTACCAATTCGCGACCCATTCCGCTGCCGCCGCCGGTTACAATGATGGTTTTATTTGTTGGATTCATAGGGTAGAGGTTATTAATTTCCCATTTGGTTGATTTCTTTGCCTGCCTTCATGGTTTCAATTCCTTCGGCCGTAAGATGTTTGATGATTTTTTTGTAAGGAATCAAAACATCCACGTAACCCATAGCATACGGGCCAATTTCATAAGGACAATATGAAAAAGTTACGCCAAAGTTGTCGAATGTTAAATTATTGGTCAAAAGGTCGGATTCAGCCACTGTCCAAGGTGATTCTTTGTATATTTTTTTGAATTCTTTAGATATTAATTTAACAATTTCTTGGTCGGCGGATGATTTAAAAAAATGGTGATAATTTGTCTGTTCTCCGGTAGTATTGTTCAGAATATAGTATCCATGATAGGAGTTGGGGTGCGCTGCGCCTCCCCAGTATTCAGCATACGTATAATTTAACCAAATGTAATTGCCTACTGTAGGACCAGGAGAAACGTAATATTCAATATTGGCCATGGATTCAACGGAAACGGAATCCATCCATTCACATAATCCATTAAAATCCTTGCTGAAATCTTTAGCGAATTGACCATTGTGAAACGTAGGTTCAGTTAATGCATTCAATTGATTCACCACGTGAGTGTCGTTTTGATTGTCGCGCAAAAATTGTTTGCAGATCAAGGGTCCAAAATCGAGTGTACTGGGAACAGTGTCGAACATGGCTGCGTAACTGTCTTGAGCAAATTTTGCTGAATCATAATTAGCCGTTCGATTCACTTTGTAACTCAATTCGAATTGTTCAAATTCAAAGTTTCCCATCCGAATTGTTTTGGATTTGGGGATGGATGCAGAATCAGTGATTGCTGATTGCGCACTTAAATGTCCCAAGAATAAACTTCCCCCGAAAAAACTCAAAGAAATAAATAATGAATGTAAACTGTTGCGATAAATGGAGCTATGTTTCATGCTAGAAGATTTCAGGTAGTTTGCGTTGGATTTGACAAATATTTTACGTTAAAATTGAAATTTTTACAAAGTAAAGTTACGCTAAATTCAAATAATTTTAACGGAATTCGGTGGAATTGCTTTTTCAAGTGACTAAATTCGTAATTGCTGTGAAAAACGTTCGTGAATTTGACTCCTTTACATGGGTGGATTATTCCAATCCCAAAGATGATGAAATTTTAAATTTCACCCAGGAATACCCATTGAATTCCTTTTTAATTGAGGATATTACTCAACATGGACATAATCCGAAATTCGAAAAACATCCGGAGTTTAACTTTTTGATTTTGAGAGCGTATTCCGGCGAAGCCTTGCGCAATACCAGCGATATTCCTGCGATAACCGGTAAAATAGCTTTGCTAATTTCCGAAAATCGCTTGGTGAGCTTTCATCGAGTGGATTTTGATTTCTTAAGAACCGAAAAATGGCCGCAGTTCGAATCGATTCACCATGCGGTTTGGTATGTGTTTTCACATGCCATTGCTACCTTTCATCATCCCTTGATCCAATTGACAGAGCGGATTGATTCACTTGAAGAAAATATTTTACTGCGAAATCCAGATCATATTCCGTTACAACGATTGTATTACAGCAAATTGCAATCGCGAAAAATCAAACGATTGCTTCAATTAAATAGTGAAGTATTTGATGAATTGTTGCGGGAATTGCCTGGCGTAGCACAAACCAGCGATATCAAAGACCGTCTTTCACGGATGATACTTGATTTTGAGGATGTATTGGAAAATACCATGAGTTTGATGAATACGTTTATCAGCCTCAATGGAAAGAAAAACAACGATGTTATGCGATTGCTTACGGTTATTTCTATGTTTTTTCTGCCTTTAACTTTCGTGGTAGGAGTTTATGGGATGAACTTCGAAAATATGCCCGAACTGCAATGGAAATATGGGTACATCTCTGTTTGGGCGGTTATGCTTTTTACGGTGGTTTGGATATTTTGGTGGTTCCGCCGCAAGAAAATTTTGTGATTTGAAGCGAAACACACTGTGTTTTAAAATGGTAGCAGCGGTTTGGTCTCCCAGTTAAATGCTGGAATTTTTGGTGAAATGGCTTCAATAATCTCCATTTTAAGTTTTTCTAAGATTCTTTTTTTAACAAAATGTCTGTGAGTTAACAAACCTACGGAACGATAGGGAATGGGCTCGGTGAAAAAATGGAGTTTGGATTCATCTTCTTCACTCATGTTAACCGCCGCTAAATAAGGTAGCAAAGTGGAAGCCTGATTGTGTTTTACAAAACGCAATAAACTATCGATGGATCCCGCGTTGTATTTAAAATTGAAATGACGATTCCAGTGCTTTTCGTGAAAATCGCAGAGTTCCAGCACCTGCGCGCGCATGCAATGTCCCTCTTCCAACAAACACAAACGACTCAAATCCACATCTTTTGCTGAAATACTCTGTGGATTTAAGCCTGTGTTATTCATGTCGTAATAAACAAAAGGTTCGTTGTATAGCGGATATTCAGATAGCTCTTTGTCTTTTATGGGGATGGAAACGATTCCAATATCCAAAGTTCGCTGTTTTAAGTTTCGGACGATTTCAGCAGTTTGTTCTTCCTTTACTTGAATTTTTAATTGGGGATATTTATTTGCAAACTGGGTTATAAATAGGGGTACGATGTACGGTGCGATAGTTGGAATAACTGCAACACTGATTTCGCCTTTGATTTCCCCCTTGATTTCTTTAACCATTTCATCTAAATTGTGTATCTCTTTTGTAATGATTTGCAACTGTGAAATTAATTGTGAACCCTCCGAAGTGATTTCAAGTGGTTTTTTCTTGCGGTCAAAAATTAAAATTCCCAACTCTTCTTCCAATTTTGAAATCATTGTGCTTAAAGTAGATTGAGTTATGTGGCAGCGGTCGGCAGCGGTTTCAAAATGTCGACTTTCGGCCAGCGCCAAAACATATTCAAACTGTTGAATGTTCATTGTATATGGGTTTAGATGGGTTTGTTTTTTTCGGGGGATATCAATTCAGGTAATTCCAAGATTTTCTTCCGCGATTTCCATCCCCAGAAACAAAAATAAGAATTAAAATCAATATTGATGTTGTGAATATTGGTATTGAAAATATAGTTTTTGTAGATATTGAATGGCCTGTAATTTTGTTCCAGAAAATAAAATAACCAATTATAAACTACCATGAAAAGAGTATTGTTGATGGCATCGTTGTTGGCTTCGTTGAAGCTCGGTGCGCAAACTCCAGGAGAAATGCAGAGCAAGGGTGGATGTCCATTCCATTTTGGCTCTTCAAGTTCTGCCAAAAACCCACACGGTGATTCCAAATCAGGTGTGAATCCACATGCAAACGGTGTAAATCCACATGCAAGTGGACCTAATGCAGACTACAAAGCGGGCGAATATGCTTCCCCAGCCGATGAGAACACTACTAGTTCATTGAGAAACAATCGTTCCGTTCGCAATGGTCAAACCAATCGCGATTGGTGGCCAAATCAATTGGATTTGAGTGTATTACGTCAAAATTCAGAATTGTCGAATCCTATGGGTCCGAACTTCAATTACCGCAAAGAATTCAATTCGTTGGACTACAACGCGGTTAAAAACGATATAAAAATGGTTTTAACCCAGTCGCAAGATTGGTGGCCAGCTGATTTCGGAAATTACGGTCCGTTGTTTATTCGTATGGCTTGGCACAGTGCAGGTACATACCGCACCGGAGATGGACGTGGTGGTTCTCGTGAGGGACAACAGCGTTTTGCTCCTTTAAATTCTTGGCCGGATAACGGAAACTTAGACAAAGCCAGAAGATTATTGTGGCCCGTTAAGCAAAAGTATGGTTCTAAGATTTCTTGGGCCGACTTGATGATTTTAGCAGGTAACGTATCATTAGAAACTATGGGTTTCAAAACAGCAGGTTTCAGTGGTGGTCGTGAAGATGTATGGGAGCCAGCTTCTAGTGTTTATTGGGGTCCAGAATCCAAATTCATGGAAGATAAGCGTTACACTGGCGACAGAGAATTGGAAAATCCTTTGGCTGCAGTGCAAATGGGATTGATTTACGTGAATCCAGAAGGACCTAACGGCAATCCTGATCCCGTTTTAGCAGCGAAAGACATCCGTGAAACTTTTGGTAGAATGGGTATGAACGATGAAGAAACGGTTGCCTTAATTGCAGGTGGTCATACTTTCGGTAAAACACATGGAGCTGGTCCAGCAACCCATGTGGGGCCTGAGCCAGAAGCTGCATCCATAGAGGAGCAAGGTTTTGGATGGACAAGTACCTACAAGAGTGGTAAAGGAAAAGATGCAATAACTTCGGGTTTGGAAGTGACTTGGACATCGACTCCAACAAAATGGGGACATGGTTATTTCAAAGCATTGTTTGGTGAAGAGTGGGAGTTGACCAAAAGTCCTGCTGGTGCTCACCAATGGGTTGCAAAGAACCCAAAAGTTATGGTTCCTGATGCATTTGATTCAACTAAGAAGCACGCTCCAACCATGTTGACCACGGACTTGTCGATGAGATTTGATCCAGCGTATGAGAAAATTTCCAGAAGATTTTTGGAAAATCCTGCAGAATTTGAAGTGGCATTTGCAAAAGCGTGGTTTAAATTAACACACCGTGATATGGGACCAAGAACGAACTATATTGGTCCTGAAATCCCCAAAGAAGATTATATTTGGCAAGATCCAATTCCGGCGGTAGATCATAAATTGGTTACTGCAAAGGAAGTTGCACAATTGAAAAAAGAAATTTTGAAGTCAGGTTTAACCACTTCTGAGTTGGTGCAAACCGCTTGGGCTTCTGCTTCTACGTTCCGTGGAACAGACAACAAAGGCGGAGCCAATGGTGCACGCATTCGTTTGGAGCCTCAAAGAAACTGGGAGGTAAACAATCCAAAACAATTGAATAAAGTATTGGCTAAATACGAAGAAATCCAAAAGAACTTCAATGCTAAGGCAAAAGGCGGTATGAAGGTTTCTTTGGCTGATTTGATTGTATTGGGTGGAAACGTAGGTATTGAAGAAGCTGCAAAGAAGGCGGGATACGCCGTGAATGTTCCCTTTACTCCTGGTCGTATGGATGCTTCTCAAGAACAAACTGAGTTGAAGTCGATGGCTGTTCTTGAGCCTATGGCAGATGGTTTTAGAAACTACCAAAAGACACAATATACCCTTTCTACTGAAGAGTTATTGATTGATAAAGCACAAATGTTGAAGTTAACAGCACCTGAGATGACTGTTTTGGTGGGAGGTATGCGTGTATTGAATACCAATTTTAACGGAAGTAACTGGGGTGTATTCACTTCAAATCCTGGTGCGTTGACCAACGATTATTTTGTGAATTTATTGGATATGTCAACTCAATGGAAGGCTACTGATGATTCTAAATTGGTGTTTGAAGGAAGAGATAGAATGAATGGTAACTTGAAGTGGACGGCAACCCGTGCTGACTTGATTTTTGGATCGAATTCTGAATTGAGAGCATTGGCTGAAGTGTACGCTTTAAGCGACTCCAAAAAGAAATTCGTTGACGATTTTGTTGCCGCTTGGGTTAAAGTGATGAATGCGGATCGTTTCGAATTGAAAAAGTAATTTTGAATTAGAAGCTGGGTTGACATCCCAAAAAACCCAAAAAACGATTGGAATTTTTGGGGAATTCGAAATACAACTCAGAATTTTAAATAGCTCAATTATTTAATTTGAGCGCAAAAAATCAGCTTGGGGTAGAAGGGGCTTTTGAAGTCTTTCTCTACCCCATTTTGATTTTCAGTGATAAGGAACCAGCGATTTTCAAACCGAATGGTATATTGTTCGTTGATTGCATAATCGGCGTTAAATGAAAATCCATGAACATTATATAAGCTGGGAATGTTTAAGATTAAGTGTGGGTCATTGAAATATTCATAGCGACCCGCGATATGGAGGTTCTTATCCCAAGAATATCGGATAATCCCAACGGGAGTGTGGTAGTACAATCGTTGACCATCGGGTTGGTATTCAATTCCATTGTCGAATCCTAAAATCCATGAAAAATGATCTCCAAAATGGAATTGGCTGTAAAAATTATGTAAAAAGCGTTTGTTGTTGGGGTTGTTTGGTGAAACACCATAGTAGGAACTGCTGTTTATGGTGAATTCGTTTTTTTCTGAAAGGGTAATTTGGTGCCCGATTGCATATCTGCCGGGAATGGGATTCGAAATATTTTGCCAACCTTTAATAACATTAAAATTGGCTTTGATTTTTTCTGATTTGGAAACATAATTTAATCGATATCCGTATTCATAATAGGGTGAATTGTCGGCTAAGATGGATCGGGTAGCTGTCCAAGACTCTTTACCTATTGGGCTTTCAAAGCCTATATGACTTGGGAGAATCCCATATTCAAATTTAAATTCTTCGTTCAATTTCACATAAGCATTTAATTCGTAGAAGTTTTTAAAATTGGGTTTTTCTGCAGCTAGATTTTGAGTGGCATAATTACCCATCATCAAACCGCTATTGAATCCAACTTTTATGGGAATTTCTTTCGAAATGGGCTGTTCGTGATTGACCTTAAGCATCATCAGATTAATGTCGCGGGAATTATCAGAAATATAAGATGATAAGAAAGCCGGATTGGATATTGGTTTACTTAGAGATTGTATTTTCTGATATCCTTCGGCGTAGAATTCAAACTTAGTTTGTGCAAATAAACGTGAAGAAATAAGAAGAGTTAAAAATAAAAATGATTTAAGTAAAAATGGAGTAAGGATATTTAAATGATTGCGTTTGATCATGTGGGTCAAGTTAATATTGAAATTCTCATTTACCAAAGTTCAAAAAATTTTATATTAACCTGAATTCCGGTTTTGCCAAATTAATTCCGGTTTTGCCAATTTAAGGGCGAGCATCAATTACCCATGTGTGTGCCAATACAAATATCTACGCGCCACTTCTTCCATAGAACAACCGTTTTTTAACATCAAATGGATTCGTTGATTTCGAATGGTTGACTTGGATTTATTCAGTCTTTTCGATAAATCAATGGTTGACTCCCCGTTGATTTGTGCTAAAATTATAGGTAATTCTGCCTCGGTGTAGGAAATTTCTGGAATGTAATCGTTCTGGGATTGTTTTTTTTCAAGGTAACTTTTAGTTGTATCACAATAGAATTTCGACCCATTTATCATTGCCTGAATTCCTAGGGCTAATTCTTCAATAGGCGCAGTTTTGCACACATAAGATTTACATCCTAACTCAAAACACGTTTCTATAATGGTTCGGTTTAAATGCGATGTGAATACCATAAACGGAATTTCTTTGGTGCCACACATCTTGGCCAATGACAATTCTTTTCGCTCTTGAATCTGAATGTCAGTTATTACAAAACTGAATTCATCCTGTGCAAAAGCGGACAAGGCATACGTGGAGTTGTAATGCGATACAATTTCTGCATCATCAAACAGTTTTTCAATGGTTTGTCGAATAACAAGATGTATAGCGGGGTGATCTTCTAAAACCAAAAACTTCATACCGTATAGCTAATTTAATGAAAATGTAGTTCACTTTGATCAATTAGAAATATTTAATATCAACCTAGATTTAGTGATTTTTAGTTATTCAATTGGAATTAAAAGGGTTAATGCAATTGAATAAAAAGAATTTTTTTGTCAGAAAAACGATTAATTCTAACGACTTGCCAACAAAAAACCATATTCATTGTTAACTTTGCACAATGATGCCGAAACCATTGATTTTCCTGATCATTTCAACGTTTTTTTTTAACGTTGTTTACGGGAATTCGGCATTCAAATTATCTAAAAATCAGTGCATTGCCGTTACAGTAATAACCAAGCACTCTGACTTTTGTCATTCTCATGATGCACCTTTTTCCGATGCGTGTCCTGTGGAGAGTGAATTTCCGGCTGATTGTCCTTCTTCAAACGACAAACTATCTGACGATTATGATCCAGACAGTTTGCAATTAAAGGCATTCGAGAATTTTAACGTCCAAGTCAATGAGAGAAGTTGTATTGTTTCGCCATACTACTTGAGTCGATGCACAAATGTGGTTTTCGACACGCTTTCACCCCCACCTGACGTAATCTGATTTTTCTTTTTGGGGATGTCGATTTTGGCTTTTTTATCATTTAGCCATTTCAGTTTATTGCATATTGCAATTTGACATTCCTCAAGATTTTAACAATTATCAATTAATAATTCAATTCATTGGAATCGACCTATTTGCTAGGAGAAAATCGATTTCTCATTGCTCACCTTGCATCCTTTTTATTGAAAGAATCCCAACAGCTTTTTTAAAAAAATACCCACATAACACAATCAAACTAAAATGAAACTACTGAATAATTTCTTAATAATAGGAATTTTAAATTTAGGCTTAAACGCATGTAAGTCTAGCGAAACCAATCAAGAGGTAAACGCAAATGTGTATCCCATAGTTTACCCTCGCGTCATTGATACTACCTACACCGAAGAATACGTAGCCGAAATTCATGCCGTTCAAAATGTAGAAATTAGAACCAGAATTAAAGGATTTATCGAACGTATTTTAGTCGATGAGGGAAAGTTTGTTCAAAAGGGACAAACCCTATTCGTGCTTTCGAATAATCATTATAAAGAAGATTTGTTGCGTGCAAGGGCGCAATACAAAAGCACCATTGCTGAATTAAAATCGGTTGAAGTAGAGCTAAAAAACACCCAAGTACTTGTATCAAAAAACATTGTTTCGAGTTCAGAATTGGCAATGGTGAACGCCAAAAAAGAAGCCATTGAAGCCAAGCAGGAAGAAGCACAAGCGGCTATTTCTGTGGCAAAATTAAACCTGGAATTTACTGAAATTAAAGCGCCGTTTTCGGGTGTGATAAATCGTATTCCTTACAAGCCTGGTTCATTAATTGAAGAAGGAACGCTTTTGACTTCCCTTTCAAATATTGATGAAATGCTGGTGTATTTTCACTTGTCCGAATCCGAATATTTGAATTATAAATCGGCAAAAGAACAACAAAGTTCTTCAAAGGTTAAATTGAAACTAGCCAATAATGAACCTTACCGTTTTGATGGTGTAATTGAAATTTCTGAAAGCGAATTTGATCCTGAATCGGGAAATATTGCCTTCCGTGCGCGCTTTCCCAACCCGGAAAGACTTCTAAAACACGGTGGTCATGGTAAAGTGTTGGTTGAAAAACGAATCAACAACGCCATGATCATTCCCCAACGTTCTACATTTGAAATTCAAGATAAATTATTTGTATTTGTGGTAGGCGCGGATGGAAAAGTTCAACAAAAAGCCATTACACCCGTACGCCGAATTCCCAACTATTTCGTAATTGAACGCGATTTGTCAGAAAGTACAGCATTGATTTTTGAAGGTGCATCAGATTTGAAGCACGGTGATAAAGTGAAAACGAAAGTGGCGAATCAAGTAGAGGAACCATCCCCCGAAAAAAACGAAAAAACTGAAATTCCGGAAAAAAAGGAAAATTCAGGCAAGAAGCCAACAGCAGTTTTGGTGCCCAATCGCACTCATTTTAGCAACAGTATTTTAAAAGGGTAAGAAATGGTTCAAACATTCATTCAACGGAAGGTTCTTTCCATTGTTATTTCGATATTGATATTGCTCTTAGGAGTGATTTCGTTGGTTCAACTACCCATTACGCAGTTTCCTGAAATTGCCCCTCCGGAGGTGACGGTTACGACCAAATACACCGGTGCGAATGCCGAAGCCTGTGTAAAAGCGGTGGTAACGCCTCTGGAACGCGCAATTAATGGTGTTCCGGGTATGTCGTACATGACATCCGTTTCGGGAAATGATGGAACCAGTGTAGTGCAAATTGTATTCAAATCGGGTACCGATCCAGATGTGGCTGCGGTGAACGTTCAAAACAGGGTTTCGTCGACCCTCGATGAGCTTCCTGAAGAAGTAATTAAAGCCGGAGTACTGGTGGAAAAAGTTCAAAATAGTATGTTGATGTACTTGAATATTTTAAGTACAGATACCGTACTGGATGAAGCATTTCTATACAACTTCACAGACATCAATATTTTACCTGAATTAAAGCGTATTGAAGGGGTAGGTTTTGCTGATATCATGGGTATGCGTGAATACGCTATGCGTATTTGGCTGAAACCCGACCAAATGAAGATGTACAATCTTTCGGCAACGGAAATTATTCAAAAACTGAAAGCCCACAACGTGGAAGCAGCTCCCGGTAAAATAGGTGAAAGTTCCGGAAAATTGTCGCAGTCGCTTCAGTTTGTGTTGAAATATACCGGTAAGCTGAATACCACGGAGGCCTACGAAAATCTGGTTATGGCCACCGCTGAAGGGGGACAACTTGTTCGCCTAAAGGACATTGCAGCAGTTGAATTCGGTTCCCAAGAATACGACGTACTATCAAAAGAAAACGGTAAACCGTCGGCGGCGATTATGATTAAACAACGTCCCGGAACCAATGCGCAGGAAGTAATTTCCCGCATCAAAGAACGAATGGGAGAGATCAAAGAACGGTCGTTTGCCCCGGGAATGGATTACACCATCAGTTATGATGTTTCGGTGTTTTTGAACGCGTCTATCAAAGAGGTAATCAAGACGTTAATTGAAGCCTTTATTCTGGTGGCTTTGGTGGTGTTTTTGTTCCTCCAAGATGGTCGATCTACGCTGATTCCCATTTTGGCTATTCCGGTTTCTTTGGTGGGAACCTTCTTCTTTATGCAACTTTTAGGGTTCTCTTTGAACATGATTACTCTTTTTGCATTGGTTTTGGCCATCGGAATTGTGGTAGATAACGCCATTGTGGTGGTGGAGGCGGTTCACGCCAAGATGGAATCTGCACACATGTCGGTAAAAGAAGCTACAGAAACGGCAATGGCTGAAATTACACCGGCAATTATCGGTATCACCTTAGTGATGTCGGCCGTATTTATTCCGGTTTCGTTTTTGGATGGTCCGACAGGTATTTTTTATCGTCAGTTCTCGCTGACTATGGCGATTTCTATCGTTCTTTCGGGGATAACTGCGCTTACTTTAACCCCTGCATTGTGTGTGATGTTGTTAAAAGAGCATTCTAAATTGGATTTACACGTTGAAGGACAGGCGCATGGCAATGCGGAAAGCCTCAGTCAAGAAAAAGGCAAACACGAGGCGCAAAATCGAACGGTATTGACTCGGTTTTTCGCCACATTCAATGAAAAATACAACGCTTTGGCGGGTAAGTATCAATGGCTTCTAAAGTTGATTGCCAATCGCAGGGTCGTTACCTGGGGAAGTTTATTGTTGTTTTCTTTGGGGATAGGTTTGATGTCGAACATCGTTCCATCTGGATTTATTCCGAATGAGGATCAAGGCGCAATTTATGCCAATATTACCGCTCCTGCCGGAGCAACCTTAGAACGTACAGATATCGTAGTGGATGAAGTTCAACAGATTGCCCAAAGTATGCCGGAAGTTTCATCGGTTTCCAGCTTATCGGGATATAGCGTATTGTCGGAAGGGGTAGGTGCCGTTTATGGTATGAACTTGATCAATCTAAAAAGTTGGTCAGACCGAGAATTGTCGGATCAACAGATAATCAAAGAATTGCAAAATAAAACTAAGCACATCAAAGATGCCAATATTGAATTCTTTACGCCTCCACCTGTGCCGGGTTACGGGAATTCAAGTGGTTTTGAATTGCGATTGCTCGATAAAACGGGCAAAGGAAGTACAGCAGATTTTCAAAAAATGTCGGATGAATTCGTGAAAAAACTGAATGAACGTCCCGAAATTGACAACGCATTTACCACTTACAATGCTAAATTTCCTCAGTATTTACTGCATATTGACGGAGATAAAGCAGCTCAAAATGGAGTTACTGCTGAAAATGCCATGAGTACTCTTCAAACATTGATTGGTAGTGAATATGCGACTAACTTTATTCGTTTTGGACAGCTTTACCGCGTAATGGTGCAGTCCTTACCCGAATTTCGTTCTAAGCCCGAAGACATACTTCAATTTACCATTAAAAATGAATCGGGTACACTCATACCGTTTTCCGCGTTTTTGAAAATTGAAAAAGTGTATGGACCGGAACAAATTACCCGTTACAATATGTTCCCTTCATCCATGATCAATGGTCAACCGGCGAAAGGGTACAGTAGCGGACAGGCTATTCAGGCTGTAAAAGATGTTGCCCAAGAGTTTTTACCTAATACTTATGGTTTCGACTGGGCAGGTTCGTCGAGAGATCAAGCCAATTCAGGCGGTCAAACATTGATTGTATTTGCCATTAGCTTGATTTTCGTTTATTTACTTCTTTCGGCACAGTACGAGAGTTTTGTGCTGCCCTTCCCCGTATTGATTTCATTGCCAGCAGGGGTGTTCGGTGCTTATTTCTTCTTGTGGATGTTGGGCTTGGAAAGCAATATTTACGCGCAAATTGCTTTGATTATGTTGATTGGTATTTTGGGTAAAAATGCCATTTTGATCATTGAATTTGCCGTGTTGAAACAATCTCAAGGCAAGAATGCATTTGATGCCGTAGTAGAAGCAGCTACAGATCGTTTGCGACCCATTTTAATGACTTCGTTTGCGTTTATTGCGGGACTGTTTCCGTTGTTGTTATCCTCTGGTGCTGGTAAAATTGGAAACAACACAATTGGTGCTTCTTCCGTTGGTGGTATGTTTTTGGGGACGGTATTTGGTGTAATACTCATCCCTGGTCTATTCATTGTGTTTTCTCGTAAAAGTAAAAAAGTAAAATCATGAAATTAAATACTTCGAAATGGAATCTGGTTCTACTCGCGATTTCATTCTCCATAATAGTTGCGGGATGTGCTCCGATATTTCCGGAAAATCCTATCTCCAAGCACCCCATTCCAAAAACAATTGTGAATAATGGAAATGCGGATACAGTAAAACAAACAGCTCAACTTAAGCCGTATTCCCTGTTCTTCCATGATACTTTGTTGAAGAAGCTAATTGACTCTGCCGTGCAGAATAATTTGGAATTGGCTATTGCATCCCAAAAAATAAAAAGCGCCAGTAGCGATGTGATTTTTACTCGGGGATTACTGCGTCCACGGGTTGATGCGAATGTGGGAAGTGCGATTCGTCGATATGGACTTTACACGATGGACGGGGCGGGAAACAGCAGTACATACATGCTACCCGGTAAGATTGTTCCAACTAATTTGCCCGATTATTTTGTGGGGTTTCAATCCTCTTGGGAATTGGATATTTGGGGGAAGTTGAACGACCGCAAAAAATCTGCGGTATCCAAGTTTTTAGCCAGCGAAGAAGGACGCAATTTCCTGATTTCACAGGTGGTTAAGCGAACGGCTCAGAGTTACTACGAGCTCCAAGCTTGCGATTTGGAGTTGAAATCCATTGAGGAAGCATTATTGATTCAAAATAGAGCATATGAAATTGTAAAAGCAAAAAAGGATGCAGCGAAATTGAATGAATTGGCTGTAAAGCAATTTGAAGCTCAGCTGTTGGAGTTGAAGTCGCTTAAGGAAGAGGTAAAAATTAAAATTATTGAAACAGAGAAGGAAATCAATGATTTGCTGGGTCAATCGTATCAACCAATTAAACGAGATACCGGATTCTATTTGAATCATCAATCGGAAGTGAAATTCTCAAATAATACGGTAGATTTACTGCGAAATCGTCCTGATATTCGCAAGGCCGAATTGGAATATTTTGGCGCCCAAAAGGATATGTCAGCTGCACGTAAAGCTTTTTATCCCAGTTTGTTGGTGACTTCCAGTTTGGGATTTCAAGGATTTCGTCCGGACTTATTGTTTTTGACTCCCCAATCCTTGGCATACACACTTTTTGGAAATTCACTGATGCCATTGGTAAATCGATCAGCTCTGAAAGCCCAGTTTAACATAAGTGCTTCAAATTTCTCTGAATCGGCTTTGAATTATACAAAATCCATGATTTACGCCATCAATGAAGTGAATGCCGAATGGCAAAAAATGGAAAGTTATTCATCTATGTATCAATTAAAGCAGGATGAAACGGAACGCATGTTGGAATCGGTGAGCATTGCAGAAGAATTGTTCAAAAATGGAAGAGCGAGTTATTTGGAAGTGTTGTACGCTCAACAAAATACCCTGAAATCCAAGGTCGGAATGGTGATGGCTCGTAAGTTTCAATTGTACACCCAAGTGAATCTGTATATTGCTCACGGCGGGGGATGGAATTGATATGAGTTGGGTTTAGTACAATCCGAACTCCGGTAAATCAAATATATTATAAAAAAAATTTATATATAATATGTTTAAATTAAATAATAATATATGAATTTTTGAGACCAATTTTGCGTTCCGAAAATGGATACACAACTATTAATCGGAAATCTGACCAACCCAACACTCTTGTTTTTTATATTGGGAATTTTGGCCGCAACGCTCAAAAGTGACCTTGAAATACCTGCTTCCAGCAGTAAGTTTATTTCATTGTATTTGTTGTTTTCAATTGGTTTCAAAGGAGGTCAAGAACTAGCGCATAGTATTTGGGGGCCCGAAATTTGGTGGTCTTTACTATTTGCGCTGATTTTGGCCTCCTTCATTCCGTTGTACAGTTTCTTTGTTTTGAAAGTTCGGCTTTCGGTCTCGGACTCAGCCGCCATTGCTTCTTCGTATGGTTCGGTAAGCGCAGTGACATTCGTGGCTGCCGTTTCATTTTTGGAAATGCAGCAGATTTCATTTGGTGGACACATGGTCGCAGTAATGGCTTTGATGGAAGCTCCCGCAATTATTGTGGGAGTGATGCTATTGAATTTGTACGATAAAACGGCGAGTAAATCAAATTTAGGAAGCATCGTAAAACATTCGTTGATCAACGGAAGTGTGTTGATGATCGTAGGCAGTTTGATAATTGGAATTGTAGCAGATAGCAAGCAAGCCGAAGGGATAAAGCCCTTTACCACCGATATTTTTAAAGGATTTTTGGCCCTGTTCCTACTGGATATGGGTATGGTAACCGCTCGTCGATTTAAGTCATTCGTGAAATATGGCGGTTTTGTAACTGCCTTTGGCTTAGTGATACCTGCAATAAATGGTAGTATAGTGGCCTATTCGAGTCAATTTGTTACGATTGATCCGGGAAACCGCTTCATTTTTGCCGTGCTGGCAGCGAGTGCTTCATATATTGCCGTGCCTGCCGCTATGAAAATTGCAGCTCCCAAAGCAGATCCGGGCTTGTATGTCCCGATGGCTTTGGGTGTTACATTCCCATTCAATATCACCATGGGAATGCCTTTTTACTATTGGATTATTCAGCTGTGTATGTAATTCTTTGGGATATAAACGCCCATAATTTTGCAGTCATCAATATTCGTGAATCCAACCAAATTTAGATTGAATAATAGAATCTTTATTTTCGGTTAAATAATCTAAAAATGCTTGCGAAACAGGTGATAGACGCTTGTTTTTCAACCAAATAAGTGTCCACCTTGAACTAATGGGAAAGCCTTCAGTTGGGATGATTTGAAGTTGTTTGTTTTCCAATTCATTTTTAATACCAATTATGGGCATTACTGAATATCCAATACCGGCCATGAGTGCCTGCTTTACGGCTTCGTTGCTGGTAAGTTCCATCTTTTTTATGGTCGTTATTCCATGTGTTAATAGGAATTTCTCCATAACATGTCGTGTACCCGAACCATTTTCACGGTAAATCAAGGGAATATGTTCGAAAATGCTTTTGTCCATAATTCCATCTTTCACTTTTAGCGCATTATTGTTTTCGGGGGATGGGGATTCGGTAGGTAAATTGGAAGTTTGCAACACATTTGGATTCTGCTTGCCGACTAAATACAACTTGTTTTCCATCAGTTCGATACCCTCTACCACTGGGTTTTCAGGCATTACGCTCACCAATGCAAAGTCTATTTCATTGCGTTCTAAACTTTGAATCACTTGATTCTTATTTGTAACGTCCAATATCAATTCTACGCCAATATGTGTATTGATGAAATCCGATAAAATATATGGAGCAATGTATTTACCGGTTGAAACCGACGAAATTTTAAGTTTCCCAGTAATAAGTCCAGCATGTGCATGCATTTTAAAATTAATGGCATGAACTTCTTCGAGTATTTTTTGTGCGGCAATTGAAATTTCATGACCGAAATCTGTGACATACAGCTTTTTATTCAAGACTTCAATGAGAGGAATATCAAATTGTTCCTGGAAGTTCTTTAATTGTATAGATACAGCCGGTTGCGTTAAATGAAGCTCTTCTGCCGCTTTTGTGATGCTTTTTGATTCCACAACTTTACAAAAAATATTCAGCTGGTTTAAAGTGAAGTTCATATGGGAATTAATAACAAAGTTAAGATTCATAATGTTTTTTTATGAATTTAAATTTGCAATTTTTTCAAAATATAGTTGGGGGATAATTGACAATTAATTGTTTATCCTCCCACATAATATAAAATACATGCAAAAATTTACTTTAATCCTATCGTTCGTTGCCTTTGCTTTTACGAACACGATTTACTCGAATCCTATTAATCCCAAAACCGAAAAACAACCAACCAAAGTTCCCATGGAAATTCATATGGGAATAGGTCGAGCATTATTGGGTAGTGGCGACGTTATTACCACTCAAATGGAAACGGAACTCAATTTGAAATTGAATAAGTACATTACCCTCGGTGAAAATGTAACCTTCGGTAAGGGCGGTTGGTACGATTATCGATTCACTAATTACATTCAGATCAACTCAAATGTTTTTGTATCTCCTTTTAAAAATACAGGAAAAGGGGATTTTCGATTGGGTACAGGTTTGTCTTATAGCAATGTTACGGACGTCCAAATTATTGAAGAACAAATTATCTCGAACAATATTAAGTATAAGCGTTCCATAGTTGATAATCGACATACGATGGGCGTTAATATTACGATTGACTACAATCATGCGGTAAATAACCGAGTGATCATTGGAGGTAGGTTAATCAATCAACAATATTTGAATGGCGATATCAATACCGGCATTTATTTGAAATGCGGCATTAAGTTATAATTGGTTTTTTTCGATTCCTTGGGGATATTTGTTCGATGGCAATTCAAAATTCAACAACAACATTAGAGCATGATCAGAAAATTGCTCGAATGAAGTTCGCATCGGTATATCCCCATTACGTTAACAAAATTGAACGCAAGGGTAGAACTTTGCAAGAACTGCAAACAGTAATTCGATGGCTTACGGGTTTCACGAAAGAGGAGTTGGATGCACTCATTGAAACCCAAGCTACCTTTGAAGAGTTTTTTGAGAACGCACACTTACATGAGAATGCTTCCAAGATCACGGGTATAATTTGCGGTTATAGAGTCGAGGAAATTAAAACTCCGTTGACACAAAAAGTTCGTTACCTCGATAAATTGATTGATGAGCTTGCAAAAGGAAAATCTCTCGACAAGATATGTCGGATTTAAACCATATACAACTCGCTCTTCAATGCGAATTTTCAACCTCAACGGGAGAGGGCTTGGTTCTCATGAACGGTTTCACCGCCCTCATTTTTCATTTTGAAATAGGCAATGATGATGAGTGAAAGTCCCAAAAATTCAGTAACGTAGAGCACTTCTACGTAGCCCAAACGCGTAAAACTTCCCCCGATACCCGGAAGAATTGCACCTAAAGCAATGAGTACATTTCCCCAAAAACGAATGCTCGTTCCTGTTTTTTTAAAATATTTTATTGCTGAAATAATAGCACCGCCAACAAGAAATGTCACGGCGTATAAATTGATAAAGGGGGAAAAAGCTCGAACCCATTGCCATTCAAAAACCTTCCCTGACATTCGTTCGGGTTCTACCAATTCAAATTTAATGGGCGATTTAAGGACAAAAATCGAACTTAATACAACGGCAATGATTAATACCGCTGAAAGGATATGAGCGGTTTGCTTCTTCATTAATAAGTAAACAGAACCTTGTGCTAAAGGGGCTCCACCAAGCAACGCCCCGGTAATATACCACCATCGAAAGTTGGTTTCGTTCCATCCAAAAAGTGTGTTGTAGCTTTCGGTAAACGTACCTGCCCCATAAGTTAATACTCCAATTAACCACCACAGTACGTAAGTGGCTTCAGGTTTTTGACGATAATGCTTAAAGAGGATAAATGAAAAAATTAAAGAAAGTGTAAAGGTTGCAATGGGAATAAAATAAATAAATTGCATGTAGCTTTTCTCAGGTTTGTGTATGTTTGTTTTTTGCGTATTCTTTACAGATTTATCTGTTGGTTTTCAGATTGAAATTCGGTACAAATATGATATCAGAAGCTAGATTTGCAATGTCATAATTATGTCTGATTGTGTTCGCGCAATTTTGAGAGACTTTAAAAAATTATTTACTTTTTTTATTTAATTCGTATCAAGTACCATGATGGTAAAAATCCAAAGCGCAATTCCACTTTTGCTTACAAAAATTCTTTTATTACTGTGTATTCCTTTTAGTGGATTATCTGCACAACATTGTCAATACGACTTTAAAAATTTGGTTAGCGTAATTCCTTTTTCTGGTGATTCACAAAACATGGTGAAAGGATTGACCATTCAATTGGTTTTTCACACTAAAGATGTCCCTATCACGCTTGATCAGGTAGAAGATTTGAATTATCATCCTCAACCAATAATCAATTCCAATGAGTTTCCAGGGTATTTTGAAAGGATTACTCTACAACAAGGAAGTGAATTTGAATTCACTTTAAATCACTACGCCGCAGTTTATCACAATCGTCAATCTTGGCCAAAGACATATTATTTATTAGTTAAAGATGTCGACGGCAATGGGAATGGGGGAGATTTTGGAACTCGAATTATGGAATTTGATCGAGGAAATTCACCCAAGGCTTTAACCATGCATTTATGCGGTTACAATAAAAATGCGGAATCTCAGTGGATGTCGTATGAGCCGATTTTTGTTGATTTAAATCAAAATTGGGTAAAATCTGGTGAATTGAATGAATGCGGAACTCAAATCGAAAGTTGGTCGGTTCATTATAATACCTGGCAAATTGACCAAAGAAGGGATTTTTGTGGATACAGTAACTATACTTATGCGACGGAATTGGAAACGGATTCAAATTCCACATCCAATCGAATAATCTGCGTAAAAGAGCAAACCTGTACCCATGCATTTCCTCATTCTGAGCGCATTGATTGCGTTATTTCAGAATTAAAGAATGGGAAATGGATTGAAACCCAACGAATCCAAGGCTGTGAATAGCGATTGGGGAGTTTCAATGCCTACGATTTAAGCGTGTGTTTTAGTTCGAAGTGCGTTGCAATATACGTTTACCGAAATTTGCCCAAACAGAAATAATCAAGACCATTACTACAGAAATATACACCCAAGTTGGAATGGGAACTGGATCTCCGGCGGCATATGAATGCAGGCCAGATAAATAATAGTTCACCCCAAAATACGTCATGATCACCGATGCAAAACCAAAAATGGAAGCAACATTGAAAGCATAATTTCCACGTAAACCCGGAATGAAACGCATGTGAAGTATCAAGGCATACACCATGATAGAAACCAATGCCCAGGTTTCTTTGGCATCCCATCCCCAATAACGTCCCCAAGATTCATTCGCCCAAACTCCACCCAAATAGGTCCCGATGGTCAACATGATTAAACCACCGGTAATGGTGATTTCACTCAATTTCGTCAGATGCTCAATTTGAAGGGAAATGGTGTTTTTGTGATTTTGGTTGAAGGTCAAGGTTACATATAACAACAGGTTTAACAGTCCAATAATTCCACCCAATAATAAAAATCCGTACGATCCAGCTTCCATAGATACGTGGATGGTTAGCCAATAGGATTTTAAAACAGGGACTAACGGAGTAATTTCTGGATTTAAGAAACTCAAGTGGGCGATAAATAACATAATCCCAGACAGTACAAACGTAGAGGCTAAGCCACCTAAAGATTTACGATTGAAAATCAAACCCGCAAGAACTGCTGTCCATGCAATGTAAATCATTGATTCATAACCATTACTCCAGGGAGCTCTTTCTGAAACATACCATCGGATTCCGAGTCCCAATGTATGTAATACAAATGTTAGAAACGAGGTTATCAATAAAATTCTCTGCAACTTTGAAATGTAATTTTTCTTACTGAAAATGCTCAAAAACAAAGCAAATAAAAAGGCAAAACCTATGAATGTGTTTACAAAAGCCAGTCGGATGAATATTTTGGATTCGTTCAGCAGAATTTCAAACGACCGTTGATTATCGCTGGGTATATATTCTGAAGCAGCCATGATTTGATATTGATGCAAATCATCAATTAGATCGTTGGCAGATTTATAATCTTGATGTTCAATTCCATCGTGTAAGGCCTGTTTGTATGTATCAAAGAAATGTTCTGCAACCTCTGTGTTTTCCGCGATTTCATTGTGATCATGATGTTCATGAGCGGATCCCCAATTGCGATTGGAATCGTTTTCAATGGGAACCCATTTGAACAAGGTTCCAGAAAATAACATATTCATGATACTCACTCGTTCATCTAGAGCTACTAAAGCTTTATCAAAGGTTCCTTTGTCTTTATCTGCTTTGCGGGATGTTACTTCCATCATTGATCCGAGTACATAGTTTCCTTCTTCATCAAAAAAGTCTCGGAAGGAGAGGTGGGTTGCGTTTCCTACATTAAGTAAGATTTTTAAAGAATCATCTTTGCCAATTTTAATAAATGGAATAGTGTACCAGTTTTCGTTGGCTCCCCAAATTCCCAATACCACTTGATCGGCATTTGCGTTATCAAATGATTCGGATCCATATACTTTTCTTAGAATTTCGCGACTGAACGTATGCATGGGTTTCATTCTCCCTTGAACGTCTTGAACCAATATTTTGCTTACTTTTTCAGCGTGAAATTCGGAAGGGACAACAATTTTTGGCTCAATTTTATTCTGTGCAAAAATCCAACTTGGAAACAGTAAAAATGCCAAAACTACACTCATTTTGTTGGCTGTTTTTCTGAGTAAAGCGAATCGTGTTTTCTTATCTATCAACGTCCAAATCATTCCAACCGTGAGTAAAAAATATCCCAAATAACTCACCCAAGTTCCCCAAAAATCGTGATTTACACTTAAATATGTGCCCTTTTCATCTTGATCATAGGATGATTGGAAGAAACGATATCCCCCGTGATCCAAAATATGATTCATGAAAATATGGTAATCGTAAGATTCATTTTGCACAGGATCACTGACTTGTACAAAGCTTGAAAACGAAGCGGGACTATTGGTTCCAGGATAACGCTCTAATTCAAATTTGTCGAGTTTGAGTGAAAATGGCAGCGTTTTTAATATGGCGCCATATTGAAATTGAATATTCAAATCATCAAATGCGGCATTTACTGGCTCTCCAACGATTCCTTTGCTTCCTTTTACAAGAATTTCTCTAGATTGATTCTTGTAAACCACTTGCAATCTCAATGCATTCACACTTTCGGATTTCAATTTGGGCGAACCCGAAGTGAGAATGGTTTTCACTCCAGTTTGAAATTCAGGAACTACAAATTGAATTCCTCCCAATTGATATAGAGATCTCAACATCAAGGGAACCATTCCTGTATCAGATGGGAAAGTGACTTGTGTTTGGGTGGCCATTTCAAGAGCCGACATGTTCTCATCGGTGCGAATGAATAATTTGGAATTTTGATAGCTCAGTTGAATTTGACCAGGTTTGAATTCCTCTTTGAAGGAGAAATTAACACCTCCAATATTCTTCTCCTGACCTTGTTCGAGGTATTCTTCAATTCTGCCTCCTTTTCCGGGGACAACAATTTTAACCGTTAGCTTTCCGTTTTGGTCTTCTATGGTTGTCTCCTTACAATTGGGGATAAACTCCTTGAGTGTTACCTGAATGTTTTGATTATTAATTTGATATATTTCCTTAAAATGATTGCTCCCCAGTGAAGAAAACAACACCGGATGTTTCATTTCGTAATTCTGATTGCTTTTATCTGTGAAATATAACGAAACGTGGGATTCAGAACTTACAAATTGACTTTGAGTTTGACCTTCTCGAATATTCATCATCCCCTCAAATCCCCAAAAGCGAGTAATTCCAGAACCAATAATGATGATAATGATGGAAATGTGAAAAAGTAGAACCGAGTATTGCTTGCGCTTCCAAAGTTGATATTTCACCAGAGAATAAAGTACGCTTAAGCCGATGAGTGCAATGAGTAATTCAAACCAAGTTGTGGTATAAATTAATTTTTGAGCAGTTTCTGTGCCATAATCGTTTTCAACGAAAGTAGCGATTGCTATAGCGGCGGTAAATAACAGTACGTAGAGCAATCCGGTTTTCTCATTGATGATTTGGAAAACCCATTTTTTAATGGAATTCATCATTTTACTTGAGCGTTTTCCATGAGAATTTCATAGGTGTAACCCGCTCCGAAATCTTTGTTCAAAACGATAGTTCCCTTTAGCGTGATTAAATGTCCAACTGGAATATCCTGATTTGAAGTACACACAAAATCATAATCACCATTGGTTCCATCATAAATATGTATCCAATTTCGGTCCATAATGCCGGGATTTACCTTAACTACACGTCCGGTAATTTCAATCGATTTGTTCTTGAAGTTTTTGGGATTTGAAACAATGGATTTAATGGGAGTGGAGCCTTTTGGTAATGCGATTTTTTCAGTTTTGTCGATTTTAATTTCGTTTTTTTGAAGGGTTTCAGCGTGATTATGCCCTTCAGAACCTGCTTCCATGAGTTCAGAAACTAAAACAATTCGATCGAAAGTGCGCGACAATTCCGTGCTGTTGTAATCCGTTTTTTCCAAACCTTCATGGTATTCGTAAGTTGCATTAATTTTGAAATCACCTTTCATGGTTGCAATCCAATACTCATCATCGTTTTCGCGAACATTCACATAGGAATAGCGTTTCCCTGCAATATGTTCTAAAACTTCAACAGTATGATGTTCGTGAATTTCTCCATTACCTTCAATTGAATTAGACATTGAACCAGAAGAATTGCCGAAAACACCGGTCTTCATACCTTCTTTTTCTGAATCAACTGGTTTTAGTTCGTTTGAGTTGGTGCAACCCATGATCATGAATGCAATAAATGATATTCCTAAAAAGTTTTTCATATTAAAAACGCTTACTTAATGTTATATAACAAAATAAATGCTGCTGTTGTTGTTGAAGATTGTACTCTGAAAACACATCCAATTCAAAACTCTTTTTCAAAGGGAAGGAGTATTGAAGTCCCACTGAATTCTGGTTGAAAACACTTCCAAGTTCTATACGTCGTGAAAATAAATTACTACGGTAATACATAGAGAATTGCGTTTTATCATGATGTTTGCTCCAGCGAACAATTTGCTGTGCATTTTGCCACAAATTGTAATCGGTAATATTCAGTCGATAACTCAATGAACTTCCTTTCCAAAACAGGTTGTTTCTGGTCACGTTAACGCCCAATAACACCATGTCTTTTTTGAAATTCGTTGTTCTTAGAGTAGATTGTATTCCCCAATTTACATTTTTCGAGGCTCTACAACTCAAGCGCACTCGGAAACCGCGCTGAGCTTCACGTTCAACTAAATCATCAATGGTTAACTGGTCGTAACTTCTCCAATAAATCCAAGGTGTACGAGTATCATACGAAACAAATGCATTCCACTTTGGTGTTAACTTTTGTTGCAAAGAAACATAGGTGCTTTGGAGCCTGGATTGTCCAAGGCCTTGTGTGAAATCATTTTCCAACAAGACATATAAATAGGATTTCTTATTGAACACACTGGCTTGCATCAGCAATAATCGGCGATCGATTTGTCCGTTCAAATATTGATCCATCCATCCCAAACTCGCATCCCATTTTAAATCTTTTTGGTATTGTTCGGTTCTAACGGTTAATCCGATAACTGGGATATTCCTTGAAAATTGATGTGTTCGGTAATCTGGCGCGAAGCCCCCAATTGCCTCCAATTGTAAATGAGAAATTTTATATCCCAAACGAACAGCATCCAACGCGCCCATACTGCTCAATCCGTTTTGAAAACCCCTTCCCATTTTTAGCTGAAGGGCCGAATTGATTTTCCAATGTAACTCCGCTTGGTTTAAATACAATCTTCCCAAAGCCGGAGTTTCAGAACGCGAGAACTCAGACCGAAAATGCTGATAATTCCCACTAATTTGAACTCCCAAACTACCCAACGAATCATTTTTTACGCCGCGAATGTTAAAGCGTCCATATTGCTGATTATAAGCTCGGTTTGCTTCTGAGGCCAAAGTTTGATTGTATCTCGATGAAATACTTGAATAGCCATGCCAGTTCCAACTTTGTTCGTTTTTTTCTCGGGGGATGTTTTTTCGAACGATGGAATCTGCAGAACGAATTACTTGATTCTTGCCATCTCGAATGTTTGTTTTCGAAAGGGTGGTGTCTGTTGTGGTGACTACCGTTAATTGGTTACTCGCAAAAACGAAAATCGTATCCCCAATTGCTAATTTATCACTCCCAATTCGTGAATTTATCGTTGAAATTGATGATTTTTTCAATACGATCATTGCCGCAATCCCAGAACGCTGGCTGTAAAGTGTATCACCTAATTGAATTTCTTGAGTAGATGTAAAACGAGTGTAAATACTCTCTTTCGAAATGTAGGTGATGACCCCATTGAGTTTTTTTAATGACTTTAAGGATTCATTTTGAGCCAAAACAGTATTCAGTGAGGTATTCAGTACAATACCTATGAATAATAACGATTTTAATCTGTCAACAATGCTCATACAAAGGATTATTCTGAACCTCTAGGGTGACATTCAAAGCAGGCTTTACTTTGGAAAACAAAGTTCCTAACATCCTTGTGCTCATCGGTTAAATCCGCTTGATCGCTGTGTTCATGGCAATCAATACAACTGAATGACGAGAAATTACTGGAATTGTTATGGCAATCCGTGCATTTGGTCCATGCTCCCTTGTGATTCCCCGAATAAATAGGGAAGAAGTCGGCATCGTGATCATCGTATTTTGCCGGTGACCATCCAACCTGTGTCGTATGGCATTTTGCACAATCCGTTGGAAAACCTGATTGCTTGTGATTGGGGTCTGTAGCCGAATTATAATCGTTTTGATGACAACTAATACAATCAGAACTGACCTGATTGTACGGTTTATTTTGGTGACATTGAACGCAAGTGAGTCCGCTATGTCCTTGCGATAACGGGAAAAAGTAATGGAAGAAATCCGATTTCCAAACAGCCGATTGTGGAGAATGGCATTCAATACAATCCGTGCTATATCCCGCTTGAATGTGATTGGGATTTTTAGTGTTTTGATAGTCTGTGGTATGACAACTAATACATTGACCAGTCATTCGACTCCAAACCTGCGAATTGTTGTTTTTATGGCAATCAATACACGAAACCGCGACATGCGCGCCTTCCAAAAAAAAGCCGTTTTCGGAATGAATATCTGCAATATTCTGTACAAACCAGTTCTCAGAGTTATGGCAGCGCTTACAGTCATTACCTACACTGGCCTGATGAATATCGGTATGACAATCCATGCACTGATTCCCCAAGCCCTTAAAGCTTAAATCTTGATGACAGCGTTTGCATTCTAATTTTTTATGCTGACCTTCTAACTCAAATCCAGTTTCTTTGAAATGGTCAAATTTCTTGTTATCCGATGCAATCTGCCAACTTCCTGAATTATGGCATTGATTACAGTCGATTTTAAAATCTTTTCCATGCGGATTTGTCTGAGCGAAAAGTTCAGAAAATAGAAATGAAAGTAAGAATAAAACTATTTGGAGGCGTGACAATTTATGCATTCGAAAGGTTTTATTTTATACAAAATGATTCGATCAGGAAGGTATTGATCTATGGGTTTATGGCATTCATTGCAATTTACCTCTTTGTGTTTACCTTCCAATGGAAAATCTGATTTTTGATGATCAAAATGGGGAATGGGCCAATTTTTTTGTATGCTGTGGCACCGTTTACAGTCGTTTTTCCCATCTTTTAGGAATTGGGCTTTATGGACATCCTGGTGACATTGTGTACATGCCAAATCGGATAGTTTGAATTTCTGTTTCCAATTTCCTTGTAAATCTTTAGTTTTTTCAAAATGACAGTCTCGGCAACTTACCTGATTGTGAGTTCCTTCTAAAACAAACTGGGTTGTGTTGTGATCAAAGTTGATTTCAGACCATTGATTCGTATTGTGGCAGGAGCTGCAGGATTTGTTATCCCCCGAAACACTGGAATAGAAACTCGAATCTAAGTAATCTTTATGAATGTTTTTATGGCACGAAACACATGTTTTGTCTGCAAATTTAAACTGCCACCGTTTATCTGAATTTGTTTTGTGACAACTAATACATGACGTTGCTTCATGAGAACCTGTTAAAGGATAGCTCGAGGCTTGATGCTGAGTCAAATCATAGTTGCTATATGTAAAATTTTGGCTCAACTCATGGCATTCTTTGCAATCTTTGATTTTTCCATTGGTTTGTTTGAACTCGCCTTCGTGATAATCTTTATGACAATCGTAACATTTACCGTAAGCCAAGTTTTTGGCAAATCCTTGCGTGTGACATTTTTTACAATCTACACCAATATGTTTTCCTTCCAAGGGATAACCTGTCTGGTTATGATCAAATCCTTCCTGTAGTTTTAACGATTTCCAACTATTTTCATTGTGGCATTTTGTGCAATTATTGCCAAACTTATTTTCATGTGGGTCTTTGTGGCAATCGGTGCATTTTGAAAATGCAAATCCTTTGAAAATTTGGAATTTTTTATCGTTTCTCTGTGTAATCTTGTGACAATCAATGCACGAAACTTTGGTGTGTGCACCCCTTAAAACGAATTTTGATTGTTTGTTATGATCAAATTTGGGTGCCGTTTTAAAGGTTTTCATGGTATGGCATTCCAAACAATTATTGCTCAACGTTTTTTGATGATAGTCTTCATGACAACTCAAACAATTTGTTGACAATCCCAAATACGTTTTCTTATTCTTTTTTAAAGTGACGTTTGCAATGTTTTTCGCCGTGTGGCATTCCCGACAGGCCACTTTTTGATGCGCATCCTCCAAAACATAACCAGTTAATTTATGGTCGAATTTCTTTTCATCCATATGAATGGCATCAAATTTTCTTCCGTGGTGTTCTGAATGACAGGATATACAGCTTTTGCCTTTAACTTGTGAACTAACGTGAAATCCTTTTTTCGCTTTTATTCTTAGATTCAGCTCCTTGTGGCAAGCCAAACATTTATTTTCTTGAATTTTGGATCCAACACTGTGACATTGGGTGCAATTTTTTATTCCTTCCAGTTCTTTATGGGGTTCTGATAAATCACCAGGCGAAAACTGTCCCATAGCAGGCAAAAACGCGCTGAACATCAATAAGGCCAATATGTGGATCCAACTTCTCAATGCGCTTTTACGATTTTATTTTTAGCTAATTCGAGTTCAACTCCCGCGTTTTTAAGAAATTCTGTCGGTAGTTCACCGCCGGCAAAAATGTAAATTCGATCAATATTTTCTAGTTTTTCAGCCCCACTTTCCAATTCAATATCAACAGTAGAATCATCAATTCTCTTTAATTCCGAATTAAAAAGTATATTGATTTCTTTTTTCTCAATAGCAGATTGAATTTTCTCTTCGTTTAATGCTTTAATCCGAGCAAATGCATTTTTTCGATAAGATAAAAATACTTCATTTTGGTCTTTTAGCATCAATGCTGCCTCAATAGCCGAATCACCACCTCCGACTACAATTACGCGTTCATTTTGAATTTCTTCGGCTTCAATTAATCGGTATGCCACGCGAGTGGAAAGTTCACCCGGAATATTTAATTTTCTCGGTGTTCCCCTTCTGCCAATCGCCAATAAAACGGTTTTGCTGCTAATATTTGGTTTCCCTTGTAATTGAATATTGAAATAGCTTCCTTCTTTTTTGACGGAATCAACCTTTGTGTTTTCCTGAATTTTCAACTCGTGTTTGCTGCGAATTTCCTTCCAAAGATCTAATAATTCCTCCTTGCTGGTGTATTCCAGTTTTACCGATCCGTACAACGGCAAATTAACCGGATGCGTCATCACAATTTTTCCACGGGGATATGTGAAAACCGTTCCGCCTAGACTATCCTGCTCCAAAACTAGGTATTTCAATCCCAATTCCTTTGCTCGCAAAGCAGCACCAATTCCGGCGGGACCGGCGCCCACGATGAGTAAATCGTATATTTCGTTTTTTAGGGATGTTTTTTCGGGGGATGTTGTTTCAATGAGTGCGTTTTTATTTGCAACAGCGTCTGTATTCGAGTTGTAGCTGTTTTCAAATTTATCACAACGAATTTTAGCAGCATTTACAGCGGAAATACCTTGTTCAATAGAGTTTTTAATTAGCCCCATTCCACCCAATTCCCCTGCAATAAATACACCTTCCACATTGGTTTCGTAGTCGGGTTTTACGTGGGGAAGTTCGACGCCTCTTTTTTCTGTTCCAATGCGAAGACTGATAGCATCTACCGGACAAGCAAGAAAACACGCACCATGTCCAATGCAACTGGTCGTGTTTATCAATGTTCCACGTCCATTCATGATGCCCAAAACGTCTTTTTCGGGACAAGCATTCACACAAGCTCCACTTCCAATGCATTTGTGAGGATCTATGTAAGGATACAGTGATAGTGGTTCGTATCGTCCTGATTGTTTGGCGGACTCAACTTTTTGCATTACTTCTTGTGATGCCTGTTGAAATTTTTTGAAATAGCGCAAAAAAACAAAACCAACAAAAGCGCCGGTAACTATGTATGTTGCAATTTCAAAAATATCCATGTCCGATTTATCGATTGATTAAAATATCCAGGTGTAACCCATTAAAAGTGTAACCACAATATGTACGATTACAATGACGAGCATAATAATGGCAAAAGGTTTGTGAAACACGTGCCAATAGGCAAACCATTTTTGCATTTTTTCCAAGTGCTTCAATTGACGTTGTAATCGTTGAAGTTTTGAAATGGTTGCAAGTAGCATGTTCCTTTCCTTTTTATTACTAAAATTTGATTTTATTTCTGCTTTTAATTGAGAAAGTCCCTCCGAATTCGAAATGGACTCAAGAGAAAGATTTAAAGTAGAATATCCTTCAGAAGAATTTCCACGTAAAGCCTCTTTGATTTGTTGTAATAATTGCTGTAAATGCGCTTCTATCTCTTTTAATCCCAATGATTTTCCATTCAAAGATCTTGGAATTTGAATGTAAATATACCTTCCCACAACACCACTCGCTACAACTAATACCATGCTCCAAAATCCAATGGAAACGATACCACCGAATTTAAACGTTGTATGATACAATATAAGAATGGGACCAACCGTACACAAAAAAATATGGAACTCCAATAAGTATTTTAGCCGAACCCATTTTTCGAATTTTAATGTTTTTTTGGCATATATATATCCAAAAACACCAATCGTAATGAGTAATGTGCCTATGATGCCGAAACCATGTCCCCAAAAACCTGCAGCGTGTAATAACTTATATTGAGGATGATAAAAACGCTCTTCCAACGGGGTGGAGTAAAAGTCAAATCCATCGAAAGCCAGCTGAAGAGTAAGCCACAACGTGAAACCAATCATCAAGGCCCGAAAGATAAAAACTCTCCAATAGAGACTCATAATTTTTTTAGTATGCAAATATAGCGAATTTTAAAGGGTTTGTAATCTTTTTGTCATTAGAAAAGACGCCAAATGGTCGATTTTTTCTCTTTTTTATCGAGTAATTTTTAGCTTTAATATTCGTTTAAACAAACAAATTGATTAATTTGTGAAATGGTTCCCCTGAGAAATGGTAGTATACTGGATTACATGTATCGAACTAAATGCATTTTATTTGGTTAAATAAATATGTATAAAGCCCACTTCAATCGCTCAAATATCTGAACGTCGGGTTAAATTATTACAAAAGAGCACACAACAATCCAATTAAAATCCCTATTCAAAACAAGGGAGAGATCTGTTTAATGTATAACCGACGTTGAAATTAAGAGAATATTTAGAGCTTTCAGAAATATCTATAAATGATGCGTACAAAGTGTTGAATTAATTAATAGAGCAGAGTGAATTAAAAACAAGAACGGATCCTATTGGATCCGTTAATTTGATGGTTCTTTAGGTAATAATTAATACTTTTATACGAATTAATTCTTTCTTTATTTATTGAGTTAAAATTAAAAACAATATTACCATTAATTAATTTATATGCAGACCCCGATTAATCGTTCTCAAATAATTTATAAATAATCTTTTAAATCAATATTAAAGAATAATCTCTTTTAAATTTTGATTCCAACAATGGGATTTTTTCTAATTGGATATTTCCGATTAAATACTGTTCTGTATTTCGAGTTAATTTTTCATCGATATTCTCAAAAAACGCTTCAATTTCATTCTCCGCAAACTTTGGGTATCTGATAAGAACTTTCAAAGTTACATTTTTTGAAATCCTCGGTTTTGTTTGAGAAGCATTTTGAATCTTCTTATACTCGTATTTGTAGGAATAAGACAAAGCGGAAATATCAGAAATCACTGCAGATGCTGTAGGGTAGGCGCCAGCCCCTTTTCCCATAAAGAACTGATAATCGCTAAAAAAAGTTTTGGTTTTTATACCATTATAAACATCCTGAACCTGAAAAAGTGGATCGTTGGAATCAATGAATTTGGGTAAAACCCAAGCAGAAATTTCACCATTATTCAATCGCGAAGCATGCGCTACTAATTTTATTTTGAGTTGTTTTTCTTTGGCAAATTGAAGTTCTAATTCGCCTAATCGATCAATTCCAATTTGAGTGATTTTGTCTGGATTTACACAAAGGCCAAATGCATGTCCAATAAGTATAATTAATTTGTACTTTGCATCAAATCCACCAATGTCCATCACTGGATTGGATTCCGCGTATCCTAATTCTTGAGCTTGCTTTAGTGCTAGGTCAAAAGGAATTTGTTTTTGGTCAATTTGGGTAAGAATGTAATTAGTGGATCCATTGACAATCCCTTCAATATGTTCTAGAAGATCGTTATCGTAATATTCTTCTAGGTTTCTAATAATGGGGATACTCGCACAACATGCTGCTTCATACAGTAAAGAAGAACCTGTTTCTTTTTGAAGAGATAATAGCTCATCAAAGTGTTCGGCAATCATTTTTTTATTTGCGGATACCACAGATTTCCCTGCACGTAATGCCTTCTTTACAATTTCAAAAGCCGCATCAGAATCATCGATTAATTCTACAATAGTATTTATTTCCGGATCATTTAACAGTAATTCTCCTTTTGTTGTAAAATACTCACTGGGTAAATTCCTCGATTTTTGTGGATTTTTTATGCATATTTTTTCGATTTTGGCATTTAATGTGGGTGTTTTTTGAATGGCTTCAAATAATCCTTTGCCAACAGTACCGTATCCAAATAATCCTATTTTTATTTCTTTTCTATCCATTTGATTTGATATTTATTTAAAAATTAAACTGAATGTTGTTTGTAAGTCTTGAATTAAATCATCCGCGTCTTCGAGCCCTACTGAAAGTCGAATTAATGAATCTGTAACCCCGGACTCGTAGCGTTTTTCTCTTGGAATGGATTTATGAGTCATCTCACTCGGTAAACAAATTAAACTTTTGATACCACCGAGACTTTCAGCGAGTTTGAAAAGGGTCGTATTAGATACAAATTTGCTAGCAGTAGCTTTGTCATCACATTCCAAATCGAAAGAGATAATTCCCCCAAAATGCGTCATTTGACTTTTAGCAATGTGATGGTTTTTGTGTGTCGTTAGGCCAGGGTAATAGACATTTTTCACCCCAGGACATGTTTGGAGGAAAGCGGCTACTTTCAGCGCATTCTCTGAATGTTGTTGAACTCTCAATGGCAGCGTTTCAATTCCTCGAATCACTAACCAAGAATCGAATGGAGACAGAATTGCCCCAGATGCATTTTGTATGAATTTGATTTTATCTCCTAGTTCTTGATTTGCAGTAACTACCAAACCTGCAATTAGATCGCTGTGCCCACCTAAGTATTTTGTAGCAGAATGAATAACAATGTCGGCACCAAAATCAATAGGTTTCTGAATCACGGGCGAAGCGAAAGTGTTGTCCACGGCATAAAAAAGGCCATGTTTTTTCGCAATTTTTCCAACAGACTTTAAGTCTGTAATTTTCAGAGTGGGGTTGGTTGGGGATTCAATCCAAACCATCTTCGTTTTTTCGTTGATAGCGTCTTCAATTAAGTTGGCGTTTGTTGAGTCAACATATTTGACGGAAATTCCAAAGTTCTGATAAATATGAGTCAGCAAACGGTAGGCTCCCCCATAAATATCATCCACCGCAATAATTTCATCCCCACTTTTTAACAGTTTAATTACAGCGTCAATGGCGGCTAATCCTGAAGCGAATGCATATCCATTACTTCCATTTTCAAGAGAGGCAATTAATTTCTCTAAAACCGCTCGTGTGGGATTGTTGCTCCGAGCATAGTCATAGCCGGAGTGAACACCTGGTGCAGATTGCACAAAAGTGGATGTTTGATAAATCGGAGTGGAAATTGAACCAGTAAGTGGATCAATGGGAATTTGTTGTAAAAGCAGTGTGTTTTCTTTCATTGTATTTAGTTTTTAATTGATGGTTCTGAAAAATTTCGAAACACACACCGGTCAAATGCAGACCCTGAAAAACTAAATACGCAAAAATTACTTCGTATATGAACGATGCACAAACACCTGTTGAAGTAAGTAAATTACGTGAAATCATCCTTTTGTTTTTGACAGTTTGTCCGCATCATTTTACCACCGTAGCAAGGTTGGTGCTCGGTTGGTGACCTGTTATGGTCTCGTGATACTGCTGCAAAAATAGTAAATCCATTTGAATTATGCAAAAAATTCATCCCAATTCGATACATTTGAATTGTTGTAACCCCGAAAATGAAAACACAATCTATTTTTGTAAATCTACCTATATTCAATGTTCAAAAGACCCGTGAATTTTGGAGCAATTTGGGCGCTGAATTCAATGAACAATTTTGCGATGAAAAAGCGCTTTGTGTTGTTTTGAAAGAGGACTCAATTTATGCCATGTTAATTACTCATGAGTATTTTAGTACGTTTACAAACAGAGCAATTGCCAATGGTTCCACAACTCAAGTTCTCAATGCATTACAAGTGGAAAGTCGTGAAAAGGTCGATGAAATTGTAGCTACAGCTCTTGCCAATGGCGCAACACGATATCAACAGCCAATCGATCACGGTTGGATGTATTACGATAGTTTTGCCGATATTGATGGACATCAGTGGGAAATTGGGTACACGGATTTGTCGAAGCTTCCCCAAGAACTGGGTTAAAAATTTACAGAGTAATTTTCCTACATTATTTTATTTACGACCGATTAATTATGGCAAGAAAATACATTAGTTTTCTGTTTTTCCTGGGGATGGCTGCTCAGGCTTTCTCTCAAAAAGGCCAACTAATAACACGCGACGGACTTTCTCTAGGTTCGAGATCTGATTTTGTTAAAGCATGCAAAGAAGGGGCGGGCAAAGAATTTATTGAAGTAGAAGGTGTCCAATTGGCTACCACTGACTATTGTGGTTGTGTTGCCGATAAATTAATACCCAAAATAGACAGTAGAGAACTTATTCTAGCGGTGCAAGAAGGGAATATTGTTAAATATTTATTAAATGATAGTAATCGGCCCATCGTAATGGAATGTGTTATGGCGAATATGAAGGTGAATCCCAACTTTGCAAACATCCCCGAAAAAAGCTACTCAACAAATACATATAAACCCGAAGAAATTTTATGCGATCAAGTCATAATTGAAATTCCATTAACCGAAACAGTGTCTTCCAACTTTACTTTGGAAATTGAAATTGATGGTGAAATTCGAAGTTTTATTTTCGATACAGGTGCTAGTGAAATGGTAATTAATGCAGATTTGGAGCGTGAATTACTTTTAAATGGTACCATATCTAGAGAAAATTACCTGGAAAAACGTCCATTCAAATTGGCCAATAATCAAATGGTGACAGCACAATTAATTCGTGTAAATTCGATTAAAATAGGAGATTGTTTTGTTGAAAATGCAGTAATTGCAGCCATTGATGACGGAGATTTACTACTTGGAACGGGTTTTTTGAAGAAATTCAAAAACTGGGAATTCGATAGTAAAAACAAAGTATTGCGTCTTTATCGAAAATAAGAATGGGATTAATGAATAAAGATTGAATTAATATATATCAATCCCTAAATGTAGAAGTAATCCGCGTATTTCCGATTGAGAAAACTTCGCTTTTTTAACCATGTTTCTAGCCGGATCAATATTGTAGTTATAACTACCTCGGAAATCGACTTTTTCGAGTCGGGTTTGATCAAAAATAGCCCCTGATAAATTGCAATCGTCAAATTTCGAATCAGTTAAATCGCATTCGGTGAAGTCAACTTGCTTTAATTCACATTGAATAAAAGGAGTTTTCTTCAGTTTGAGTCTGTAGAAATTTGAATATTCCAAATTGGATTTTTGAAAGTTAAAAGAGAGTAAAAGTGTATCGCACTGATTGAACTGAATTCCCAGAAGTTTACAACCTATAAAAGTGACTTGTCTGAACGAAGTTTTGAATGTATTGCAATTGACAATTTCACATTCTTCAAAAATGCATTCACTGAAAACAACCGACGATAAATCCACTTGCGACCATTTGCAGGCTCTGAAAGTACATTCGGAATATTCGGTATTTTCAAAAATCTCTTTGGAGAAATCCTTTTTCTCAAAAACTTCAAGTTCTATCATTTGAATAATAATTCAAAAGTAGAGAATTCTAAAAAGGATTACTGTTTTAGTTCTTTAGTGATTTTCAACACTTCATCCATTTTGTAAACAAACAAGCTTCCGTCAGCCGTTTGTATTTTAATGGATTCATTAGGGATTTGTTCCATGACCAAACCGCGAATAATGCTACCATTTTTCAAGTATAGAACATCTACATATTCGGTTTTCTTTACTTCTTGGGATACAGGAGCTGTTTGAACCACCTGAGCCGCCGCGGGTAAATCTTGGTTTGAACCACCAGAAACACTACCAATAAGGCGAATTATTAGTCCTAGTGCTACCAAAATAATACCACCATAAATACTCACAAATAGGATGATTAAAACACCTACAATAATAAGAATCGAACCAAATACTTTTGTGCCTGGGCTGCCAGAATTGGATGCCTGAGTCTGTGTTTTATTTGCTTTAAAAGCTTTGATTGAATAGTGGTTGTTCTGTTTTTTTTTGTCTGATTTTTGATCTCTTATTTTATTTGAAATTGCTGAAATAGATCCAGTTTTTGATAACGATGGATGCGTAGTTTTATCTATATTTTCTGGATGTGTTGAGCTTGATGACTGAACTACATTTGTAGCATCGTTAAAATCGTTTTTCGGGGTTGTTTTTGCATTTGAAGATGCAGTCGTGCTTGCAGGTAATGAGTTTTCCGACTCGTTGTTGTTATTATTGGAAGACTTAACTCTTTGATTAGATGCCGACGATGGTTGTTCATTGTCAGAACCGAAAAACCCCCAATCAATATTGAAACCCTTGTTGTGGTATCTTTTTTGAACGGTACAAGAATTAAAAATGAATAGAATAAAAGATAGAGCAACAAAGATACTTGGTTGGGTAATTTTTTTCATTTAAAAGATAGTTTCTTCGAATATAATTAATTTTTTATAAACTTGATTACCATTTTTTCTGTACCATTTTGGATTTCTAATAAGTAAATTCCTGGGTTCAATGTTGCTACCTCGAGTTGGTGGGACTTATTTAATATCGAATCTTTTAGGATGATTTTACCAGTCAAATCTGTAACGGTCAAGTTACTCGAAGTTTCAAATTCAGTTTCAATGGTAAGTGAGGTGTTAACGGGATTGGGATAAACAACCACACGTGTTTTATTTGGATTACCAGTATTTAAACGATTCATTGTGAATGGTGTCCATTCTGATTCACAACTGCATTTTGCTCCCAATAAAGATCTCGCAATCATTCTAAAGCGGTATTTGCCATCACCGGGTAATGCATAATCGACAAATGCGAAGGGACTCATTTTCCGAATAGAATCTCCATTTTCAAAAATGAAAATGTATTCAACTCCGTTTTGCCCTCCAAGTTGTCCAAATGAATCAGAGGGTTCTAAGCGTACACCGTGGAAAGAATATTCATAGTTTGCCTTTACATTTAAAAAGCATGTTCTAGGCAATTCTTCAATATCAACCGTTTTTACAATGCTATCGGAGCAATTCCCTTGTCCCATTACCATTAAACGGACATTATATGTTTTCGTTTTTCCATAGCTGTATGCTTTTTTTACAGCACTATTTGAACTATTGGTTGCATCCCCAAAATTCCAATCATAACTTTTTATCACACCAAATTCATTGGTGGAGGTAGAATAAAATTGAATGGTGTCGCCAGCACAAAAATTCGAAACGGGTTGAGTTAAAAAATCGGTTTTGGGAATAGAGTAAACAGGATGATTCATTGAATCAGTGACTAAACAACCATAAATGGTTTCAACGGTTGCCGTAATTTTATTAAAACCGCTGGTAGTGAATTTGTGTCGTGTTTCTGGTAAATTAGTTGTATAGCCATCTGAAAAATTCCACAATGAACTGGTAACACTATCATTTGTAGGATTCATCTCGAGTTTGCATAAAGTAGAATCGCCGACACAAGTGGTGTCAATTCGGATCACGAACTTGGGCATAGAGTAAACAGTAACTGATTTTTCTAGGGAATCAATACAATTTTTTTCAGAAGAGCATACCAGTTTCACGTTAAAATCTCCGTGATTACTGAATGAATATTTTAAATTTGACTGTGTATCGGTATAATTTATCCCTTTAGATACCAACCATAATGGTTTAAAGCTTCCTCGAGTTATGCTGGAATTATTTTTAAATTCAAATGAATTATCCGTTAAACATTGTGTTGAGTCGTTGATTGAAAATTGAATGTCTGGTTTCGGATTGACGGTTATAAAGGTGGAAGAGGTATCCAAGCAACCGTATTTTCCCACAGCAACAAACGAGAATTTCGTGTCTTTATCAATGTTTGTTAAAATGGTGTCCTGATGGGAACCTAAAGTATCAGTACTGGTTATCCAGAAACCATTTGAGTTTGAATTCGCTTTGATACGAATGTCTTGACCTTCACAGTAGGGTCCGAAATTTTCAGTGGTAACTTTTGTTTTAACTTCCCAAAATTGATTGATATCCAATGAAGTGCAAATAGATGTATTTGGGTCCGTATTCATGTAGTCAAATAACTTGATAGATGGTACCCATTTACCGCAGGAACCAAAATTACCGCAGTTTAATGCATCCGAAGGACCAAATGACTCTAGCAGCAATCGAACTTTAAAGTTCTTATCAGCACGATAAAAATATCCGGAGTCAAATCGAGCAAATGATTTGAAATTATTGGCGGTGTCCGTTAAATTTACTGTAAGTCTTACCGGAATAGATGCTGTTACATAGGAACCATTGCTGTAGTAGGTAACATATTTGTAAGCTGTAAAACCCGTAAAAACCAATCTTCCTGAATCTGAATTGGAAAGTGTTTTATTTAAACTCAATCGATTCATTCCAGCACACGACATATTGGGTGGTTGGTTGTTTGATCCGTTTATAACCTTTTCTAAAGTATCTTTCAATCCCCAATACCAACAAGTTTGATACTTCGAAAAACTGTCGGAGGTGAATGTATACACTTGTCCGGTCGTTAACATGGCCCAACTTCTGGCATCAGAATAGGTGGGTGTAACTTTAACCTGTGAAGGTTTATTGATTTTGCTTTGTGCTTGTCCAAATTTGGGAAACATAGCAACTATTAAAATCATAATTAGGGAAGTGTATTTTATTTTCATAATTGGGGACTTATTCAGGTTATTTTTAAGTATTGGGAATTCAGTTTTAAGTGATATTTGTACAAAAATGGGGTAGTTGGTATATAGGGTGGTTTTAAATATTCGGTATTCTGCGTAATTAGGTGTTGTTAAAATCGAGTCTAGATTTATTTTCTGAAATGAAACTAGTTGATTTGTAATTTTATAGTTTGAATTCCTGAAGAATGTAGAATTTGAAAAAAATAAATGCCCGGTAGCAAATCACTGCAGTTTAAATCGAATTTCTGCAAATCAATTGATTTATTTAAATTTTGTAAATCAGTCACAATTATTTTTTTAACCAATTGTCCGTTGATATTGTAAATATGTAATTGTTGAACGGCTACTCCCTGAATAGAAGTAATAGAAATTTGATCACTTGCTGGATTGGGGAATAATGAAAAAATAGGCTGCTTTTTTACCTTTGAAATGGTTGCTCTAAAATTTGAATCCAATAAAATATCAAAGTTTAAATCATCAATGATAATTTCAGGTGATTTGTTTGTGGAACTGCCTTTTAGTGTGAATGCGATATGTGCTCCATTTATTTCGGAATTTTGAAAATAGGAAATAGGTAGGTTAAACGACTCCCAATTTTCACTTTTTAGAGTGATAGATTTTCGAGAATATCCCTGTATTTGAGTGTCTTTGAATAAATAAACATCTATAAAAAATGAATCTTGAAGTGATTGAGGACTAAATTTATAGTATCCAGATAAGGAATTTGGTTTTCTATCCAAAGTTAACGTTGGTTTCATAGAGCCCATTGTTTTTTGAGATTGCCCGTAATTCAGCATGCCGTTGTAGTAGTCTTTATTTAATTTCATTTCAACCGCCGTGCTTTGGGAATGAAACCCAATGGAAGGTTGAATTTTGGTTTCAGTAATAGAACCGCCTAAATAATTTTGCCAGTTTTTTAATGAATATATCGATGAATTATCCCAATTGAAAAATCCAGCATTTGGGAAGGGATTTACACTATTATTCACCCAAATTGAATCCAAAATCATATAACTGTTTGTGTCTACATGATTGCCGAAATAATTGGTACTTAAAATTGCAAAAATCAAAGTGTCTGCTTTTTCAAGTGTAGATGGTAGATTTAAATTAAAAGTAAGCGTTGTATCTTGAGAAACAGTACCCGTCCAACGAAATTCTTGTCGGAAGATTTCAATCCCTTGATTGTTTTTAAATCGTATAGTTGTATAAGCGGAATCGCCCACTTCAATGTCGTATTTACATCTTAAAAATAAAGTGTCAAATGTTGAATTAATTGGGATCCCCCCGCGAAGTGAATCATCATTGGCAGTAGCCAAATATATTCCACCTGGATCTTCTTGACCACTGGCTTGGATATAAATAGAACTTAAATGATTCAAATTAATTCTCTTAATGTTTCCAATTGTTTTCCAATTCTGAATGAAATCACTACTAATAGTGTCCCAAGATTCAAAATCAAAATTCAGTGTTCGGTCAAAGTCTAAATGAGCTTCAATGATATTGGATTTTTCAATTTGATCTGTGTATTTGCCAATAATTTGGAATGAATAAAACCCGGGACTGAACTTTCGAAAAATCTTGAATACTTTACTATCAAAGCCATTAAAATCTCCTAAAATTATGCTGTCTACTGTGTTGTTGTGAGTGATTTTTAAATACGCATTGGTTTTTATTCCTTTGGGATTGATGGAATAGGAAATTTTTGTTTCTAACTCTTTAGTCAGATTTACAGCATCCAATGAAATCGAAGGTTTTTGATAGTCGAGATTGAAAAAATCAATCATCCTACCTTGATTGCCACAAATAAGGCCTTTACCCGGATGGATTAATTGTATCTGGTTGAGATCACGTTTATCCGTTGATTGGTTGGGTAAATTGATCTGAATCAAATTTTTGGCCGTGTCGGAGGAATAATAAAAAACTCCTTTGTCGCCCACTGTATAAGTTTGTCCAGCTAAAAAAACGATGGAATTTAGTCTGGGTCCTTTGCTTTTATAAACGGTTGACAGTTTTTTGGATTTAATGTCTAGAAGCCAAATAATTTGAGAGGTGTCGGTGCCAGAAATTTCTCCACCTGCAATTAAAAAATGAACATCGTTTATTTTGGTAATAGAATTAAAATTTTTGTTTTTATTTGAGGAATCATTAGCCAAAGATTCCCAGTTTTTTCCGTTGTCGGAGTAGAACATCATAAGTCCTTTCTCTCCAGCCATTACCAATTGTTGTTCGTTCGTTGCATAAATAAATTTTGGTTTGAAAAGGGAAGAGTCAAGTAATTTAACCCAATTCGAACCTCCATCCGTTGTTTGGAGTAAATAGGTTTTCCTGTTGTATTCGTTGTAACCAGATAACCAACCCAAATCTTTATTTAGGAAAAACACATGCGTAAATTCAACGTTTTCAAATCCAGCTAATCGGTTTATTTGCCAATTATTGCCTAAATCCGAGCTCTTTGAAAAATTCCCAGATCTTCCAGCTGCATAAATCCAATCAGGATCGATTTTAACGGCAGTATTGAACATCCCACCGAGTTCATCTTTCATAATTTTGTAGCTAGAACCCGTGTCGTCACTATTATAAATTCCAGTTATGGAATCGTTTCGTAACCATCCCCCAAAAATAATACGTTTTGAATTGTCTAAATTCACTATAGCTTTACCGTTCCTAAACCGGGGAAGTTCAGTTGTTTTGAAATTAAATTGCTGACCGCTTGTAGCAAGAAAATCTAACAACAATACAATCAAAGGAAGGTTCTTCAACCTTTTTTTATGGGGTATCATACAGGTAGAATGGTTTTAATGGTGTTAGATTAAACTTAGTAAATAGATCATACCAAAGTTAACGTTAATGTTTCATATAATCCTAATTAAAATTTGGTATTTCATTAATTTATCCTGAAATGATTTGTAAAATTCTAATTTCATAATCAACCGAAAAAAGGCTCTGCGGGAAATGTGTTTAATACCTGTAAGCGTTCACTAACATTTGATTAAAATCGCCTGAATGATATGTGAATTCAGTAATTTGAAGAAATTCCTCCATTGTTAAATTAATTTCCAGTCATAATAAAGTAATTATGCGCAATAAATGTCCATTTTACACGTATTTTTGTTCTTTCTGCAAAGAACCATTAAAATAAATGAAATCTAACGAATTTGAGATATTGTCAACTGGTGGTGATGAACGATTGGATATATTAGAAAATGGATTGAATAAATATTTTATCAATCCTTCCATTTTTCAAGAAACAGTATTTCGCGGATCATGCACATGCAATGCACTCAACTCAGACTCCTTTGTTGAAATAAGTCAATTAACCCAGGGTCTTCAAAACCAAAAAATCCAAGCTCAACAATTCGAATACCTCAAATCTGAAATAAAATCGGCGTTTACTTCCAAGTCAAATCCCGTTGATTTCGATGTGTTTATTGCTCCTTCAGGTACCGATTTGGTTTATTTACCTCTGTATTTTAAATCCATCATTGAGCCCAATAAAACCATTGTTAATATACTAACCTGTCCAGAAGAATTGGGTTCAGGTACTGTTTTGGCATCACAAGGCAAATATTATTTCAATAAAAATCAATTTGGCAATAAAGTCGAAAAAGAAGCTCACATTGGCTTAGGTGCTGAAATTCAATTAATTGAGCTGCCTGCTCGCGATGAAAATGGAAATATTCATAAGCACGAATCTGAAATTCAACGAATTATCCAAAATAAACAATCCAACCAAACCTTGCTGGTGAATTTGGTTTTGGGAAGCAAATCAGGAATCGAAGATAATCTTAGTCTAATTCCGAAATATCAAGAAGATGCCCTGTTTGTGGTGGATATGTGCCAATTGAGAGTTAATAATGAATTGATCAATCAAACACTCGCGGCAGGCGCTTGCGTTATGATTACGGGGTCGAAGTTTTTTCAAGCTCCCTTGTTCTGTGCCGCATTGCTGGTCCCCAGTGCAATAAGTAATCAATTGGCGTCAGCTTCCCCCGAAAAGATCAGTGGACTTTCCCATATTTTTGCCCAAACGGATTTCCCCGAAAAATTGGTTCAGTTGAGAAGTGGTTTGAACGAGTTTTTTAATGAGGGACTATTTTGCCGTTGGAAAATTGCCATTGAAGAAATCAAGCGATTCAATCAACTCAATCAACAAGAAGTTACCCAGTTAATTACCGTTTGGAATCGTTTTGTTTCTGAGGAAATTGCTAATAATTCGAACTTCGAGTTGATGAAAGATTTTGATTTAACTAACAAGTCCATTATTTCATTCCGAGTGAAATTCGACGATGGTCGATATTTGAATCACGAAGAACTCCTTCGTTTGTATCAATCGTTGTTGCTAACGCCATCTCCGAAATTAGAGAATAAAAAGTTGCAGATGGGTCAACCCGTACGCTATGGCGACAAGTCATTCATTCGATTGGCCATAGGTTCTGTTAATATTCGCAATTTCATCAAACATGGATTGGATTTGAATTTTGAACGAAAAATTTTAGATACCATTGAGTTGGGTTTAAAAAATATGCAAAATGCAGCCTGTTGATTTTCAATCTTTTATTTCGGGGGATGATAACTCTGTTGTTGTTATCGACTTGGATTACACGAAGCAACGCCTGCTTAAAATCAATGAGCAATTAAATCCTAAAGGAGTTAACGCCATTGCAATTAAAACCAATCCATTGATATCCGTATTGAAAGAATTGAATAACGGAATCACTGCTTTTGAAGCGGCATCTATGGGTGAAATTGCATTGGCTAAAGCCGCAGGCGTTGCCAATGATAAAATTATTTTCGATTCGCCTGTAAAAACAGAAGCTGAATTATCTTGGTTAATCGAAAACGCAAAAGGTGCATATATCAATGCTGATTCAATGTCAGAATTGATAAAAATGCAGCATTTTCCAAGCGAATTTTCCATTGGTTTGAGAATCAATCCGAGTGTAAAAATCAATACCATTGACTCGGTAAATGTGAGTGGAGGTAGCTCTAAATTTGGTGAACTTCTGACAGAAATTTCAGAAGAATGGATCGATATGCTCTCATCCATGTCACGATTGGATGGATTGCACGTCCATCAAGCTTCACAAAACAATGATTTTGCCAATACCGTTGCAGGAATTCGAAAAGTGGTGGATTTAGCGAATGCGCTTCCCCCGAAAAAAATAAAATTCATCAATATAGGTGGGGGACTGGCTTACGATTACCAGAACTCCAACGATGTGGACATTGATGCTTATTTTGAATTACTCAAAGCAACGTGTCCTGAATTGTTCAACGGAAAATACCTTTTAATTACGGAGTTCGGACGTTATTACTATGCCGGTGGGGCCTCAGTTTATTCCAAGGTAGAACACGTGAAAGATATTGATAATCAGCGAAAAATGGCGATAATTCACGTGGGAGCCGATATGTTCTTGCGAGAATCATACAACAATAAAGATTGGTACCATAGGTTGAGTGTTTGTAATGAAAATTTTCAACAAGTGAACCGTGAAAAAGTGTTCAATTACGACATTGGCGGCCCCTTGTGCTTTGCGGGAGATATCCCTTTCAAAAACCATGATCTTCCCGAGATAAAAGAAGGAGATTGGCTGAAAATACACGATGCAGGCGCTAATACATTTTCCTTATGGTCAAGACATTGCAGCAGGCCATTCCCGCTAGTTTTGGGACTGAAAAATGGAGAATTGTCCGTTTTGAAACCCCGCGAAAGCCTCCAAGATGTTTTGCGATTTTGGGGCAATGAAAGAAATTCGTAATTTTGGGCACATTTACTTGTTGACTCCAATGCGAAGGGTATATCTGATTTCTATAAATAGTTTAAATTTTCTTTTAAAGGAGGCATTAAGTGCTTAACGGAATTGCAATTGCCTTGGCTTGGCCCGATACCTTCTGTAAAAAAGCAGGTGCTTGGTACGATACGCCAGCAGAATGGCTTCGCATTAGTAAGAATAACTATTACAAAGTAGGACATGCGGCCTTGGTGCTTATTGAAAAAGCCACTGGTCATTGCCATTATTTTGATTTTGGTAGGTATCATTCTCCTCATCTTCATGGACGAGTTCGCAGTGCGCATACAGACCACGACTTAGAATTAAATATCAGGGCGTTATTCGACGAAAACGGTAAATTATCCAATTATGAGGATATTCTTTGGGAACTCTATAATAATGAAAGTTGTCATGGAACAGGCAAATTGCATGCTTCATACATAGACATCAATTTCGAAAAGGCTTTCAATAAAGCGCGAGAAATGCAGTCCGCGTCGCCAACGGTTTATGGTCCTTTCGTTGCCGGTGGTACCAACTGTTCTCGATTTGTGAATACGGTAATCGTGGCGGGATCGCCGCAATGGTATTATAAAATGCGTTTGCGCTATCCGACTACCATTAGCCCAACACCAAAAGGCAATGTCAAAACATTAAAACATTATGCCATAGTAGGAGAGGATGGTGTTTTAGTGGCTCATCATGCTAAATTCAACAAAGGGAGTGATCTACCCAAGACGGTTCCGGCTCCTGAAAAACCGGCTCATTTGCCTGCAGATATTCATTGGTTGAGCGGTGAGGGATGTGGTTCCTGGTTTTATTTGACTCAACAAGGCAGTGGCATCGAAGTTCAAAGGTATAGTCCCGAAGGTAAATTGGAATGCAAAGGATTGTTTCATCAAATCTCAGGTATGCCGTTTAATCTTAATGAACCCTTCG
>JACCDQ011832190.1_pt1 | contig 80065 bp, 119 predicted proteins | sample 7446031 | NCBI WGS metagenome assembly JACCDQ01 (sample SAMN15323442, study PRJNA562643) | freshwater metagenome | isolation source: river surface water | place: USA:Blue River Watershed | collected 2017-08-17
ACGTGAGAAAGTACTTTTACATATACATTAGTACCAGATACTTCGGTAATAATGCCTTTTAAATATCCATCAAGAACTGAGGTGCTACCTGCACCAGGGTTTACTCTACCTGCTACAGATTGAGTAACACCATATCCAACTTGAATAGTTGTAATTCCGGATGCTACCGAAGTTGTAACTCCAACAAGAATTTGATCTGCTTTAGAGTCGATAATACCAACCTTGATTCCATTCGACCAAGAACCAGGGTTTCTTGCTGCAACTACAACACCTGCAAGAGTATTTTCGTCATACCCTAGAGCATTATAGTGGTCTAAGCTATCAATCTTTACACTGGAAGTAGTTCCAACAAATCCATTTCTCAAATCGTTGTCATTTGCTCTTACAACTCGTAATGCACCACCATACGCTAAGTATGAAGAGGCAGTCAACCAATGCTCATAGTGCTTGTCTGTTGAATATGGTTCTCCAAAATTGACGAGTAAATCATTTTCATTTTCTACTAAGGTTGGTGAATCAATTGGTCCTTTTGCAAAGGGCGCTACAATTGCACCAATTTTGTCAGATGAAGGAGTAGTTCTTCCAATTGTTAAATCAATTTCTCTTACTACAATTCCAGGAGATGCTAAATTGAGTGGCATCTTTATTCTCCGTACTAACCAGAATTATTCTAAAAGTATTTATAAATTCCCTTATCTATAATCCCACATATAAGATCTATCGCCATATTCATCCACATTCCATACTTCTAATGGATTTTGTTCATTTTTTGCTCCTGCAAATATCCACCTATCTCCAGTTTCTTCATCAATAGTGACGCTAAAATCATCCAATCCATCTGCAATAAAACCAAATGGAGACATATCTTGCTCAATTTGATTCTTTTGCTCCTCATAGATTCTTTTACGAACATCATTGTCTGTCATTTCTTTAAAATAATCTTGAGCAACTAACCAAGAAAAAATAACCAGACACATTGCCAAATCATCATTACATCCTTCTTCTGCCTCAAAGGAGTTGTGTTTTTGTGCAAATGTTGTTAATTCTGAAATAATATCATAATCTACCGTCAGTAATTTATCATCTTCCATTAAGGTTTTTAAGTTGGAACATCCCAACTTTTTAACCGCTGCAGTTGTTCTTACACCAAGTTGCGATTTCTTACCACTAAATCCAGATCCTACAATTTGTCCAGCACGACCTCTCATAGCACACATAAGGACATTATCATATTCTAAATCAAAGTGAAGAATATTTGCAACTTGATCACCAATATCATTAACTTCAACTAATAACCAAGAATTATTATATCCTTTTGCCACTTCGTGAATAACACTTGGAAATAACATTGGTTTGATCTCATTATTTCTATATTTTGCCACTACTTTATATGGAAAGTTTGTAATATCAAAAACAATGAATGCTGAGTAATCATTACCGAGTCCGCGAGCAACATCTACTGTTATGAGATAATTATGTTCTTCTTTTGGATTTTCATAAATGTCAAGACCTGCATTCCTTTTTATTGGGTCTTCATAAACTAAATTTCTTAGTTTTGCTGGATTGATAAGAGTATTAACAGATCCTAAGAACTCACATTCAAACTCAACTTTGAACTGTTGTTCGGATGTGTTTGCAATCGTCTGCTCCTTCCAGGCAGCGTCTCTACCAGGCACTTCAGACCAATGGACATCAGTGGGTACATATTCGTTTTTGCCGCGCTCTGCGTCATGCCACATACGGTAGAAGTGATTCATACCGCGTGGTGTAGATACAATAATTACCTTCGTGCTTTGTCCAGAAGAAATAGTAGGATAAACAGAGGCAAAGAAGTCATCAGCAATGTGATTCGGGATGAAAGCGAACTCGTCAAGAAAGATGACATTATAAGATCCGCCTCGGACAGCAGATGACGAAGTAGAGTTAGATGAAATTTTGGAGCCATTTTCTAATTCCAAAGATCCTTTGTTCCATGATATAATACCTTGTTGCATCCACCTGGGCAAGTTCTCATAAGCAAGTTGCAATCTTCCAAGTAGGTCTCTTGCGGTTGATGCTTTGTTCGCTAGAATAGCTATATTAACGTTGTCATTGAAGACAGCATAATGTAACAAATATGAAACACAAGTTGTAGATTTACCTGTCTGACGAGGCATCTTACAAATATTAAATCTGTTGTCGTGGAAATTTTGAATTAGTTTCTCCTGGAACGGATACATCTCAAAAGGAACTAGACCGTGATCAAGAGACACGATCTTAATATAATTTCTAGCAAAATATACAGGATCTTCTTTACACTTTAAGAACTCAATAATTTGTTCTTCTGTAAATTGAATCTGAGTATTTGCCTTCTTAAGGTTTGGATTTCCCAAATAAACATTATCAGACATAATAAATTACCTACTAATTTCTTCCCAGTCCATTGCAGCAACAACAGTATCATCAGCACTATCAGAAGCAATCACAAGTGTGAGTTCATAAGGAGTTGAAGTCAATCCGTCTCTTTCCAACTGAAACTTGAAGAGTGCTTCCTTGAGAATATCAACTTGAGATGCTCCTTGATTTGAAGCATTGAAAAATCCACTCGCAAGTATTCTTCCATCAGTATAAGAAGTTCCAGTAATGTTATATTCAACAGCACTATCAACACCAGCACTTACCCAACTTCCATCAGTAGTAGTTCCAGATGCTCTAATTTGCCAATTAAAGTTTCCAGTACTAATTGGCATAATTGAAAGTGCGGTAAGAATTACAATCGCATCTAAACGATTTGGTGATGTTTTGAGACGCAAACCGATTACTGGATAAAATGTTCCTGCAGTTCCTAATGTTCTTGGAGTATTGATTGGAATACCGATTGCCTGTTGTAATCCACGAAGTTCATAACCACCCTCCGAAATTACAGTAGAACAAACTTGTTTGAGTGTGCTTGAACTTGTGGTTATACCTGTATTTGCAATTTCATATCTTAGAGGTAATGATGCAGTTGTAATATAAGTCGATTGAATTACATTTGCGTGATGGAATGAATGACAATGAACAAATACACCATCAATCACAAAACCAACTCTTACAGTTCCAAGACCTAACCATTCAATATCAGTCCATAGAATTTGTGCTTTGGTTGGATCCAAAGTAATTCCAGAAACACCAGTTCCATCTAATTTATCAATATTCCATTCTGTCTGTGGGACTCTTGTTTCTGTTGCTAATGATAAACTTCTTTCTACAAAACCAATTGAGGTGCTTCCAATTCCTGCAATTTCAAAGTAAATTCCATTATCTGCACCAAAATATCCTACTCGTTGTCTTAGATTTGCTTTTGGTGGTGCAGGAACAAATGTATTCAACACCAATAATGATTTTCCTGGTTGATATGAAAAAGTTTTGGTAGTTTCTCTAATTACAGAACAACCAGCAGTGGTTCCAATACCAATATTAATTAATCCTTGTGTAGTTACAAATCCTACAGTAGAACCAGTACCAACAATTAAACTTGTCCACAGATTATTGTCTCTGTATCTGTGTGAAGAGTCAAAAAGTGTGAGTGGATTTGATACTCTTGTTCTTCCAAAAGCATCAGAATTTGTGCTAACTGGAAATCTATTGTATTCATCAACAACTCTACCATCTCTGGTTGCAATTAGAGGAACCTCAAAGAGAGTTCTCTCCTGATTTAGGAAATCTTGTTCATTCTTATTCCACTGGGCCATGAATCAATCACTCCAAGTTAAACTTTCTGGTCTGTATCTTTGTGCGTTTTTAATTTTAATAGAATCTGGTGATATTGGATAAATGTTATGAACAATTGCTCCAGGATATTCTCCCTGAAGTTGCTCTGCCAAAGAATTTTTATCTATCATCTTACCCTCAACTTCCATACGATATAATCTACCCTGCCAAACTACATCAGCAAGAAAAGATTCACCCACTGGTTGTGATTGGGATTCAGATCCATTAATATAAAGATTTCCATTGAAATCTCCAGAAATGTTGACGCTTTCAGAAATAAACTGTTTAAAGGATTTCATTTTAGTTACAGTTCCAACGACGGAGTGCTTTGTTGATTCTTGAATCTGGATCTCTGGATGTCTTTGCTGAAGTTAGTTTAGACTTCATACCTTTCATCCTACGACAAAAAGATGCACGACGCTTTGCTCTTTTACCCTTTGGTTTCTTTTCAGTAACTGCAGTCTGAAGTTTTGAACCTGGATTTTCACGACGATAAGCATTAACTGCTTTCTGACTCAAACCATCAGTTTTATCTTTACGATTTACTGATTGCCAATCTTCAGATAATCCAAAATCTGATCTCCAATTAGAGAACTCTTCTGCCTTAACGCAACGATTATAAGTTTTTCCAAATAATTTTTGAGTTCCCTTTTTCTTATATCCTGGCCAGCACTTCTTTGCCTCACTCATCTCACCACTATCAACATAATCTGCAGCAGAATCTAGGTAATCTGCTGCTTTAGTAATCTTTGACTGCACCCATGCTTCAATATTTCCCTCACCTTTCATTTTTTTACGAAGTCTTTTTGCTGCAGCGATAATTGTAGATAATTCGGAGCGGGCCATCGAATGTTCATGATCATAAGATTCTGGAAAATTGCCAGGATGGACAGTTGCAATATTATATTTCAATTGATTTGTGGTTAAAGCAGAAGGTCTGGAGAACATATCCCAATATTTTCCACCATACTTGCACTCATTTCTAGTTTCATCTTTTTGACACTTTGGACAATATCTAACCATTTCCATTGCTTCAGACTTAGTTCCCCAATTTGCAGCACCAACTTTACGACACTTGACCAGTGCTCCTGATGCATATGCACTTGGCCAAACATCATATCTTGATTTTACTTTATGGTAGCAAGCATCTTTAGTTCCACTACCTTTACCTGGTTTATCTTTAACTTCTTGTAAGTCTAATTCTTCTTTCATTTTTTTCTTTGAATCTGTTGAGACATAAGTTGGTTTTGCCGCACCTGTTTTTTCTTGTTGTCCAGGATCTGCTGCTTTTTTTCGTCTTGCAGCAGATCGTCTTTGTGCTGGTGTCATGCTCGCTCTTTTTTCGGAAGAGACACACTTAGGAACTCCTTCTCCAGGTTCATCACTTGCACAAGTTCCACCAGTTACAACATTAACCCAACCAGATTTACCATCTTTTGATTTAGATTTTCCAAACCAATCACGAAGACCTTCTTCATTCATTTTTACATCTTTGAACTTCTTATGTTCTTTTTTAGCAGACGCTTCCATTTTTTTAAGACGAGTATAATAATCTGGAATTTCATCTAAATGTTGAAGAGCAATCTCCATCGCCAATTTATGGTCTTTGGTGTGCTCATGCTCAATTGGTTCTCCCATATCAAGTTGTTTTTGAATGAAAGAAACATCAAGACGATGCTTCTTAGCAATCTGTTCAACAGTCTTGTATGGTTTTAATTGTTCTTTCAATTTTTTCTTTCTACCTTGACAGTGAGCTCTTTGCGAAAATCCTTTTGGATTGTCACAATCAATTGATCTTTTATATTTGTCAGACCAACTCATTAGAAATAAGAATTACTCTTTATTATTTAGAAAACCTTGTTTGAGTAGTTTTGAGAGTTCTGATGTCGATCCAACAAAGACTGCATTATTAGTTACATTGTTAGTTGTTTTTGTAGATTCTTCTTCAACATCTTTGAGTTTTTTCTGCAAATCAATTAATTTATCAGTTACATCTCCAACTGATTTTATTAATTGTCCGGCAACTTCATATGCTCTTGGAGAACCACCTTCACCAGCAAGTTCCATAATTCCATTAATCGCTTCCTGTCCTTTTTCAATTAATGAATATAAATTTGCACGAGTATATTCATAATCTTTTTGAATATCATCAGATTTTGTTGGAACAATATCTAAAGATGATTCTACTTTTTCCACTTCAACTAAATTGCTTTCAATATTCAAAGCACTATCCAAATTTTCAAATTTATTTTTCATAATGTATTAAATATCCGTTTGTTGAGTTGGACTGTAAGTTTTAGAATCATCGAAAGATAACCATTCCTCATCAAATCCAAAATTATCATCTGGATCTGCATCAATTGGATCTGGAGTAACTGTATATCTCATTTCTCTCTTTGCGGTTTGCGTATCTGTGCTACCATAGAGATCAACTTGTACCTTACGGATAAGACCATCCGTAGTTTCTGCAATCGGACCAAATAGATATGTTTTTGCTGTAAAATTAAAAGTATAAATTAAAACTCTTCTTGTTGAAAAATCACCTTCATAATCATCTGTAAATGAAACACTATCTAAAACTATTGGAATATCTCTTTTTTCTCCAATAGAATCAATTAAATCTATTGTTAGATTAAATGACGGTTGAAAATATGGTAATATTTGTTCTACAACTTGTAAAGCATCATCTTGAAGTTTAGACATTAAATTTAATTGAAAACCAATATTATATGGAACTGGTAAAAAAACTTTTTTTAAATTAGACCCATCACATGCTCTAAAAGTCTGAGTTATATTTGCCTTTCTAGTTGGATCATATTGAATAGAAGTCATTTCAAATGATAACCTAGGCAAAGTCATTGCAATAGGTTTATTTAATTCTGGTTGTTGCTCTATTCTTGCTAAAAACTTTTGAATAGGTCCATATGCTAAAGGAACTTTTATTTCACTTATACTATCACCACTAGAATCTTTATGCCTTACATTAATATCATTAAATAATGTGCCAAAGGCTATTACTGTTCTTCTTATGATTTCGTGATAGTAGTATGTACCTAACATTAGAATGTCCCAAAAGGATTAGACTCTGTGAAATCGATAATGCCATCAGCCGCATTTTCAATTTCTATATTTTCACTATATTTATCATATTGATCCCATCTGTCATAGGATTGAATAGAATATATAGCACTGGAAGAAGATCCTACAATAATTTCACCAGGATAAAATCCTTTTGTAGCAGCATTATCTACAAAAGAAACTTTAAGAATTTTAGTATCTTTATCCCAAGATTTAACACGTCCTTTAGTACCTGATAAAGATCCAATAACTTCTTCATTAAATAAGTATGTTCCAATTCCAGACAAAACTGGTGGTGGTGCAATTGTAATTGTAGGTGCTTCAGTATATCCTACACCTGGGTTTAATATTCTTATGGATTGTATTGATTGTCCTAATCCCACAATAGCAAGTGCTGTAGAAGTTTGACCTGCTCCTACAGATCCAGCAATACTAACTGTTGGTGATGTTATATACCCTGATCCATTGTTCACTACAATAAACGAACTAATTCCACTACTATTAGTTTCAATTGAACATGTTGCAATTGCACCTGTTCCTCCCCCACCAACAATTGAAATAGTAGGTGCGACAGTGTAACCTGCTCCAGCATTTGTCAAAACAATTGATTGAATAGAATAAACTCCTGCTCTTGCGGTTGTAATTGCAACTGCAGAGGCATTTTTTCCTCCTATCGGTGCTGTAGAAATGGAAACAGATGGTGTAGATGTATAATCATAACCATCATTATTTAAAAATATTTGTCTAATATATCCAGTATCAATCACTGCAGTGGCGGTAGATGTAGATCCTGTACCAATCAACTGTAGTGTTGTAATATAACCTTGATCTTCTATTTGAGTATCAATTTCATCAATACTTGTATCGATAACTTCGTCTTCATATTCAAATAATTCACATTTCAATTCATAAACATATAATTTACCTAGTTGATAAAATGGATTTTCATGTTCAACAAATTTAACTTCAAACAATCTTTCTCCAAGTGGAAAATAAACAAGGTCTCCTTCTCTTGGACGACTAGATAATTCCAACTCAAGATCTTGTTCTGATTCTAATAAAAATGGAGAGATAAAATCTTCAAATCTCTCTCTAGATATTATTAAACTTACTTCATCTTTTAAACTTACTCCAAATTTTGATAGAATATCACCTTGTCCAGTATATCCATCATAATTATTTAAATATGCTTCTATTGCAAAATTATCATTAAATTTTGATGATTGAATTTCTTTTAAAATTGTTTGCTTTCTTACAAATTTTCTAGGAATATAAATTACTTCAATCCCATAGATTCTCAATTGCTCATTGATTAATTCTTGAACAAGTCTTTGTTCATTGGGAGATCCTTGTAAAAAAAATGGATTAAGTGCCATTATCCAATAAAATCGTAAGGTGGTAGTTCGTAGTCCATAGACATTCTTTGAATAATATTTTCTATTTCCCTTTCTCCATCTTCATATAATTCTCTACCATTCAATTCAATTCCTCCTGGTAGTTTTACTCCTCTAAATTTAATTAAATTTTGTCCCCACTGACGTTTCATTAATGCTGTTAAATATCTTTTCAAGAAACTATCATTATAAACTTTAGTAAAATCATTTGGATCTAAGATTCTATAGCAATCAATAACTATAAATGCGTCTGTTTTTTGTGCTGCCCAATCAATATCCAGATACATTCTATTTTGTCTTTTATTAAATCTTATCTGTTTATCTGTTGTCAATAAAAAATCAATATCTTCAAGATATGTTTTTACCATTGCATATTGAAGAAGTTCGACAGAGTTAAAATAGTAAAGATCATTTAAAAATAACTGATACTTAATACTAAACATTCCACCTGAAATTGAACTGGTATCAAATTTAAATACTTTTTCTATTCCAATAACTGAATCTGGAACTTGAATAAAATTTGAACTTTCATAGAAATTAAATGAAGTAGATCCAATACCACTAATATTAGCACTTCCTGTTGTAGTTACTATTCCGACACCATTAGTTCCTTTTGCACTTCCTCTTTTAATATCCTCTTCAGTAATTTTATATTTTAAGTACATCCTTTCAACACCATCAAAATGGCGTTCATGAAAATATTGTAAAGCATCATCTACTAAGTCATCTATTTGATCATCATCCAAGTTTATTTCTAAAACTGGAGCACCAAGTTTTCTTAAACAATAATCTATTAATTGCTGTCTTGATGATGGTTTTGACATTAGTAAGATCCTCCATCTATTATACTAGACCAAGTTGGAATACCTGAACTATTAGTTGTTAACATATAATTTGTATCAGTTATTGCTGAAGAAGTGGATCCAGTAGAAACTAATTTATCATTTTGATTAAAATATGCAACTCCAAAAGATTCCCCTGGTGTGTAATAAAATTCCTGAGAAACTGTCAGAATTCCTGTAATATTTCCATTTCTGGCAGTAAATTCGTCAAAATTAATATCATCACCAACATATAAATCGCCATCAATGTAAACATTATTTTTAAAAGTAGATACTCCTACAAAAGTTGAAATGCCACTTACATTAAGTTGAGATACTGATGCTATTCCACCAATAACATTTTCAGAAATTGCTGCAATTGAAGACCCAGAAATACTAGAAACTACTTTTACAGCGTTTTGTTGTCCAACTCTAACTTTTATGTCTGACATTATCTAGTCACTCCCTCTCTTACCAATACCATTCCTTCAATAACTTTATTTTTTTGTCCAGATGTATCGGTAATTACAATATCATAAACATATCTTCCTGGTTTCAAAGAAGTAGTTTGTTCATTTGTGAGAGAAATGCTTATTTTTCCATCAGGGGCATCTACTACAGTGGAAGTAAAAGTTACTGCTGTAGAACTACCTGCCCACTTTCTCATTTGAGAAGAAACAGAATAACTTGTCAAATTAAAAGCAGAATTTGTAGTTGGATCTTCAAGTGTAAAAGATTGTCCAAAGTCTGCTCCAGAATTAATGACTAAATTATTTACATATACTGATGCCATCTAATTAGTCTACTTCTACACTTTATTTATATTATAGTCCTAAACTAGATATAACCTCTTGCTGTTTTAAATATAATTTGCAGTATAATTTTGAAAATTTTTTAAGTTCATCAAAATCTAGACTATCAATACATCTAACATGTTTCTCATATTCAAACAATTTATCTATTGATTCTAATTTTATCTCATTTGGATTCATTGATAATCTCCTTTAAAAGCAGTTTAATCTCTTCAATATCTTTTTTCATCTCATCTAATTCTCTTTTTTGAGAATTTCTATTATTTAAACTATTAACATACTGATTATATGATATGTTATCACAATTGACAATTGCACCTGATTCCTCATCTCTATATAAATTTGGGTGTCCTTTTACTGGTATCATCATCTGATTGCAATACTTCTTAGATCTTTAAATCTTGGTGGATATGCTTGATTTGTAGATGACATTACAATCTTGATTGTATATCCACTAAACTCCCCAAGATTATTGGCAGAAAATTCATATTCTAAAAATTCATTTTCTCTACTCGAAGGAACAAATACATCAGGTAATCCATCATTATTTGCTGGATCTACAACATCTAAATATCCATCATTATTATTATCAACAGATAGATTATTATAACCTGGGAATAACTCAAATGCTTGAGAAACTTCGCTAGAGTCTGGTCTAATCAAACTATAGAGAACTCTGAAGTCTGCAGATGAATGTCTATATGCAGATACAATAACTTTGAGTGATGTTGCAGGTTGAGAAAGTCTAACTTCATTAGAAACATAAACAGATGTATGTGGATCATCAATAAGTGAATTAACCCTATTATCTGTTGAATAATTGGATATTGGAGAATTAATTCTATTACTATGAAAATCTGTAAAAGAACCATCTAAAAAGATTTGAGGAGAGAGATACTTATCTGTTGTTTGTAAAGTAATTGCTGTAGTAAATGATTTAGATCTTGGTAAAGCAGTTAGATATGTATTTTCATTTACTTTAGAGCAAACAATTCTGGTGGATGATAACTGATTAAGAGAGTTTAATTGAATATTTTCATATCCTAAATCATCAAATGACACTTCATCTCCAGAAACACTTGTACCGCTTACAGTTCTTATTTTTGCAGAAACTGAAGTTAAATCGGTTGGGGATATAATTCTATAAAATGGTATAATAGAATCATATTGAATATTTTCAGAAGCAAATACACTATCTCCTCCATAATTTAACTCATTAGTAAATGAAAGTTGTGGATATCCTGCAGGTGTATTATCAGAATTTCTATTTACTCCATTAGAAGATCTATCAATTTCAATATAGTAACTATCAGTATCTAATCCAAAATCACTAATGTCGTGAGTAGTATTAATTCTACTTAGAGAAACTCCGTTAAATTCATATTTGTAAATTTGTGCATTACTATCATGGGGAATTGCAAGTGTTGATAAATGACCTCTTGTTATTGTTTCTAAAGATCCTTCTCCAACAGATTCATATTTAATAATTTCATTTTCTAAAATTGCATATCCAGGATTTGTTCCACTAACTTGTTTTCCTTCAAAAATGACGAAGTTTGCAGTACTCGCAACTGAAATTGAAGTAGAAGATGCTGTTATGGATTGAGATAATGTGGTTGGGGAAACACTTGGTAAAACACCAGATATAGAAACTTTATTATTTGGTGAATACATTCCATGATTGAAATGATTTACTTTAACAAAATTACCATTATTTGGTTCCCCAATAGGAGTAGAACTTGTAATATAAGTTGAACCCATAGTAACAGGGTTATTGGAATTATTATAATAAATTAAGTTTGCAGTTCCATCTGTAGTAAATGAATTTCCTTGAACATTATTAAGATATAAAGTATCAATACCACCATTATTTCCTGTAATTGTTATTCTTGCATCTCTTCCACTATTACTAGAAACGGAAGAAGTTACGATACCAACAACATCTCCAACTGCATACCCTCTTCCTGGATTTACAATTGTTACATTTGTTATTTGTCCAGCAGAAGCAGTAATGTTTAAGGTAAGACCAGATCCATTACCAATTACATTAAATGTAGATACACTAGTATCTGTTACATAATTAAATCCACCTGTGGTTATACCAATGGAAGATACTGAACAACCTGTTCCGACAATATATCCATAATTATAAGTTTTTACACTTTCACTTATTTTTCTTCCTGTTGTTAAAATGCCAACAGTACTTGAGTTTGTAGTTGTTGTAATACCTATACTCAGTTTTCTGGGAAGTGCAGTTAATGGATTATTTTGTAAATTTTTAATATATCCATTACTTTCATTAAGTGTTGGGTTATAGAAATATGCAGTTGCTGGTGTGTTAGTTATGAAGTTTGCACGATATAAAATAAACTTCATATCTTTTGTTTGCTCAGCAGTCCATATAGATCCATTTTGAGATTTAAATAGACTTCCTATAGCAAATTGTTGTGCATACTTTCCCGAATCTCCCTGTGGCAAGTTGGCAGTTCTAAATAACTTTTTATCCTGCTCTGCAACAAATACCTCATATTGTACACTTTCTGGTGCAAGAAGAACGATAGCATACTCCAAATTAGGTGCAAGATAAATGGGATAGTCAAATGTTACTCTTGTTGCTGCTGATGCATCATTAGAAATATTAATTTGATCAGGTCTAAGTGTAACTGAATTTCCAATTACTGTTCTTGTTGGAGTTCCAAGTTCTACAGTTCTAATTTGAACCGTTAACGGGTTATTAGCAGTATCTTTTTTATAGAAGAATAGGTCAACCGCTGTTACATAAGCACCATTTTCGTCATCGTTTTCTGTTTGACTTCCCCCAACACTGAATGACTGAGCTAAAGGATCATAATATTCTGTTGTGGTTATAGTCCTAGTTGTAGTAAGAGTTATAGTTGTAGTAGTCGTTCTTGTAGTAGTTACTGTTGCAGTATTAGTAATAGTTCTTTCATATATTTCTAAAGTTCCTTCTGATACATAATTAGTTTCTGCAGATGATATACTCGCACTTCCTGAAGCAGGAATTTCATTTGTTGAACTAGATGTAACTTTATATGTTTTATTTCCAGTATTAATTCTTACATCAGGTGCTGGTACAGTATTTGGATCTCTGATAAAGAATGATCCAATCATATCACCAAAATTATCAGATATTAGTCTTAAATCCTTTACATATGCAATAGAACCACTTGTTTGTCCGACAAGTTTTGCACCTTTAACTAAATATCCTGAATAAAGACCTTGAGACTCCTCAGAAAGTGAGAAGGTGTCTACGTTTAATATTTTTGATGATGCACTATAAGCATTTGGTAGAGATTCTGTTTTAATATATGGATTTACATTAAATGTTGTTGTTGGAGAATTATATTGTCCAAATTTATGATTTGGTTGTGCGACCCTAAAGGAAATAATTTTTTTATTTTGACTATCATATCCAAAGACAGTTTCACCAATTGCAAATGCAGAAGATGCTCCATCATTTTGTAAAGAACTACTTTTTGCAATTTCAATAAGTTTTGGAACAAAGTCTATTGAACCATTACCATCTAAAAATTGATAATATCTTGTGTAAGGTTTTAAGTTTGATATAGAAAACTCAGTGTTTCTAGATCTCATGTATTCTTCTCGTCTACTTTCTAATAAGTTATTAACAGATGAAGTAGATCTAGTCGTGTTTGAAACATCAGAAACATCTTGTCTACTAGAAAGATTCTGAGTAGTTTGATCTCCGGTTACTGTAGTTTGCCCTCTCCTATCAACATCAGCAACTCTTCTTCTATTATTAATTGTTATATTTCTATTTTCAGTTTCTATTGCATTTCTTTCAACTAATACATAATCTGTAACAGAAATTACTTTATCGGGTAGTTGTACTGTTCTAACCCAGTTGTCTCTTTCGGGGGATAATTTTATTGATCCAATATATGTTACTACATGATATGGGTTTACATTTTCTACCTGAGGACTTCCATTAATTTCTGTTACTAGAGGTTGAGATAACCACTTTTCAGATTCATATTTAAGAGTAACTGTTGATCCAGTTTTCTTTACATTGGAGTCTAGTAACTCATAATTTGTAGATAGATCTACATTTTCATCAGTTATGTTCTGTGCAGGTGCAAGGTAATTTTTTAAACTATTTCTTGAAATAATCGGTCTCATTTCTTGAGACTCTTGATCAACTTCAATGGAAGAAAAAAGACTGTTTATTCTTTGTGTGTCTTTGAAATCATCAACAAAAAATCCAGTTTTAAATCTATTGAAACCTTGAGAATCTTGTACTTGTAAAGTTTGTGTACTTAATTCTAGAAGTGACAATGAAGTCACTCTTTCAAGATTTTTGACCCTATTTTCAATTAGTCCAATATCTCTCATAGTATATCTTCTATTATCTACAAGAGATAACGATGCATTTTTTACATTATACAAATATGGAGGTAAAGTAACCGTTGCTAACTCCATTAAATCATCTATTTTTAAAGGAGCTGTTGGATTTTGAGAAGATAAACCTTCTACATAAACAAAATTTCCATTTTTACTCAAATATATTTTATCAACTCTTCCCAAATAGTAATCATAACCAATAATGCTACTTTCGTCTGGACTTAAATTAAGTTTAATTGATGAACTAAAATTCCTATTTGGAAAATCGAAGGGTGAAGAAGTATTTGTGGTAAATACAGGTACTTTTGGTCTAAAATCTAAAGTATCAGATGCTCTAATACTATTGTTTCCAATTAAGGGAACATCAGAATTAAATTGCTCTTTATTATAACTTGCTACTGTATATACATCTCCATTATCAGTTGAAGGTACGCTATAATAATCAAATACAATTAAAAGTTTCTTTGAAGGTTCAGTTTCCCCTTTATTTCTGATTAATTTGGAATAATCATAATATTGATCTTTTTGACCTTTATCTAAAATAAACTTATTGGTGATATCATTATAATTTCCTGGAGTTATAACATCTATTTCTCCAGTAATATTTGATTCTTTAAAGGTTACAACTTCATTGACAGCAAACCTATTTGAATTTAAATAAACGATTCCAACACTATTTGTAGATTTTGATACAACTCTAGCAACACAACCACTTTCAGATCCTATAATATTTTCACCAATAATAACATTTATTCCAATATTTAAAATAGAACTAAATGATAAACTATCTAATGTTGGATCTGATGTATCTAAAGATTCATATATCGATAATACTCTAGAAACATCTGGATAATTGAGAGAAATTTCCTCATCTTGAACTCTTAGTCCATAATATTGATTATACTCTAACCCATCATTGATAGAAGTGCTGAGTCCAGTGCCAGACTCTGGATATTTGGAATAAATTACATTTAAAGTATTGCTACGGTTATATTGCTTTTTCCTAGTTTGTACACCATTTTTAATAAATGTTGCGTTGATTGATGATGTTGTTTTTCCTGAAGTAAGATTTGATAATGTTACTTGATTATTTGATAAAGAAAACTGATCCGAATTTAAGGATTGTGTAGTACCATCTGTATAATGAACAGAGTAACGCTCTTCGTCAAAAGATGCAAATAATGCAGTTGATAAACCAGAAGGTAGTGAAAAATCAGATACTGAAAGAACTATTGGACTATTTGAAGACTTAGCACTCGTAGATTGTGCGCTAAAAGTAAGAATAGAATTATTTAAGTCTACCTGAGAAATATTTGAATTTGGCAATTCTGCATATAAGTACCCCTTACTGGAGTTTCTAATTTTTGGTATTCCAAGACTAAATGAAAGATTTGTTTCAATCCCTACAGCACCATCACAAACTCCATTGACTGTAGTAACTCCTACAACAGTCATAGATGTTCCAGTAGAACTTACACTAGAAACTATATTAAAAGTTTCGCTAGACTTTCCAGGTGCTTGATATCTTAAAATAGATCCTGGTTTTATAGCATTGAAAACTTTTCCTGGAGAAGTTACCACTCCACCTGCAGAAATCTGAATAGTATCGGAAGCATTAAATCCAATAGGAAGTTGTTTATCTAGTACAGAATCTCCGATAAATGATGTAGTAAACCCAGAGACTGATGTTGGTTGATAGATCTGTTTAATATCACTACTATCATACGCAGTAATTTGCGTAATAGATCTGGGATATAATTCTAATCCATTTATTAGTATCTGCTCTCCTCTTATAAAACTACCTGATGTTTGTCTCAGTTTAATAGTTGTTGTATCATCTCCTGCAGCAGATGCGTATCCACTCGCACCGCTACTCTTTCCTTTAATATATGATGAAGATGGTAGTTCTGTAGCAGATAAAGGTTGATTTAAAGTTAAAGTTGTATAAGTTTGTATATCATAAAGATATAAATCCCAGTTAGTAGATTCTCCTGAATAAGCAGCATCAGTTAATCTAAAGTTATAAACTCTAGCATCTCCAATTTTAGTACTTGAAGATGGGTTTCCAGAGGAACTTCTTCTTTCTGAGTGAAGTTCTATAGTTTCATTTTGTTTTGGAGATCCAAATACATTATTTACTCTTAATAAGTTTCCCATCTCAAAAGGAACACTTACATTTTCTACTTTTTGAGTTTCTCTAGGTTTATTTACATCTAAAATAGTAGTAGTAATTTTTTCAATATCATAACCTTTTACATATGCTTTTCCTGGAGATAACTTTACACACATCAAATCATCAGATGGAGTATTTCCAGATTCTGTTTTTTGATTATCAAAAAATAAACCGTTATTTCCAAGTCTAGTATTTAAAGAATTATGTAGAGAAATTTTAAATGGTTCTACTGAATAGTTTCCAGATTCATCAAAAGTTCTTTGTGCTAGATAATCTTTAATTAAAGAATACTGAGTTTTAGTATTAATCTTTTTAATTTCACCATTTTCTACCCTAAGTAATTCAACAAAATCGGTGTCAGTATCTACACTATCAATTGTTTTTTTAGTAAGTGATAATGAAATTTTAAATCTATCTGCACCTGGTGCAGCATAATTTGTAAATCCTTTTGCATTATCATAAAGAGAAGGATCTTCCTTAGCAGATACAATCTCCTCAGATACGTTTAAACCAATTCTATATGATGGAGTATTTGTATAATAATCTAAAATAATAGTTTGTTGAGATACTTTTGCAAATGTTCCTCTTACAAAATAAATTCCATTATCAATAGATGCGGCAGATCCTGTAAAAGTTGCTTCCGTAGATATTAAAGATCCAAAAGGAGTTCCTGCAAAAATAGTAGTATTACCATATACAATACTTTCATTACATACTAATGTCTCACCATCTTGAAATGGATTGATTTTAAAATCATTGTCCGAATCAATATATTTTACATATAACGTAATATAATCCAAATTATTAGTTGAACTTGGTATTTCAACTTTTTGTACAAAAGCAGTAATTCCAGAAATCTGCCCCTCTATTAACTTTCCAACATATTGCTGTATATAACTAGATACGTTTACACCAAAAGAAGTTGAATTTAATTTTACTGCAAAAAAATTAGGATCATATGTAATATTTCCTGGAATTACTACAGATCCCTCTTTAAATAAATGACTACCAAAAGATTCAATTTGATTTTGTAAAATTGATTGAATATTATTTAATTCTCTTGCTTGTACTGGTCTTCCCGGATTAAAAAGAACTTTATAAAAATTCTTTCCAGCATCAAAATCATCAAAATAAGGACTTACATTTAGATTTGTCTTTTGTGCCATTTCTTAAAATTCCAGGATAATTTTAATGTCTTCTTTTTGTCTGATGTTGCGAGAAACGAGAGGTCTATTATCAATATAAATTATATCTCCCGTCTTTTTATTTATCTCAGGATTTGATAATCCATTTGTAAAAGAAACTCCCAAATTTATAATTGCACCATTTACAGTTGTAGTAATTCCTGTTAAAGATGAAATTTGAATTCCATTAAACCCACTAGTTTCACCAACAACATTCCCTCCAGAGTTGCTAAAATTAATATTAGCATCAGCTTGAGTTGATACACCAACATAATCTGTTTGATCATAAGTCGGACCATAATACAAAGATCTATCTCTAAAATATTTTAATACCTTCGTATCAGAATCGTATGATGCTACATATCCAACTGCAATTCCGCCTGGAACTGTTTGTGTAATTTTTTCACCTATTGTTGGAGGAGTATTATTTACTGTATCAAATTTAATGCCATAGAGACCTGAAAATTGAGAATCGCTAAAAACTTCAGTTGATATGAATTTTGTTGGATTCTTTAATATTCCAATTTGACAAAACTTGGTGTTGATTGGAAAATCTCTAGAAGAATCATCAAATCTGCTATAAATCATTACCCTATCAGCACCTAACTCTTTATATAAGTCGTATCCGTGACCTCTGGAGGGTGGGATTATTGGAATAAGTCTTGCAGGGTTTGAAATATTTCCCCCAGGTTGCAGAGACCCTAAATCAACTATTCCATAGGTATATCCACTACCACCTGAAGTAACTGTGGTGTTTATTATTTCTCCATTTGAATTTACTTCTACAAAAACTCTACCTCCAGATCCATTTCCTAAAATATCTACCTCTCCAGAAGAATAATTTCTTCCTGGATTATCAATATAGACTGTTTTAATCTGGTTATCATTTAGTGTAGAGTCACCATTTTCTCTTACAGAAACAATTTGAGAATCGGTAGAAGTGCTCCAATCATTTGGAAGAGTAATATACTCTGTGGAATCAAATTTTACAATGTCTCCAGGAGAAACAGTAAACAAATACTTCCAAATATATCCATCTTCACCAGTGCCCGCTACTGATGGTTCTAAGTCAGTAAAAGTTGGTTCATATAAAGACTGATTTCCTGTTGTATTGATTCCACTAGAACCATTTTCAATGCAAATATAAACTTTATAATCACTATTCATTGCATAGTATTCTGAATCATACAACCTTGCCCTTCTTGCTACAGGACTAAGATTGTTAATACTATAATCATGTCTATACATATCATATTTTTTACCTCTTACCCAATCAACTCTCTTTATTACTCTTCTTATATTTGATGATGTAACTTTTTTTCCAAACAAAAGAGTATCTTCATATTGTGTTAAGTAATCTAAATTATCAATTGGATTTGGAACAACACCGTTTGTTACTCCATTACCACCATCCCAATTTGTATTTCTGCCAAATCCAGTGTATCTATTAGGGTTGGTTAATCCAACCCAAACATAATACGAATCATTGTCTATCGATTCTATGAAATTGGTAGCATTTAAAATTCTAAATTGATCTGTTACAAGTGCAGACATTTATATTGCTGTTTTTTTTATATTTATATGGGGTCACGATATTTTATCTTTATCAAGAGATCCAGTTCTTCTTAAACCAAACCCTCTCCTTTGTATAATTGGATATGTTGAAAGACCTGCACTATATCCCTCACTAGTTATGCCTATACTTGATGTATATCCAGTAACGGCGATTGAAATTGGTGATGAAGATCTAGTAAATCCAGATAATCGACCCCAAGATAATCTACCTACAGGATAATTTGAAGTTCCTGTTGTTGCAATTCCTACCGTAGAAGTATTAGAAGCAATGTTGCAAGTTACAATACCTGTTATTGAATCAAATGCATGAACTTTATACACATTGTTTATGAAGGATGTACTAATTGCAACAATATTAGAGTTTGAAGAATCTATAGATGTAACTCCACCTCCAACAGAAGTATTTGAAATATAAATTGGATATCCAACTTGTAAGTCTGTTGAAACTGGAGTTTGTAATGTAAACTTAAATGCTAAAGGAACTCCAATTCCACTTGTAGTAGCAATTCCAATAACTGGTGCCACAAATCCTTCAACGTCATTTATATTGGTTATAGTTTCATATATTGGATCTGGTAGTGGAACTAAAACTTGAGGTACTATGTTTGTAGTATAACCAAATCCAGGATTTGTGATTGATATCGTTGATAATGATTCATTTACAATACTTGCAGTTGCAGTTGCTCTTATTCCAATTCCAGAACTGATAGATGGTGGTGCTGAAATACTTAAAGTTACTGCAGATCCAACATATCCACTACCAGGATTAGTAATAACTAATGATGAAATTGTTCCAGCAGAAGAAACTACAGCAGTTACTTTAGCAGAAACTGTATTTGGTTTACCAGTCATTATAACTGCATTGAAACTTATTGGAGACTCATTTTCATAATTAAACAATGAGGAATCATCTACAAATATTTCAGTATCACTACTTCCAAAATTTCCTATAATATTTGCAGTTGGATAAACTTGCGATTCAATAGAATCTCTAGACTTAGAAACAATTTCTCCATTAATTAATAAATCAACTTTTTGTTTAGTCCAGTAAAGTGGTTTTTCATTGACAGAATCTATTCCTTGAGAGACATATAGATTAGTTTCAACTCTATCAGATCCAGCAATATCATAAACTATTCTCTTATCTTGAGTAATCGTATTATTAATATTAGCATTATTACTGAATACCTGTACAGTGTCTCCTACTTTAATTGTTTCATTGATATTTGTGATATTTTCAATATCCTCACCATCAGTTCCCTTATAGAAAAATACTGCAATATCATCTTCTGGTTTTGGAGGAACTGTAAATATAAATGATGTGCCACCATTAAATTGATATGAAGTTCCTGGTTCTTGTAAAATTCCATTCACAAAAATAAGAAGAACATTATTTAAATCTATTAACTGAGAATCTGGTTGATTTTCATCAATTTCAAAACTGAGCAAATCAGATCTATAGAACAATGGGAATCTAGTTCTTGTACCATCTTGATAATTTTTAATTGAATCAATATAATCTAATTCTCCAAATTGCCAAGCAGCGAAAGAATCTGTAAAGGTATCAAGAACAGTTAACTCAAATTCACTAATTGGTGATGCTAGACTTGCATCTGTTACCAGTCCTACTGGTTTGAATACATCACCTCTTCTAAATCCATAACCATTTCTTGTAATTTTAAAATCTGTTACTTCAAAATAAGTAGATCCTATTCCAGTTGTAGAACTTGCTCCAACCTCAACATTTAATAATAATCCAGTTCCACAATCTGTTGTTGCACCTACACCCAAACGAGAAACTCCAATTATTGGTAAGTTTTCATAAGAAGGTGAGGAAACATTAATTGTTGGATTAGTGTATCCACTACCTCCTCCAACGACCGTAAATGATAAAATACCTCCAGCACCTACACTCGCAGTGATAGTTGCTGCAGATCCAGTGTGACCCGTTTCTGTGGCTGCTACAGAGACATTTCCTCTATATCCAGATCCAAGAATATCTTGTGTTCCCAATCCAACAGAAACAATTGTTCCACCAGCACCAATAACAGCAGTGACTGAAGCACCTACCAAAGGAGCATATCCTAAACCAGAAGTAGATCCCAATGAAACAATTATGCCACCGCGAGGTAATTGATTCATATTAATATCATAATCTGATGTATATAATCCAGTATCAGATCTAATACCAGTAAATGTAATACTTGTTACTCCAGATACTGAATTTTCTTCAATAATGTAGTTATTTCCAGAATTATTAGCAGTAGTTGGTGATTGGAAAATACTATTGATAAAAACAATACCATTCCCACCACTAGTTCCTAGTCCAACAGTATTAATTCCTTGAGATGTTAGAACAAAAGTTTGACCTATTCCAGTAAATTGCTCAGAAATATCGTCATATACTTGATTTGAAGTATAATCTTGTCTTAAAAATACTCTACCAGTAAATGTTGCTCTTTCTCTTGGAAGAGAATTTTCATCAGGTCCCACTAAATCTAACTGATTTCCTCTTGGAGGTTGTGTGAAATAAATTTTATTTCCTGAAATATTGTAAGATCCTCTATAGACCCTAGTGATTGTGGTATCTGTATGTACTCCTGCGGAAGACCCTACAAATCCTCTAGTAACTTCCACTAAGGGAACACTTCCAGTAAATGTAATTGGACCTATACTTGTGGTTCCTAACCCAACATTTTCAACCCTTACATATTCATTATCTATCTTTAATAAATCTGTAGGATTAATTGAACTAATTCCACTCAGTGCAAAAATTGTCGATGTTGTGTCAATTTGACCACCATTATTCAATAAGATATGACTTACATAAGAATAAGAAATTGGATACTGTGCTAGATCATTAATCGTAATCAAAGATTTTTCATTCTTTTTAAACATTTCCAATTCATGAGCATTTCCTAAACCTACAGATGTAAATGTAACTCCAATACCCTGTTCAGCATACTCTTTTTTGGTTGCAATTCTGATGGTATCTTTAGTTTCTCTAATTGCATAAACTACTTCAGGTAATAATGTTGTTACTACTCCAACATAATTTTCTGTAGATCCAATTCCTATTGGAGATGATCCAATACCGATGAAGGTTGATTTTGGTCTATAAATTAGTTCTTCACCAGTGTTAAAGAAATGATTAGGAATGGTACATATACCAGTTACAAAATCTAAGGAATTTGATGGGTCAAAAGTTTTCATGAATATTGGACTTCCTTCATAATTAGTTTCAAAATCTAATTTATTAATTAGTGAAGAATTAACTCCAAAATATTGTGCTATTTTTACGGATTGTCTAACAGGAGAATAGATTAAGTCTGGTGGAATATTAACAATATCTAAATCTGTATAGAAACACTCATTGAATGATATTATTTCTATATTGCCAGAGATAGAGTTATCTGGATAGAAACTAAGTATAATATTATTTGAATCTACACTTGCTCCAAAAGTTCCTATTCCACTTGTACTTCCAATTGATAAGAATGGATACTGCAAAGTATAAACATCAGATCCATCATACATGGTCATTATCTGATGTAAAGAACTAGTTTGTCCTAATCCTACTCTTATTGTTGATTTAATTGATGTAAATAAGGTCTTATCTAAAATAATTACACTTGTAGAACCGGAAGAAACATTATTATAATTAGATTCGAAAACTACTGTTCTTTCATTAGAGTCTACTTGTCCTGGAAGTTTAAATCTATAAAAATCTCCCCCTAGTGCAGTAGTCCCAAATCCTACATTTTTAGTTCTTACAATTATATCTTCAGATTCTGTATTTGTATAATTTAATGATAATATTCCACCAGATAGTGAAGCACCAAATGATCCTATGGATCCATAACTTTCACCATACTCATTGTTAAAATAGTATTCTGTAATATAAGTATCTGAACCATCATGAGATGCATAAATTTCAACATAGTTCATAAGAGAACTATCACTATTCAAAACATGAATATTTGAATAAATTGATGAATACTTTGTAGAATCTAATTGAATAATAGACGTAGTAATTCCACTAGAAACAACTTTATTTTTTGATATTAAATCTATACAATTTAAACTTTCTGTTGATCCAATTCCTGACTTACTTGTAAAAGTATCTTGTAGTATTTTAATATCAAAAGTAGAATCGAAAGGATCTTCAGGTTCAAATCTTAGATAGAAAACACCATCTTCATCTACATATCCTACAATATTTGTTAGTAAAGAATCTGGATTAAAAATTGATGATCCATAACTTACAGTTCCAGTGCTTAACTCTCCTTTGTATAAAGTAAAAATATCTTGATCATTATTAATAGTGACTATTTCGCTAAATTGAGTTTCATTGTTTGCTATGTTCTTTACTTGTACTAAAAATTTATTATATTGATTTGAAGTAACTATTGGAAAAATGTTAGAAACATTTATTCTTTCATCATCAGAACTAGAAAATTGTGAACTAATATCATCAATTTTTAATACTCTATTTGTTTTACATAATACATAATCAGATAAACGAATATTATCAAACTTTATAAATTTAGATCTATTATTTGCAGTATCTACATCAATTACGAGATCAAAATTATTAATAGTATCAACTCTATTATCTTCAACAAACATGTTAACAAGTGATATGGATGATTCTGTAGTTCCTATTCCAGATTGAACACTTTGTTTTAATTGAGTATCTGAGAAGTTTTTGGTTCCGCTAGTATGCAATAAATTATTTACTGGTGTTACTATTTCTTCCCATGTTTTAGTACTCTTCACTGTATAAGAAAGATTTTGATAGTAGTCATTATCTGGAATTACCTGAGAATCTTCACTTATTTTTCCAGTTTGATCTTTCCATCCAAAGTTTTGGAGATTAAAATAATCAATGTTATAAATTCCTCCAGTAGTCTTAACTATATCAACAGTTGCTTCACTAAGTGATTGAAGTCCTCTTATTCTTTCATTTGCTGAAAGTGTATAATTTCCAGTTGCTCTTATTGTATTTTCATCACAATAAGTGACAATCAAGTCTCTAGTTATAAATCCTAGTCCATTATCAGATAATAAAGTTTCACCCACTGAGAATGGTAAAAACTTCTGAGTTACTTCAAACTCTGGATAATTCTTATAATTTGTGATAGATGCATAAGATTCTTGAATGGTTTTTGCAATTCCTGGGTTAGTTGTTAATCCAGAAACGCTAAATTCCAGTATGTCGGGATTTAATGCAAAATAGTTTGTTACTGTGAAAAATCTATAACCATAATCTGACGAATTAAATCCATCTCCAAAAGAGTTTGTTTTTTCAATTCCCTCTACAAATATCCTATCACCAACTGCAAATGGAGATGAAGTAAATCCTGCTATAGGTGTAGTTAAAATGCAAGTTACTATTCCAGAAGAAGATGATTGTACTCTACTTATTGATATTGAATTGGAATTATTAATTGCTTTAATTGTTACTGGTTTAATTGGAAGACCTTTGGGTTCTACTTCAATTTTTACTTCACCAATTGAAGAACCAGTTAGATTTGCTTTTAAAAATCCAGATTCAATTAGTTCTCCACTATCCGAATCTATTAATATTAAATCTGGTTCTGAGGTATAATTTTGACCACCATTCAAAATAGTTATACTATCAATCGTATTTGAAGAAGAAATATAAACTGATTGTGGGATAGTTGCAGTTGGTCTTAAAGTTTTATCTGAAGCATATTCAAATCCCTCATTTATGATTCTACTTTGTGTAATTTTTCCAACACTGTTTGAAGATGGAATAATGAATGCACCAGATCCATTTTCAGAATTAGTTCCAGTAAAACGAGGAAGTGATTTGTATCCATATCCACCAGAAATTAGATTTACTTTACTAATTCCACCAGATGCAGAATTAGAAGTTGTAGAATATTCTATAGTATCGCAGTCACCTTTTTGGTATGAGAGTTTTTCTGGTGTTCTCTTTAAAGAAATGGTAAAAGTTGTACTTGCTACACTAATAACGTCATAAACTCCATTATATTCACTATCTACAAATAATATCTCAGAGTAATTTGTAACATCTGAGTCTGCTGTACTAATATATCCAGATTTTTCTAAGTTGTAGTAAAGTTTTTCTGGAATAGAACTTGTGTAATTTAAAGTTAAAGAGGCATCTGCAAATCCGGCAGTTCCAACCCCTAAAATCGAAAGTGATTCTGTAGTTGCAACTGAAACAAATTCCTTATTAAAATCTTGATCATAATAGATTTTCAATTTGTAATCTAATAAAGAAGAATCAGATAAGTCAAACACAAGATTATTATTTTTAATAACTTGGATTTGTGGATTAACCAAACTAACATTTTGTGTCCCAATACCACTACTTACTATGTCAATAAAAGTTGGTGGAGTTGAAATTGAATCTAAGTAGGTTGCACATAATTTTATGTTGTCATCATCTATTCTATAAACATAATAATTTCCTGTAGATATTCCAGATGGTATAGAGTTTGCTTCATATAAAACTTTATCACCAGTTTTAAGTCCATGTGAAATTATCTGAATTTGATTAGTTGTAGTGTTAATTCCAGAAGAACTAAATTCGATTGGATTAATAATTAAACTATTAGTTATTGAACTAAGTTTAACTTTAACCGATGTTGAAGTTCCAATTCCAACTGATAAATCTGGATTTAAACGTAAAGATATTTTGTCACCAACTGATAAATTGTGTGATGTAGATACAGAAACTATTGAATTTATTTTGTTTACATTAGCATTAATTTGATTGAAATTAGATTCAATCGAATATTGATAATTGTCATTTGCTGAAGACCAACTAGTATTTCTAAAGAATAATCCTCCAGTATTTGTTGTTAGTCCAACATTAGTTACTATGCCAATATAATCTTTAGACTTATTAATCACATAAAGTGTTGTAGAATCTCCACTTAGAATATTAAAGGAAAGACTTGTAGAAGTATTAGAAACTGCAATAGGATCAGCACCGTTAGGTTTTCTAAAAATTACTTGCTGACCTGTGTTAAATGGATGATTGGGTATAAAAATACTTTGTGTTGGAATAAAAGTACTATATGATGTAATTCCAATATTATAATTTACATTTATACCTGTTCCAACTACTGTTCCAATTCCAACTGATTTTGTTGGATTATAATATACTATATCATTTACTTTTGATTCAAAATATTCTGTAGATTTATTTACAGTAAACGAGTTTGGAAGGAAGTATGCTGGTGTTGTTTGTGTATGTATTCCACCACTAGTATTTCTCCTTACTTTTACAACACCAAAATTATTATAAATGTTAAGGATTGAAAAAATTTCATTATCAATTTTAAAACTACTTCCAACAGAAACATTTTCTGGAATAGATGTTAGATAAATGTCTGTAACTATTCCAGTTGAAGCATATGCAGGTATTTCTTTATCTAATATTGTAGAATAAGTTGTGATTCCTATCTTGTAAGTACCATTTAAATTAGATACTTGTGTAGACAATCCTGATATATTAATGTTATCTCTATTTAAAAATTCATGATAAGGCAATACATTAACCTTAACAGTATTTTCATCAATCCAAGTAATCAAAGAATTATTGAAAGATTGAACAGTTGTGTTAATTTGATTAATTTCTTTTCCAGTTATTTCGGATACTTTTGCAAATATTCCACTTCCTTCTCCACTTGAATTAAAAGTAATTTCATCACTTACTTTGTAATTAGATCCAGAACTTACTATTTCTAAATCAGAAACACTTCCAGAAGAAACTGACTCAATTAAAGTTTTTTGCTTAATAATTTCATTTGATTCTACAATAAAGTCATTGTCTGCATATTCTTCATTTACTTTATATGGAAGAGTGTTTCTAATTAAAGAGGAACTATTAAAATCAAACGATTGATTTAATGATAAATTTTCCTCAATATATGCGGATCTATACTCATTTCCAATGAAATATGGAAACTTCCCAACAACATTTCCATTAGGATTATTTTGAATGGTTGCAAAGTATGCATATGTTCCATTTGGAAACTCTGGAGTTTTGCAGAATCTTCCATTATATTGGTCTAAGTCACCACTGTTTGTGAACTTATAATCTTCAACAAAATATCCAAGTGGGAAATTTGTAGTAGAAGGTCTATTTTCAATATCAACTATAGAATAACCAGGTTCTAGTTTTTTAACTAACCTTGCCTCATTAGGGTCAGAGTATCCATATGTTCCATAAATCGGATTTCCATCATAAGCCCAACCAATAATATTAGAGTGAGTCGTGTCTCCTCCATTATCTTTAATATTATTTTTTATTTGTTCAGAATATCCAATAACAGCATATTCTAAATTATTTTCAGTTTCAATTAATATTTCTGTAGCAGGATCTCTATAGTTTGCATTTTGTACGCCGTACTTATATGAATTGTTGAGAGTTAATGCTCTAACACTAGACTCAAACACTGCATTTTTTCCTGCCGGTACAGCACGAACTACGGTATCTGTGATACTATATCCAGCACCAGGATTTACAACAATAACATCTACAATTTTATTATTTGAAACTACAGGTCTTAGACTTGCTCCTACACCACTACCCAAAACTACTAAATCTGGTGTAGAATAATAATCTTGTCCTCCATATAGAACTGTAACATCAGTAATTCTACCATTCTGAATTAATGGTTTGAATTGTGATTCTTTTCCATTTTTTACAACGATTTGGGGTCTTTGATGTGTATTTAAAATAAAAGACCCATAATTAGATCCTTTTTCGTAAACGTAAAGTTGATCTATTTTTCCTCTAATTATTGGAGTTGCTACAATAGATCCCCTAACTTGCGTACTACCTAGTCCTACGGAAGTATACTCTACTGACAGAGAAATATTAGGATAACTAAAAATTTGATATCCAGATCCACTTGTTGAAAACTTTACATAATTTTTTCTTTGATAATTTGATACGGTGTCACCATTAATACCAGCGTCACAAAGTCTAAACTTATTTGAATCTACTTTTAATATCTGATATTTGTTTGAAGTTGATAGTCCTACTATTCCAGTAGTTTCATAATCATAGGTTACTATTTCTCCATCAGAAAATCCATGGTTTTCAAATTCTACAGTGTGATTGTAAGTGGATATTCCAACTGGTTTTACTCTAAGTTTTCTATTCGTATATGCACCACCATTTATAATTTTTATTTCACTTAATTTATTTTTTACCTCAGTTTTAAACTTTTGAATTCCAACATTTCCTATTGTAGTAAATCCAACAGTATTAATTCCTGCAACATAATCTGGAAGACTCTGATAAAGTTCGATAGTTCTATCATTAATTACCTTTGAGTAGTATGTTGCCCCATTTATTAATGTTTTAGATTGATCTAAATCAGATCCACCAAATGTTCCAATACCAATCGAACTGAAATTATTATTATTGTAAACAATTGCTTGTCCGTTAACTAAATTATGATTTTTTACAAATGCAATTCTTTCATTGACAGAATCTAAACCACCCCCGGTAGAAAGTGGTCTAGCATCAAATTCAATCTCTCTAACATACTTTTCTATAACTGGTTGAAAACTTGCTCCAGATCCATTTCCACCGGTAAGTGCTACAGAAACTACAACATCTACATCAAAGTCTTGAGGATCGACATATATTTTTTCAACAGAACCAGTTATTACTGGTTGTACAAGAGCACTTCCAGTAGATAAATTTAATAGTGGAAGATTTATAACATCATATCCACTTCCTCCATTCAATACATCAACCTTTTCTAAAGGACCATAATAAATTTTATCCTGTGTTTTATAGTTGTATATCTCAACACCATTTTTTAATAAACCAATTCCACCAGGAACTGTTTCATGCTTTTTATTATCACCTATAGTTTGATTTAATTTAAATTTTTTAAGAATCTTTTGAGGAGAAATTAACGCAGACTTTTGAGAATATAATACAAATTTATGAATACCTGTTACTAAACCATTTGATAACTCTCCAAAAGATACATAATCATTAGATCCAACCGTAGTATTACTTAAATATAATCTAATTCTTGTGTTATTAATGTTAGAATCAGAATTCTTCAGTACATCAACGTAATAAGAACCTTCCCTTAATCCTTGTATAGGTGTACTTCCATCTGTATAATAATATACCCTATCTCCTGTTATAAAAGAAACAAAATTATTAGTTCCAAATTCAATTATACTGTAACTTTCATTTTCATTTTTTTCTGACAATCCACTTACAGTATATTCAAATATATTTACTTCTATTGGATATGATGGTAGAGAGTTAGATGCTACATACAAATTCTCATTATTTTCTTCATAAACATTCTGAATATCAGAGGTTATTTTATTATTTCCAAATTGAACAGGTGTTGTTGTTGAAAATACTTTTTTAACCTTTCTTCTAATATCATACTCAACAGTTGAATTTAATGATAAAGTACTAACATCAATTGTTATTTCATTTCCAGAAATTGCTGTTACTGTTACATCATCAAAACCATTAATTACAATTTCAGTATTTCTTTGTAATAACTCTATTTTATCATCAACTGCCAAACTTGTATTATCTACAACAGATTTTGTGATAATATTATTTCCTGTAAAAGAATCTACTTGATATCTAGAACTGGTGTTGTAAATCCAAGTATTTGCAAAAATTTCACTTACTTTTGATCCTTTTGATATAATTTTTCCAAGATTTTGTGGATATAATTCTTCTCCCTCTAAAAAGTTGTACGAATCTGAATCAACAACTACATTTGATAAAATACCTGTTATTGCAAATTCTACTTTTTTAGTTTCATCCCCATCTTCATATCCAAAATAAGTGTCATTAGATATAACTATAGAAGTTTTATTGATAGTAATTGATTGGTTGGAATTTATGTAACAACCTAAAAACTGATTAATAGTTTTTTCATCATAAAATATTTCAGTACCATCATAAAAAATACTTCCAGATTCTGAAAACCCAACTGTAGAATCAACAGTAATTGTTGTTTGACTACTACTTAATGTAACGTCTTCAACTACTTTAGTATTTGGAGTTATAGAAAAAGTGCCAGTAATGTTTGGATAAGTATCATCATACCCAACAAAAAAGTTAAGTTTATAATAAGTTTTTCCTTTTCTAGTAATTGTCTCTACTTCAGAAACTGATGCACTGGTATTTTTTTCATCAGTAGATTTTTTAATTGTTTGACCTGATAATTTATTAGGGTCACCAGAAATTACATCAATTACTGCAACATTTCTTCTTATAAATCTAGAGTCAGATGGTTTGATTAAAAATTGTTCTAAATCTACTACAGTTGGTTTTTCTCCAAATAAAACATTAAATAAAATTCTAAAAGATTCATTTGTTCCTTTTGATTCATAAAGAGTTCTTGCTTCTTTTATGAAATTACCAACATTCAGATTTTCAGTAAAATTTACCCCTTCCAGACCTGGAGTTAGACTAAATTTTATTTTTTTATAAAATTCTTGTAAAAATAATGAACTAAGATTTTCAATTGTTGCATCTGCACTATGTGATGCTGCCGAAGATTTTGTAAAAACTAGTTCTTCATACTGGAGATCTTTATGATAATTTGTAATTCCACTGAATCCTCTAATACATCCAGTAAAAGAAGTTTCAGTTGAACCTGTATAAGTTATTATTTCATCATCGATTTTTAATAACCCATACTGTGACGGAAATCCTTTGGTGCTCTCTACTTCTATTGTAGAACTTGTACTTGTAATTGAATTGCTAAGAGTTACAGTACCTACTATAACTTCAGGAATAAGACTATCTAAATTTATATACTGATCTAGATTTTCAACAATATCTGTTGGACCGCCCTGATATTCTTGGGAAATATAATACTGCTTTAAAAATTCAGATGCTTTTGGATTTTCATCTATAACAAATTCTGGTAATTGACTATCAATTATTTGTTGTACTTTTACTCTTGTCTCGAAACCATTTTGTACCATATTATGACCTCGTTAAACTCCCATTTGAATAACTTGAGCGATAAGAATTTTTGGCAAAAACAACTCCAGAAATATCTTCACCAGATGTAATAGTATCCTTTATCATATTTATTTGACTTTTTGAGATATCAAAAGAAACATAAAGGTCTTTTAATCCAATAACATCATTTGACTCTGGATATGCTTGTATTTCAATAATATCATTTTTTAAAACTGTAGATGTAATTGTAATTGTATTAATTGTTATTTCTCCAGTTTCATAATTAACTACACCTGCAGACTGTACAATAATGAATGGTTGTAAAGAAACATTGGATTGTGTTTCCATAGCAACTTCTGTTGCTGGTTTTACTATTGCAATTACTCCTGTCTTTCCATCCGAATTTGGTACATCACTAAAGTAAACAGTATCCGTTTCACCTAAAATTTTGAATCCAGTTGATTTGATGTTATATCCATATTGATTTACATGGAATTGATTTCCGAAACAAATTTCATATTGTGCTTGTCTATTTACAAGTGCTTTTAAATCTCTTCTTATTCTTACTCTAGTGATATTTGATGTGATTGCAGTATCAGTGCCATCTATAACTTGTAAAAGTTTACTATACTTAAATCTTCCTCCAAACTTATTCAAATCTACAGATTCTGAATATTTGGTGAGAGAGTTGTTTACTCTTGTTTTTAAATCAGAAGAACTTGCAACGTTATTTTCATTGTAATAAACATAAGATTCAATCTCAACATAAAGAATTTTAAGATCTATAATCTTTGTGTTTATTCCAGATACCGTATATTGCTTTAATTTTGAAAGTATATTCTCCTTATCAAAATCAGAAACAAAAGTGCCATTTTTTGGTTTAATACTAATTAAGACTGTACCAAATTGTGGAGGTGTTAATTCCTCTCCACCAATTACAGAAATAGACTCTGCATTTCCATATATTTTAGATTTAATGATCGTTTCATAATCACTTGCAGTTACTGCCCTATACTGCGATGCGTATAACCTTGGAGCAAAGTAACGAATAGAATCTATGGTTTCAATATCTGAACCATTTTGAGACCTTTGATTTGTAGTAACTGTAATTGTATTTTGAGGAATTACATTACCATCATCAGCATCTCTTAGAGATCCTGCAAAAGTAAATGTTTCTACACCATTTCCACTCTTTCCACTTGTTATAATGTAGTTGCTGGTAATAATTGCCCCATTTTCTAATTTTTGTCCAAAGAATCCATCACCAAAAAGAAGTTGATATTTTTCATCTTGAACTTCTTGAATTAAAAAGATCTGAGAATTTGAATCAATTTTAAAAATATTATCAACCAATGAATATTTTATTCCTAGTCCACTATCACTCAATCCTTTTACATAAACTCTAATTGTAGAACTATCAATAAAAGAGTTATCAAGTATAAATTTTTGATCTAAAGATGCGTTTACGGTAAACTTTTTGGTTAGGAATGTTCCCTCTTTGATTTTAATACTATCAAACGTTGCCACTCCATTCACAACAGGAACTGTAATGTTTTCTGGAGCAGAAAAGACATAAGATGTTCCCCTTACCGATCCAGTGCAAACAAGACCTGCCTGTAAGGTGATTGTAGGCGTATAAACGGGCGTATTATCTTGTAAATAACTACTTGGTGACACATTTACTGTAAACGATACAGTCGCTTCTGCAGCGTTCCTGGAGTACGGTACATAACCAATATTTCTTGCAAGAGATACAACATTTTCTCTTACAGTTGCTGAATCCAAAAAGGATTCATTCACAACCATGTTAGAATTGAATGCTGTAATATAAGTATTATATGCTAAGGTATCAATTAAAACAGAAAAGTTCGATCCCTCAAAATCAAAGTCCGTAAATGTAGAGTTAGCACGGAGATAATCTTTGATCGAAGTCTTTATTTGATCGAAATCTAGATTCGTAAATTTAGTAAAAGGCATTTTATCTTGTTGCCTCTAATATGAATGAAAACTGCTGTACTGGAAGTTCTTGACCAATAATTTCAAATGTAATAGTCACTTCAAATTCATTTAGATCTGGTATGGGATCAACTTGAACAATTACATTTGTAACTCTCTGTTCATAATTATTAATCACTTCAACGATTTGATCTTGAATGACAGAAGCAGTTGCATAATCAACAAAATCAAACAAACTGCTTCTTACATTTGATCCAAGTGTAGGATTAAAAAATCTTTCAGTTGGAATTGTTTCAACTAAATTACGAACGGAGCGAATAATTGCTCTTTCATTTGTTAAAACAGACAGATCCTTAGTCACCGGATGTGGGTCAAAAGATAAACTAATATCTTTAAAAGATCTGGATATCCTGGTGACTGACATTTTTAGATAAATTCTTTACTTATTTATGATGATTTCCAGGGAGTACCATAGGATGGTTCAGTTCCATAGTCCCAATCATCATAGTCATCATCATTACGAATCTTTTCATGCAACTCTTGTTGCTTTTTTAAGTCATGACGAGGTGCAAGATCGTGCATAACTTCTTGAATTACTCTTTTTTGAGGTTGAGGTTGATAATCAGTCGCAAGATGAGTGGTTCCCCACATTGACTTCATGTATTCCCAATCTCTATCAACTGGTAAATTTGACATTTTAGCTCCTGTTTTAATGAATAAAACAGAACTTTTATAAAGGAGGTTGCTATCTCCTTATTTCTATTTAACGATCTAATTCTCTAATGTTATAATTGTCCGAATTTAAGTATTTTAGGAGTTCTAAAGCAATTAATTTTGGATTTCCGTCTCCACAAGTATAGACATCAACTGCTAAACATCCATTTTCTGGCCAAGTATGACATGAAACATGACTTTCTGCGAGTGCAATGACCACTGTACACCCTTGAGGAAGAAAACAGTGCGAAAACGTGTTCAAAATCGTCATTTTTGCACGATTTATGCCCCTAATCATTGCATTTTGAAGCAATTCGACATTATTAATCGCTTCAAAATCAACATCATACACCTCTAGAAGCAGGTGTTTACCCATTGAGTACTGTTCCAATTCAGTTTATCCAAAACAACTTATTTATTTTGAGTATTTTGCTCTGCTTCCCAAAAATATTCTTCAGTATGTCCCAAATATTCATTATATTCACCAGTTTCAGTCGTAAAATGCCTTGTTGAAACGAGAAAATCTGGTTTTTTGAGTATTTTTGGAGTTAAACTCTCATCTTTCCATCTACACCGATTGTTTGGATAGAGACCAATTTGACCATTTGGGAGAATAATACAGTTATGTGATTTATGTTCTTCTGCAAATTCTGCAAATGTTAGATCTGGGATGTTTCTATCCCGATGAGAAGCATCAATTGTGAACAAATATTTACCACCCTCTGAGACATAACCTGATCTGTGCTTAACTTCGACACTCATTGTGTATAAAAATTGCTTTTCAACAATCTCAGAGTCGTAATCGAAGGAATCCCAATACTGAAGATCGGATAATGGTAGATCTTTTTCAAGTATCCTTGGTTTATCTGGATGGTCACTTTCCCAATTTAAAAAAGCAGAAATTGGAAGTTTATCATATAAGGCACCATACTCTGGAATATATGATTCAAAGTAAAAAGATCTTCCCCAAATTGATTTTAAAGAAACCCACCATGCTTTTACATACTCTCCATGTCCGTCACGAAGGTCTCTTAAATATTCTTTACGAATCCAAACTTTTTTTGGAGGTAAATTGATTACATTCATTTAAAATCTCTCTCATTAGGTTTGTAGTATGTCGTTAATTCTTCTCCATATCGAATATCCTTTATGGAAAAAAGTTCATCAGTTCTTCTATCCCAAAATACATTAGGATCGTGGGAATGATTGACATAATAAGCGGTATAAATTTTAAATGCCGGAACATCGAGATAAAAACCTTCTCCTTCTATCCCGTCCGTCATTCCTAGTATGTATTCTTGAATGTTGGGTGGAAGATCTTTTATTTCTGAATTTTTAAAAAAGTAATCATCTTTTCTTTCAACTTCAAAAATAAGAGTGTCTTTAGGAATGTCTATCAAAGAAAAAACCCCAACACCAGCACCAGGAATAGTGCTGGGTTTGAGGCATGTTTTTAAGTCTTTGATCGAATTTAAAATTTGATCTCTACTATACATTATCCTTTTCCTTGACCCCTATACTTCTTACGCGCCCCATTACGAGAAGACGAAGCGTACTTGGTTCCTCCACCGTCTCCTTGACGAGACTTCTTAGGAGGCCCTGGAATATAAGAACTGTTTTTCAGTGATCCGCCTTTTGCCATAATTGATTCTCCAATAAAATTTCAGTTTCAAGATCTTCAGGTCTTGGAGAACCTGTCTGATAGAACTCTATCGACAGATCCTCCATAACATTGAAATATTCTTCCTCTGTAAGACTTGTATAAATTCTACGCCCCTTACAAAGGATATTGTAAGTTTCTGCCATTGTATCAAATGACTCTTGTTTTTTCGTGTCCAACGCGAATACGAGGATCACACCAAATTTCAAATCCTGCTTCTTTTGCATCTAGGCAGAATGATACATCTTCTCCACACATATCTTGAACTTGACCAGATTCAAAAACTTGCATCTTTGGAGCAAACCAAGGATACTTCATTTCAGGATGTTCAAAGACTCCATTTTTAATCAGAAGCCATCCAAAACCTGCATAGTCAACTGTGAATGGTTTGCGACGCTTTGAGATACTTTCAACGGTTTCATGATTCATCACACCACCGTTACCTCTGAAATCATCTTCATCCAACCAATGCGCCACTGAGGTTGTGTGACCGTCTTCTGTTGCATACCATCCAGAAGCAATGTCCTTGTCCATCAGAATCAGTTGCCAAAACTTTTCACTATTGAATACAATGTCAGAGTCAATCCAAAGTTGCCAATCATAATTCAGTTTACCGTCCCAGGGAATTTGATCTGGTCCACGCAGTACATTCGCACCTAAACATTTGCATCTTGCAAAGTTTACCATCGATGAATAGTCCTGCGAGATCTGGATGCTTGCTCCCGATTGTACAAGGTCAAAACAAAGTTGTACAAAGTTCTTGAGATAGGTATATGAGACACCTCTTCCAGGTAGACAAAAGACAATGGATTTTCCCTTTACCATTTCTCTTGCTAGATTATAGTCCCATTCTTGTTCTTGTGAGGCAACTGGTGCCTTTGCTTTTACTGTAAAACCTTTAGCCATAATAGAAAGTAATTACATTCATATCATACAGCAGTATCTATAAGAAGTCAATCCGCCTCTGTCAGAATGACCTCACCACCTTCAACTGAGAATTTAATTCGAGTGTCTTCGTACCATTCCAATTCATTCATAATTTGTTCTGGTATGGTGATGTAATATTGTCCGCTAATTGGGTCGATCTCTATGGACTCAAAAATATCTCCGGAATTTTTTTTCATTATAGGGGAATATAAAAGTTATTTTTGTTTTTTATATAGCGGGGAATTTTTTTATTTTGATTCTTATATTTCTCTCGCTTCCGTAACACTTTGTAGGTTAGGGTAGTGTTGGGTTTTTATATCGCATACCCCCGACCCGCCTATAAGGATCGCTTAACTGTCAAACACGAACGAATAAAGTATTCTAATCGTTCGTGATTAGGGCGGCAGAGTATAAACAACTGCCGCCCACTAACTAACACTAACGGTCGCGCAATCCTAGGTGCTTAGCTACAACATAAGGCATGAGTGTGACCTCTACAGTGTAATCGTAGTCACCCGATTCTGACGGAATAAAAGTAACGTACCATCCGCCAGTTCCAGTTATAGTTGGAACCTCGCAGTTAGACTCACAACGGCAAGCATAATTGTAGGCGATTGTTCTAATGTAGGACGCCTTAGATTCCGCGTTAGGTGATCCTAAGCGGTTGATCTGCATCAGAACTTTAACAGTATCCTCCAGACCAGAGTATTGCCAATCGATGCGAATTTGGTTGGTGAGAGTAGCAGTCATGATCAAAAGTGCAGTGTGGTTTGAGTAAAGAAAGGGGGGAGGATTGTCTCCCCCATAAGATCACGCCCAGTCGGATTCGTAGTAGGCGTCGATCTCATCTTGCGTTGCGGGACGGGTGAGGGTCACCGATCCGCAGCGCCAGATCTCAACCTCGTGCCCGTGCTCGGTCTTGCAGTTGACGCTCAGCACCAGATCAGCAGGCAGGTGGATCCACGCACGGGTAGGATGCCCCGCCTTGGTATCGCAAAACAGGAGATGCCAAACGGGTTGGAACTGAGCGGGCAGGTTCAGATCGCCAACGCTGCAGGGGGAGTAGGGGTTCCAGGAAGTCATGAGTCAGTGGTGATTTGACCCTTATAGATTCCCATACCTGCCACGCCAGGTCAAGGGGTTTTGACCAGTCTGCAGATTGGCACAAGACCCCAGTTTGTATAAAGAATAAGACAGGGATGAATGTAAAGAATAAACCACACCACTGACAATAAATTACATTCAACCCTGAGTTATTCTTTATACTCAGTGGTAAGTATAAAGAATTAAGAACTACTTTTTCTTCTTTCTAGTATTCGCTGCCTTCTTTGCTCCGTTAGTCTTTGCTTGAGACTTTACATTCTTGAATCTTTTATCAGGACGGGATTTGCCATCCTTATGAATCCATCTTCCAAACATTGTTCTTCCTCAGATAAACTTAGCAGGTGAACCACAAGACTGATAGAATCTGATCATTCTTTCTGCCTCTTCTTTAGTGGTGAAAGATTGTGTTCTCCATTCACAATTATTGTATGGTGTTTGATAAGTGATTGTGAAACCAATTGAATTGATTTGATTGTTCATGAATCTAGATGTGTTAGGTGTGTGTATCTCGTCGAGATGTATGTATGTGTGTCTCGACGAGATAATGTGTGCGCTCTCGACTAGATTATACTCGTCGAGAATTAACCTTTGCTTTTCTCATTTCACGAATGAGTGAAAGATAATTTTGTCGTGCAGTTTTTTCTACTTCTGCACACTCATCAGTACGATGAAGATGCCACTCAGCAAAAGCAGTTTGCCACTCAGAATGTAAAGATTTAATCATCAGTAGTGGTGGTGTGACATAACATTGTTGGGGTCATTGTACCATTCTGAATCTTCATAAGATTCTGACATTCTGAGCATCAAATCATCAGTCAATTCTACGATTCCAGTTGTAACTAACTGGATCAATTCTTCAGCGGTGAGGAATGTTTGCATGGTGTGGTGTAATTGAGTGGGGGGGAATGTTGCCCCCCGTGAATGTTACTTTTGAATGCAGTATCCGTTATCATCAATCGGGAAGTCTTCGTGATTCCAGAATTCCTGAAGATCCTCCCAATTCTCTTGAATGTATTCTTGAAGATCTAACGCCCGATCCTCTTCAAGTTGGAAAGCGTTTGTGATGGGGTAGTTCATTCAGTGGTGTGGTGTGAACTGAGATCAGTATAAGGGGTCAGCGGCGCATCATCTCAGAGACGGTGGACAGTGCCTCTGCTGTCACACTACGGATGGGGCGGATCGGTTCCCATAGCAACCACACCAGTAGGGTTGCGATCATCAGGCGCAGCATGGTAGGATTGGAGGTTGCTTTGCCGAGTGCTTTCATTTGAGACCACAAGCGGAAGGACGGGTGAGGCAGATGCGGTCTGCTACCGCTTCTGTGCTAGGATCAACGGTTGCCATAGCGACCTTAGCAAAGGTGCAGGCGAGCAGGCAGAAAAGGAAGGGGAGTGCTTTCATGGTAGGTAGGATGGGGGGTTGGTGCCCCCCGTATTGTATCAGGCGAACAGAGCGAAGAACCGATCACGCTTACGGATGCGGTTCCCCCAGATGAACCACTTATCGCGCTTGCCACTGTCGGTTCTCCATGCCCCTAGGATGCCCTCCCGCTCCATTTCAACCATAATGGCGTGAACGGTGCCCTTGTGCTTTCTGGGATCCATTCCCATGCCCCTGACGATCTCAGAACATGTTTGCTCACCGTTCTGAATCAGGGTGGCGCGGACGGCGGCGCGGATTGCGGTCTTAAGGTTCATCGGTGGTGTGGTGAACTTGAGATCACAATACAGGCACCACCGACCACATGCAACAGGGGGGTGTGCCACCTTGCGAACTGTCCACTGGTGGGGGTTTATGGGTCGGTGGTGCCTGTAGACTATGGGGACAATCAGATGAGGTGGGGGGTATCACCGTAGACGAAAAAGGTCGCCACGCCCCCTGCCATAAAATAATGGCAAAAAAAGTATAAAGAAAGGGGGCGGATTGTGCCCCCTTAAATGTTACTTAGCGATCACATGTCGATCTGTTCAATGTCACCATGCTTCAGAGCACGGTTGAACAGTTGCCCCCAAGATGTTGCCGCTTTGTCTTCATCGTTGGAGAGAAGTGCAAACCAGCGTTCACACTCTCCTTCATCCTCCCAAGCGTAGCGGTATACTTTATCGCTACTGGTGAATGTTACCAACAGATCGTAACAATCGCCCTCGGCGCGAACAATAGAAAGGTGGGAGATTGCGCTGGATTGAACGCTGGCGCTGATCGTAAAGTCGGTTGCGGTTGCCATGGTGTCGTTTGCGGTTGACTCTGTAAGTCTACAGGATGGAAGGGGGGATCCGATCCCCCCAGTGTGCCAGTTCTCAGACCGTCACAGTCTTTTTCTTACTGTAACCTGAGAACTGTTGAGTAGAACGACGGGCACGGATTGCCTTGCCCCATGCACTACCTTTCGGTTGAGTTCCATGCACTAACAGCGCAAACGGTTTATCACCAAAACAGTGTGTGTCGTCATGATCAACTTCCAACCCTGCAGAGTTTGCTTCATCCTCAGTCATGAAAACTTTAGCGTAGCGAGTGAAGAATCCCTCATCAATTAGGTGATCCCACTTGCCACCATAGGATGCCGTCATGTAGAAGTTCTCAGGCATCTTAAAGTTCAGAAAGAGTTGCAAACTCTTAGAGTAGCAGTAGAATTTAAGATCAGGATTGCGGTGTGCAACTTCAATCCAGGCATCCAAATACGCGCCAGAGAAGAAGTCGCCAGACTCATGAATCCGCACCAGTTTAGTATTCTTTGTGCGGTGTTCTTGAATCGAATTGTGAATCAAATCGGCAGCAGTTCCGTCTTTGATTGCATCAGAAATCATCTGCAGATTCTGAGCACGATTGTAGAATGCTGCGTCGTATTGCACTTCAGAGGATGCAGCAAAACAACGGAATTGAGTGTGCTCGCCGTCTTGAATGCTACGCTTGCCGTTTGCATCAACGACAGCGAAAGACTTGCAGAATAATGCACCGGGGCAGGTTTTTCCTGCAGGCAGGTTGAAAATTAGAGTTTGCTTGCCGAGTTTGGCGTTACCCTTGGTGAAGTTCAGCATGGTGGTGTGGTGTGAACTGAGGTTATCTTAAGGGTAGCAAGGGGAGCACTGACGCCCCCCTTGTGCCACTTCGCCAACTGTCACGCTGCCCAGAGATTCTCTTCAATCAGGCGATCAATCAGCGCCTTAGAGAGTGAACCACAGTGCTCACAATGGGTTTCAATCTTAACACGCTCGTGCAGATAATTGTAGACAGTTACAGACTGATAGTGTCCGAAATGCCAGCGGTAGACTGCACTTAGAGTCTGCAGATACTTACGGAAGACGACATAATCATCGTAGTTGCAGTGAGACTTCACCCAGTGATAGATTCCGATAAAGTGACGGAAATCGGGTGTTGTGCGATAATAACCTTTCTTTGCACAACGGGAATACTTTAGGGCGTCCATGATGCGCTCAGCGTAATCCTTACGGAAGAACTTTTGTGTAACCTCAAAGCAAACTTCATCCAGTTTGTTGATACCTTCCTCGGTCAGTTGGAGAGGCAGAACGGGGGAGAAGAAAGGAGTGGGGGTGTTCATCTTGGTGGGGTGGTGGTGGTCGGCGTCAGTGGTGCGCCGTTGGGTGAATGATCGCCCGCCAGAACCGACCAGCACAACCACCCTTGTGCCACTGATTCGATTGACACACTGCACGGGTTTTTTGCACTTATAGGTATTGGGCAGCAGGGGAACCCGTACCAACCAGAACCCAAAGCACCGTGCTAGGATGGAGGTAGAATCTCATAATCGTATAACGCTACTGTTATACTGTATTATTATAATAAGAAAAAAGGAGACAGGCACCACCCCGTCTCCTTAACCACCTCACCTAGACCCTATAATTATCGGTTCTCTTTCGCGCTGGGTGACTTTAACAAGAAAGCGACGGCAAACCCCTTCCGTCTTGGTTTTAGAATGATACCATCCAGTCTGGATCGTTGTCAATCATTGCCCAGAAGTGATTGCGACCGTTCAATGATGTGAGAAACACTTTGTTGCCTGTGTGTTGCTCAATGATGCAGATCTCGATGCGATCCATAAGATTGGCAAAACGATTCTTTGCCTTGTTCGAGATTGGTGTAACAGATGCAGTTTGCATGATGATCTCGTCGAGATGTGCATAATCTAGTTGATCTTGCTGATCTCGTCGAGAGAGGTGTACCACTAGATGAACTGGCACACCTCGACGAGTTTCAGAATTGGATCTCGTCTAGTGTTGGAACATTATCTTGACTAGATTCACTGCTGTCCATCCCATTACACAGTGCATCAAGAATGAAAAGGATGTCGTTCCCATTTTTGCCAGTGCGAAGTTGAGAGATCAGAAGTTGTTTGGTCATTTGTGATTACGATAACGATAGTGTGCAGTTGGATCAGGATCATAAAGACCGCCACCTTGACGGTCTTCGAGATAGAACATCACCAAGAACATGGTGACAATAAATGCGCCAAGCAAGAGAATCATACTACAAGGTACGGAAAGTCTGCATCAATCAAACCAGGAACAGAACGATCTGTGACGCGAAGATTTGTTCCATCATCATAGAAGAAGTCCTGTTCTTCATTGTAAACTAGAACCTCACGATCTAGTTGGTTCTTCTCAAGGGTTTGGAGTTTCTTCAGAAGTTCAAGATAGGTCATTTCCTCAGGGGTGAATTGAAGTAACGAGTGAAGCATAGCACCAGAATGATGCCAGTAGAGATGACTCCGACCAGTCCGAGAACTGTCACAGAGTCGCCAGTAAAGTTCAGAGTGTCAGGTGTCATTGTGCAGTCTCCTCTAGAAGTTCAGGGTAGTATTCTTCACATTCGGTGATTAGTTCTTCATCCGAATACTTTGCATAACCCTCGTCCAGATAATCATAGCAGAGTTGGGTTATTGTCTTGAGATCCATGTCATCCAGCATTTGCTGAACCATTTGGTCTTGAAGGTCTTTGCGGTTCATCAGTCGTCTCCGAAGTTGTTGGTGAGGAAGTCTTCAAGTTCAATGAGTTTGCTGTCACTTAGAGAGACAATGTACTCATCGACAATCATAGCGAGAAGGTCATGATCTTCCCTACACTTAGCATACAGAAACTCAAAGAGTTCTGTACCTGTAGAGTAACGAAGGTCAGGCATCAGAAATCATCCAAACAGTGACGGTAATCTTGGTTGAGACGAATCAGAATGTCATCCCAAAACTCTTTGTCCTCATCATCATTGTACTGGTTGTTGTCTTCAACCAAACGAATGAGGTTGTTGAGATCATCAGGAGTGAGATACATCAGTCTCCAAAGATAGCGTGAATCTTGTTGCGAATGGAGTAGACATCTTCTGGATCGAAGTCATCATCATCCAGAGCATGACCAACCATAGCATAGATCAGATCCCACTGATCTTCACTGAACAGTTGGCGGTAGATGTTTCGTGAGAGGGTGTCAGGCATGTGGTGTCTCAGGAACAAAGGTAATGTAGAACGGATTGGGGGGCATGTAAACCCCCCTTGTGCCAGTTCTTAGAGTGTCACATTGCTGTTGACAAACTCATTCCAGGACTGCTCATCATCATCTTCATCCCGTAGTTCAGGGATGTCCATGTCCCAGATCTCACCGGGTGCTTCCATGATCTCAGTCCAGAGGGTGTCTTCCATGTGGTTAGGTGTGTGTGGTTGACTCTTGTAGTATAAGACCCTTGTAGGGGATTCTGGAGGGTTCTGGTGACAATTCTTCATGTGTCACATAGAGGGGTTGACAAGTTCTCAAATCTGCTGTAGACTACCTTTGTCCCGGTTGAAGATGAGGAACTATAGAATACTTAGAAAGGATCACGACCGAAGGGAGTGAATGAGCGAAGCGAATTGATATAAGAGGAATTATAGATACAACAAAACGATTCCTAAGTGATTAGAATTAAACGCAGAGATCTAATCAGGAATCTTCCTTCTTTTTGATGAATTGTGCCACTTCTTTATTCTTTCCTATTTTATTGCGACGGAGACAGGATTAAACTCCCTCTTTTTATGATGTAGTTTGTAGAATCTTCTAACTTCTTTTCGAGTTTGTTACCTCTGAATCCCGTAGGAGAGTTCAAGTGCTGATCAGAAGTTAGAAGATTTCTGATGATTTATTTATGCAGTTACATAATTTGGAATCTCAACACGCTCTACAGGAGAGAACAGACCAGTCTTGTATGCTTTCCAGTTACCATTCAGATCGAACATGTACGCATACTCTTCACCTCCAAGTTTGCCAGACACAAACTCATCAAAAGTGGTGTGAGTGGGATCTTCACCATCACCACGCTCTGAATGATACAGTGGTTGAGGATCACGATCACTCTCATACATCAGATAACCTGCAGCATCACAAATATATTCTCCGTTCTCATCACGAAGCGGGGAAGAATGATCCCAAGTGCCCCGAGTGCGCAATGTTGACATACTACCACCATCAATAAGTTCCATAACATCATCACGATTCTGATAATGCTCTACCAGAATCTTACCATTGTGTTCTACATAACCATCCCAGTGGCAGTAGACAGAAACCACTGAATGATCAGGAAGTTCGTAACCAATGCGAGAGCGAGTACCCATAGTGTCAGAGGTGGGTTGACTTGATCAGTATAGGGCACCGGAGAGACTCCTGTGTGCCCCGTGGACAGTTCTCAGAGTGTCACAGGAGGTCTGCGTACTCTCCCGATTCCAAAGCGTCTTCCAGGGCGATTACAAGACCGTCGAAATCTTCTGACGATGGTAGCACACCAATAAGGATGTCAACCAAATCACCGTACTCCTCACGCAGTTCGTTGAGGTATTCGGTGCGGGATTCGTAACCGTTCTCAGTGTAGATGGACATGGTTGGGGTTCAGGTGTCGAACAAGGTCAATGTACCACTGGATCTCATGGGTACTCAAGACTCCTTGTGACACTTATCGAACTGTCACACCATCAGAAAGGATCATACTCTTTAATGCTTACATGAATGCTCTCATCCCCTTCTAGGTCTAGGAGATCCTTCCAATCAATATCATGTACATCTAGATCATCATAGCAATCAATGTCTAGAGTAACAATGACCCTGCGTTTTTGCATTAGCATAAGAACTCGATGTAATGTGTACTAGATTCTATCATGCGTAGTGTCGATATGCAAGATCTTGATAATCTTGCCCATCTCGTGCATAATCCTCGTCGAGATCTGATGTGCCTAGTTCGGCATATGTGTCCTCGTCGAGATCCGCGTAATCGTTGCTGTATGTATAGTCGAGATCGTAGTCGTCGTACATAACTCGTCGAGATAACTGTGTTTATTGTACCATAAAACTCGACTAGATGCAAGTACTGCAGGTCTCGTCGAGATTCACATAAGAATATATATGCACTATGATATCGTTATATGATGATCTTATGAGTCTCGTCGAGATCATGTGACGGTCTGTGAACTTTTTGGTGGGTCGGGGGTTGACAAACTGCGAGTCTTATGCTACGCTCGCCTAACCCACAAGACCCAGACACATTTATAAGCATTTAGAGGGTATTATAAGAATATAACACTAACATTATACAACAAAATAAACAACACAAATATATTTTTTAATATATTTTTTAATTGTTTTTATTTCAAAACATGATTACAATATAAAGGATTAATCATGTTGAAGCACGGCGTTGGAGTTCATGGATAAGAAGATTTAAGTATTCATCTGCATCTGGTGTTTTAAGAAGAGCAGTGTCTGCAATTTCACCAGATAGATCAGAATCATCCAGTTCTTGGAGTTCTTCCTGAGTGTAAAATCCGTAGTCAGTCATGCGATACCTGCCTTTTGTGCTTGATGTTGGTAATACTTATCCCGTGCAATCTTTAGGGCATGATCCTTGTCTACTGCCCAACAATAAACATAATAACCTGTCTGTTTATTATAATGATATTTGTATTCACTCTCAGATGGAATGGTTGCACATTCTGGAGTCACTTGATAACTATGGGGTTCATCAGGTTTTGCATCATCAATATTCACATACCATCCTTTCATACCAGGAGGATAGTCAGGTACATCATCTAATACATACTCTTCAATTTGAGAATCTTTATAAACAAACTGTGCTTTTTTGGCAAGTTCTTCAGTAGAATACACTCCAATAACATGATAATCGGAGTAATCACCTTCAGTCAGAATGTAGATTGTATTCATGATAAGATCAATAACCGTTCAGAAAATCAGCAATAGCAGGATCAATAAATCCGTTTTGTTTAATCATAATCAGAGTTTAAAGGGAGAAACAATAATACGAGGTTCAACATACACAGGGCGTGTCTTACCATTACCACTAGGATCAGAACACATCACCCAAGTGCCTTCTGCACTACTGGGAGAGAACAAACCATTAGGGTCTGCCTGTGGAAGAGTTGCTCCCTGATACTCCATTTTTTCTGGGTTGGTGTATTGAGTTGCAGCAGGCAAACCATAACCAATAGAATTACACAGGAACACTGGACGACCAGTAGTTTCAGGAACAGTGTAAGTATAAGTCACCAAACCATCTTGATCACGCATCTCAATGATTTGTTTCATCAGTTTGCGTTCACGGAAGTTCTTGATGGCAGGCATACCAGTTTGTGCCGTACCTTCTTGAAGAATACGCTCTTGCTGTTCTCGTTGTTTTTGATCAGAATTACTGAAATCATCACAACCAACAAGAGTTACACTCAAAAGTGCAAGTGCAGCAATAGAAGCAATGGATTTCATAATTAAGGTTGATTACTTGGTTATTATAGGGTGGATTGGAGGAAAGTGGAAGGGGTCTTGTGCCACCTTCTCAACTGTCACACCCCCAGCAATTCTCTTTGCTCTGGCGTGAGAGATTCAATCAGTTCTTTACGCTTTTGTACCTTGATTTCTTTCTGTTTCCGTTCTTCAAGTTTCTCATCCAAAATGCTATTCATTGTGTGAAACTCACAATCTCCTTTAACCCAAGTAGATTCACCTTCGTTGGTGATGAAAACAGTTTGATTATACCAGTTAGCATCATCGTGCCAATCATCACGCAGAGTGATTACATAACCTTCATCTGTTTGAGTATAGGTTACATCAATAATAGAAAGTTTCTGTGCTTTACAGAGAAAGTCCAGCAGTTCGGTTGCGGTAATCATTTCAGTTGCCCTCAGAGTGAAGAATGTCTAGCATTTGTTGATCATAGTGATTTGCCTCACGAACCACATTTGCTGCTTCTGATACATCTTCAATGTGATAATGTGTCATCTCCAGAGAGTGAATCACATTAGAACAGAGATCAATCAGAGCATCAATCTTTTCTGCGTCAGTCATCATCCCAGTCCAGTTGATCGTCCCAGTCTCTGTGATGGTTGATGCACTTGACTTCAGACTTCCAGGCATCCATAGCATCAGAAATGTCATCATCTGGATTGTCTTTCAACCAATCAGCGATGAATTGTTGTTTGTCAGTCATTACCATTCCACTTCAAAGTTTTAGGGTTCAGATACTTGCGACCATAATAAGTTGCGTTCTGATAAGGTTCATAAAACAGACCTCCGAAGGCATAAACTTGATACACAAAGAACCAACGAATACCCTTCCAAATTGAATCAAATGCTAGTAGAACAAGAGTAATGCTCAGATACACAACGATCTTTGCTCTGTGAAGAATTAGATTGCGGATAGTCACTGAGGAAGATTAGAGATAAAAGATTGAAGTTCAGTTGGCATTGCATCCGCAGGAACTTCTGCAGCACGGTGACGAATTACATCTGCCAGTGCTGCTTTATGTGCTGGATCTGCCTTAATATACTCGAATTGCATATTCTGCAGTTCCTGCACGGCACCAGTTCGGAAAGACTTTGATTGCTCAAAGGTGTTCCTGCGAACATTCTCAAACTTCGGTGCAAAGAATGCTGTGAAGAGAAGGTCGTGGTAGGCAACTCCCCAGATGAAAGCACCAAACCCAACCACACCACCTACAATAGCAAAAATTGGTTTCATTTAGAAGAACCTCCAGAGTTGTAAGTAATCATGTTAGCAAGCAGAACAATTAGAAGATTCTGCCAGAATGTCAGTGAGACACTAAACCAAGACAGAATAATTCCAAGAATCCATGCCTGAAAGAGAAGTCCAACAGTAGCAAGAACAATAACAGCAAAAATAGCAGTGACGGCAGTAGAAGTTTTCATGAGTGTTGTTGCTGACGATCAGTATTCATTTGACAATTCAATGAAGTAGAATAATTTGAAGTGCTCCTAGTGAATAGGCGATGAGAACCAGGATTCCAGTCATCATCTTAGTACCCATTCAGGAAATCGGCAAGTGCTTCTTGATACTGTTCTTCAGTGTGAAAAGTACGAGCACCAATGGTACAAGGGAAAGTGCGCTTTGATTTGGATGGAGTGCGAGTCTCTGCTTCAGTGTAACCCTTCTGAAGCAGGTGCTGTGCGTAAGGATTGGAGGTCATGAGGTCTGTGTGACTACCTCTACATTATAAGGGGGTTGTGGGGGCAGGAGGAGGGGTCTTGTGACAGTTCTTTAGGTGTCCCTCTTATCTTCCACGACGATCAAGATTTAACATATAACTTAACTTTGCAAGATCTCTGTCTTGTCTCTTTTGAATTGGCGTTCTTTTTCTTCTTTCAACTCTTTCATTCTCATAATCATCTGAGTATCCACTACCAGCGTCTTCTGCCAACTTTGGTGACTTCTTCTTCAGTGGATCAAGATACTTCTCTTTCCATCCTGCAGGTGGTGCAGATGGTTCTGGTTGTGGTTTGGGTTTATAAGGTTGATACGGCGACCCACCACTTTCAGAAATGAATTGTGAGAAGGTTTTCATTTTTTATTGTTATTTAGAAAATTCGCATGAGAGAATACTCTACGATCCACAAACTTCACAATCACTTCGTCATTTTGCAGAACAAATCCTTCATGATTGATTTCTTCTCCATACAGATAAGATTTTGGAGCATTGGTAGATCGACAAAAGTGTAGAAAATCAAGTTTAATACTTTCTGCAACCTTCCAAAGAGAAATTAGAGAAGGATTATCAAACTCTTCAGGTACAATCTCACGATCTTCCCAAATACATGCATTAATTTGCTTTTTAATTTCTTTTACTTCTTTTTCAGTTGCAAAAGTAACTGTGGTTGCCATCTGTTTGATGAAACCAATTACATCTACAAAGTCTTCACAATCAATACTTTGATAAGCAGAATTATCTACAAAATAAACATCATCATCAGACTCAAATTGAGGCGCTGGGCCCACTACATAAGCATCTTTTAACTCATTCTCTGTTGCCCATTGCGTGTGAACAGAAACAATAATATTCTGTGTGACTACCTCTGGAAAGAGATACGAAATGGTATTAGGTTTAACAATGTCAGAATTACCAAACCCCAAAAAATCACATTGAAAGATAGAACTTGTGCGAGGTAGATAATCAAAACAATCGTGAAGAATGTCTGCAACTTCACCTGCAAAGTGCGTGTCAATTTCTTCATGAGAATGGCAGAGTTTGATCTTTACTTTGTTAAATGCAGATTTGGTTGATACAAAGAACTTACCTGTTGCAGGATTTTTGCCAAAAACAACAGCAGGACTTCCATCCATCTTGGTAGATAGGTGAAAGTCCTTTGCAATTGCATTCAGAGCACGAAAGTCTCCAGTGAGAATAAAATCCTCAAAGTGATCTTGATGAAGATTCTTCATGATTCAGTTGTTATCGTAAGGAGCATTACCAAAGCGATGCATCCAAAGATTATGGGAACATTGTTTGATGTCCATTAACATGTTATACTTCCGTTTGATTTCTGAATCGTCTGGAAGCATATCAATCTCATAAAATCCAAGAAAATCATACGCACTAATTGCATGATTCAGAACTTCGTTAAGAAAGTCATGCTCTTCAAATGAAAATTCCATTGTGACTGGTTTTTGGTCACAATAGTTGGTTTCATTCAATTCAATCATTGCTGGATCCAAGAGAATACCTCCTTGATGACAAATGAATTATACACTGAATTGGAACCCAAATGATTTCTCAGTGTGACACTTAAAATAGTGGCACAATCTCTACATCAGTACATCCTTGTTGAATGACATGCTTTTCCCACATGGAAGCATCTTCAATTTTATAGAAAGTTGCAATTTGTTTGGACTTGCTCTTCTTTTTGTTCTTGATGTAAATGACTTGGTACTTCATAAGGATTTTCAATGTAAATTTCAATATCTTTAGAATTATTCCAGTGTCTCATAACACCTGCAATGATAAACCCATTGGTAATCAAATAAGAAAGAAAGATCACTGTGCGAATAACAGCAATCTTATCAGACTCTTTATCACATTTGGATGCTTTTTCTCCTAACGCCTTTGCCCACCATCTCCAGGCGTTTTTAGGTTTCATAAACCGATTCTCTTGACTTAATATACTTTAATTCTTTCCATTGATTTGAATAACATAAGACCAACAATCTCTCATTTTTATGAAGACTACATGCTTCATAATTGATTTGGTCTTTTGGTCTTACATCAACTTCAATTGTAATATACTCCTTATCTGTGAAGTATACCCAACCTTCTACACCTTTAGTCCAGGTCACATAATCATTTACCTTGGGAACATACATTGCTCTAATGGAGTGAGTTTAGGTATCATTGCTGAGTAAGGTGTTGTATCTTGAATATTTACACACTCACCAATGGTCTTACTATTGATTGGGGCATGGTATTCTTTTGTTTTTGAATTCCAGAATCCCCAAATGCTAAAAACATCAGACTTACCACAATAGTTGAAGTGAGAGTGATTAACAATCCAGATTGCAGTAATGTTGCGTTTGAAGTCTTCAAATACATATGAGTAACCTTTGGGTGCTTTATGAAAGAATTCAATCAACATCTAAAACTGCACGGATGTAGTTTGGATTATATCCTGCAGAAAGATAATAATTCAAACGCTCATCACATTGCTCTTTAGTAAGTTTCTTTGCGTTCTCATCAATCACTTCCCAACCATTAGTGAACAACTCTTCAATACGATACAATTGTGTCATGTGGTAAATGCCTCCAGAATCCCCGACTCGTAATCATCAACAAGTGCAAACTTTTGTGCGTTAACAATTCTTTCCATAATACGATCGGTGTAACGATCATCAAACGATTGCTCTTCTGATAGAATCTGAAATGCTTCAGTGTCAGACTCTGCAATCAAATTAATCAGACCACCATATTCGGAAGAAGGAAAAGGAACCCAGTAGTCAACAATGTAAAGATACTTCATCGTGTTGTGTAAATTACTCTCAAATTTTAGTATAAGGATTTGCGTTTGTCAAGCAATGGATTTGCCTTTCAATTTCAAACTTAATAGGCAGTAGATGAGAAGCAAAGAAACCAGCATACTCTCCATCTTGTAGAAGATTATAGATGTTTTCAGTTTGTTGAAGTGCTAGGATCAATTTGGTTCGTTGATCCATCACATAAACTCCATCAAATAATAATCACAAGTTACTTCCAATTTTTCTGCTTTCTTTTCAATCTCAGACCAATATTGTTCTGCTGCTTTTTCATACACTTTCATTTGATCTTCACTGATTTCCACATAGTGTTTGGTGAAGTCTTGGTATGCAAGGGAGAATTCGTTCATTTCAATGCTTCGTAGTTTGGACGATTGTATGATTCAAAAAGATTTGAGTCGCGTTGAATCAAAAAGATGTTCCATCCAATAATAAACCCAATTCCCCCAATTAGCAAGTACCTAAGTTTCATTTGAATTAAAAAGAAGGAACAACATCGTTTACCAATCCAACCTGAGATCGATCCATCCTCTCCCAAAGTGTATAAAGTTTGTTATAAAGTGCAGGGGCACTTCCATAATCACGAGCAATGTGCCTTTCATCTACAATTTCTAAATTTTGAATTGCAGAGAGAAGAATACCAATCTCATGAACATTTAGATTTACTTGCGTTTCAGTCATTGTTTTCAGTCCCATGATACATTTTCAAGAAGAACACCAGGCATTACATAAGTCCACCCAGTACCAGCAGGTTTGTACTCCCACTTATACTCATACTTATTATGACTATCCCAGGTCATATATCCTTTTTCCTTATCAAATCGCCCTTTGATAGTCAGAGAAAATCTGTTAGAGAAAATGTTGCGAGTGCGAAGAGCACCGTTCTTTTCACGGGTCTCAATCACAACGCATGTATCCTCAAACAATTGATTTTGTGATTCAATCGCACAAGTAGTCTCATATCGGAATGGACGATATGCTTGAGTCTCTTGTGCAAATGAAGGTGAGGTCAGTAGTAGAGATGTGATGAGAAGTAGTTTTTTCATGATTCAATCTTTAAAATCATCAAGAATTCATTAGTTCTGGGATTGCCAATTCAGCAACCCTTTGTTCACCAGGAAGACTCTGCAACCGATCATACATCCGTTGGAACTGCACTCCCATCTGCATGTAGTAAATGGAAAGTGCCCTGTTCTCCTCATCATAAAGAGCATCCTCTTTCTCTTCAAGGAGAGCAATCAGATCCAGCAGTTGCCCAGAAGTGAATGTAATAGGTTTCATCAGATGTTCCCTTGATTACCTCCATATTATACTGCCTGCGTCAAGCGGTTCGGGAAGAACTGTGACACTTGATGATCCGTCCACCCATTCTTCTCAAACAAATACTTCAGATATAGCGTCTCCTCCTGTTCCCGCGCCTCTATTTCGTGTGGTTGATGCCAATAGTCATAAAATTCAACTGGTTCTTTATCATAATGCATTTTTCCACGACGCATCCGCAGAGAACCTACTACCCACTGCTTCAAGTGAGTAAGTTCATGCAAAAGAGTTTTTATATACAACTCTTCATCCATATAAGTATCAAGTTCAATCAAAAAGTGACGAGGACGATAAGATTCTCCAACATAATCACACCATCCATGCACAAATTCGCGTTTTAGACCACGATGAAGTATTTCTAATTCAATCTTATGTCGTGGTAGAAACTTATTCAGAAACCAACAGGTAACATCCTCACAGACCCGTTTACGATAACCATATCCATGATGGCAAAAAGAAGATTGCATGACCAATGAAGAAACCAAATGAAGGACGAAATAAAAATCAAACGATCAAAACCACTATACTTCATAATTAACAAGCGAATGCAAGTCCACCAAGAGATGCTCCGAGTGCTGTTGCCCAACCATAATTTTTAGGATAATTCATAGCAGCTGCACGACCGATTGCGCCACCCATTACAGCACCTAAAACGGTTCTTGTGGGATTGCAGTTAGGATTTGACCTTCTACCGTAGTAACCACCTCCATTACCATAATACTGGTTTGCCATACCATTACATGGCACATTATAAGTTTGAACACTCACTCCACCAGGAACATAGTTTCCATATCGATCATAACCACCAGGTTGATAAACTTCCTGATTCTGAGTACAAACAGCATAATTGTTCACTTGTTGTGCTATACCAGGTGATGGTAATAGCAGTAACAATGGTAGAAGATACTTCATACTTTGAATAGGTTGCTAGTGATAGTTATATGAACAAAGTTTATCAATTATATTTTGGATATCCATACCTCTTCATAAAATCTTCAAGAGTGTATTCTTCGTCAGTGCAAGTTTCTGAAACTAACTCATCATAAGACAAGGTTTCAATCATTTCAAGATATTCTTGAGGAGTTAGATCTTCATCTGGATCGAAGTCATCGTGGCAAAGAAAAGAATACTCATTGTAGAGTGCTTCAATCAATTGTTCCTGAGTGTAATTCATTGTCAGTTGATTGTGTATGTATCCATTATAAAGGGTCTCCCAGCAACCCAGGAGACCCAATGTGACACTTCTCAAACTGTCCTCAGTCCTCTCAAACTGTCCTCAGTCCTCGTAAATCCTACATTCTAATGCGTCAGGATTTGCATCGCAATAGAGTTCAAAAGCATTTGGATCATAGTCATCGTCGGGATGATTTACTTTATATGCTTTTAGTGCTTCTAATTCTTCTTCTGTATGTCTCCGTGCTTGTGGGGAGATTGTTGGGTCACTCAGAAGATCCTCATCCTTCTGAATGTGCTGATTGATGTTATCCATTGTTGTGTATCGTGATGATAATATTTATTTTATCGGGGTGTGCAGTCACCTTTTCCTTCCAGTGACCTTACCATAAGTTCGGCAAACTTTTCCATCTTTTGTGCCGAAACTGTTTGTGGAGCGTAAGTAATCGCATCTTTAAGAGCAATCAATTCATTCCATTCGTCAGTAGTAAGGACTTCAGTGCCAGTTTTTGCGAGAGTCATGAGTTTCTTGCGATGTGTCCCAATGTTAGCATTTTATAACATAACTATCTAGAAACTTAATAATTTCTTTGTAATTGCTCCACACTACTTAATGAAATCATCTAGCGCATCAAGATCATCTTTCAGTTCTTGTTCTCTTTTCTTGTCATGATAATAAGACCAAAGGGCATTATGCACATCCATAAGATTGTCAATCCAGAATCCTGCAGGATAGACTCCTAGAGCATTCATAAGACCTCTATGTGAAGTGCCTTTACTTTCTGCTTCACACATAATATAACATATTGCTTGAATCATGTCAAGTTTATCCTCTTCAGAAAGCATAAAATACTTTCCTACTGCCCTTTCTTTTGCTTCTTTATGCTCTTTTTGAAGTTGTTTACAAGCATCAGAATCCCACCATTCTTGTAGTGCCTTACCGAAGTCATTGGGTTGCTTTTCAGTCATCATTCTCCAAACATAGTTCCAAAGAATCCAGAATCTCCTGGTTTACGATTCTCAAGTTTATCCAGAATAGAATCAGTGGTTTGTAGAGTTTCAATACGACTAATCATATCAGCAATTACACTGCATACCATGGGACGTTCTTGACGAGCAGCATATGCCAGAGCATTACGCAAAGATTGTTCTGCTTCTTTCAGACTTGTTTCTACAGATTCAGATAATGCCATCAACATTCCTCCATTCCAAGTGGTTTAGTTACTTTAGTAAGTGTATAAGATCCATCACCATTATCTACCCATTCAACCTGATCACCTTCTTTCAAGTTTGCTGCTTCTAAAAGGTCATCAGGAAAAGATACAAAATAATCTGTTTTGTCAGTATCAACATCCTTTGCCTCTTCAACAGGAAGAACCCACTTCTTTACTTTATCTTCTTTAATCCAGAAACCATCATCGGTCATAGTCCAACCTGCAGCAATTGCCTCTTGATAACTCATATCGAGTTTTGCTCTCTTATCATAATACTCTGCCTCACGCAGATTATACTCACGACATTGTTCTTTTTCTTGATCTGATGCTGCCTTGTCGCACATTGCGTTCAGTTCTTCTTCAGTATATCGAAGTGCTTCCATATCACTATGTCCCCAAGGGGGCATAACACTACTTACAGTTGAACCCCTGAATTCATCATATACAGGAATGCGATGCTTACGATCACCACTCAATAGACCAAGCAATTCAGAACAACGATTTGCTTGCTCTTTGAAGTAAACATATTGTTCTTCTACAACACCCTTAATTACATCATAGATTTCTTGTGGAGATGCTTCTGCCGAAGACAGAGCATCGTGCATCCAGTTATCAAGTTGTTCAAGAGAATACTTCTTGTAGTCAAAGTCCATCGGTAAAGTCCTTGATTGCTTGCTGTACTATAATGGAAATCTCTTTGCTTGTCAACCCATTTAACCATTCCCATTTTGGGTCTTTTGGATCCCAGTCCATTGTGAAAGACCCATCTTCATTTTGTGTTATCTTAAGCGTATCTTCCATCAATCTTTTGGTTTTGGTTTGGAGCATTCGTGACAATAGTATGAAAATCCATCACGAAAGTATTTTACAACCTGGTAGTGGTCTTCGTCAAGTGGTTTTTCAATTCCACACTTATCACAAATCCTTGTCTTTTTTGATGGACTTTCGCAGACGTTTGAGTTCTTTGAGTTCCATTTTAATATTTTTGTAAGCAGAGTCAGCATCTAATTTGCCTCCCATTTCCATTGCTATGATAACATCGACTCTTGTTCCAAAATGTGCAAGAGCTTTTTCAAAGTCATCTAATTCATACATCGTAATCAATCCTACAACGATCGGCAAGAATATCTATACGAGCATCAAGAGAGTTTTCCATACGATACAATTCGTTAGTCAATTCTACATTTTCTTCTTCAAGTCTTTCAACTTTTGCTTCCAACTCATAAAGTCTCTTATACACATCATCCATTGGTACATCTTCTTCAAAAGACCATTTCCTAAACCAATTCATACAATTCCAACCGATTTTAGATACCTTCGATACGCCATAAAACGTTGTAGAGATGGAGTGACTCCAAGACTTTCACAGCACCTACAATATGAAATGAATTCATACCAAGGTGATGTTGGGTCAGTATCACTCACAATTTACCCCCTACTTCACTCTCATAAGTTTTGGATTCAAACTTATTTTCTTGCCTGAACTGGAGAATGTAACGGGTCGCTGATATACATTGCTCTTCAGTGAGAGACGTGACCAGTCCATTTCCTTCAAGATCGGTTGAGTCCCAGAGTCCATACTTTTTTTGTTCAATATAAAAGCAGTCGTCAATTAGTTTCTTTTCGCTCATTTACTTGCTTGATTGTTTCATGAAGTTGTTTCAGTGCCTCAATAGTTTCGGGAGTCTCTTCCCAAGACCAGGAGTTACCATTCTTGTCTACAAAAGTTCTTTCGGTCATAGAGTAATCCACCTCTCGTTACTAAGTGTCCATTGTGTTACTTCTGCGATACGCTCTCTTACTGATTTAGAAGGAGTCCATCCCAGTTGTTTCATTTTATCACCATCCAAAGCATAACGCAAGTCGTGCCCTGGACGGGAAGAATGAAAATCTACTAATTCATACTTCAATTCTTTGCCTTGTGCTTCTGCGATGATATTTGCCAATTCAAGGTTATTCAACTCTTCTGCACCAACGATGTTGAATTTAGGACACTTAGCGCCGCCATAGGTAGATTCAAAGCTACCTGGATAATTCAGAAGAAACAGAATCGCAGATGCTACATCCTGAGCATGGATATAGTGTCGTGACCCAGGAATTGTTTTTGTGGAGTCACTATGAATTGTTACAACTTCACCATCACGAATGCGCTTGATACACATTGGAATAAACTTTTCGGGATGCTGACGCTCACCGAATACATTCATCGTATGAGTAATGTAGATCGGAAGACCATAAGTATTCTCATATGCCACTGCTAATTCTTCACCACCTGCCTTTGTGGCACTATAAGGGTTAGTAGAATTGTATCGGTCGTTTTCTTTGTATTTGATACCATTTGGAGCAGGTCCAAATACTTCATCAGTGCTGAAGTAAACAAACCTTTCAAGATTGTCTTTCTGAAGTCTGGCAAACTCAAGAATATTACAGGTTGCCACAACATTATCAAGCACAAACTCCATTGGATATTGAATACTGCGGTCAACATGTGACCCAGCAGCAAGATGGAGAATATAATCTACATTTCCAATCTCACTTCTCACCAAAGGATTCAATTCTGCCTTCAAATCATGATGAACAATCTTTACTCGTTTCCGCACTTCAGGGTCAAACGAAAGCATCAAATCATGAAGACGATTTAGATTTCCACTATAATCCAACCTATCAAGAGTAATGACTTCCCAATCAGTATTTTTGAGAATTTCACCAATTAAATGGTGGGCAATGAATCCAGCACCACCAGTAATCAACGCTCGTTTAGTCATACTTATAACTCAGTTGAATGTCTTTCTTTTTAAGGTTGTAGCGGTCAATGTGCTTTTGACGGTGCTCTTCTGATTGAAAATAACACTTACGAACTTCTTTCCCATCTTTTCCATCTTTATGAACAAGTTTCCAAGGAAACTGATCAAAAGGAAAATCTTCTTCTCTATTTTGAGAGACTACCTGCTCACTTTTCTTTGGTCGTCCCATGATGTTTAGGTCGGTTGCTCAACACGTTGAGTATACACGGTATCAAAGAGTTCGTCAAGTATCTCATTGCACTGTTGATACTCATCACTATTCAGAATGGTCTTCTCAATCTGATACCGACGAACAGAGTTGTAGATGAGTTTGTATTGTTCAGGTGTAAAGTTCATTCTGTTCCTCCATAAAGTCGTTGTCCATCATTATATCCCACTTCATATGCCGCCTGCAACCATTTGATGATTACTTGATAATCATTTGTTTTTGATGCAAAATCAAAGTCATCACAGAACCTTTCGGAACGAAATGAATATCCTTCCATCTCTTCAAACCAATCTTCAAATTTCATCAGTCGTAAAGGTGTTGCTCATGTTGAATACAATCTAGGTAATGATAAATTGTCTGTTGCGAATACTGAAACTCATCAAATCGTTGTGGATTACCTTCTTTCATTTTGGTCAACATATTGATCCAGTCATATCGAGTGTTGATAACCCATCCATAGTGTTCATCAGTCATTTTTCATAATCAGCAATTTACCTACAATCAGAGTTTTTCATTTGAGTGCATTATAGCACAGTCAGTGGTCAAATTCCATACCTCCCTCTAAGTGCATTGAAGTTTTGTTGGATTTCTGATGCTGTGAGTGCTCTGTTATATGCTTGCACATTGGAACAATTTCCTTTCCAAGTTTGTGCTGCTGCCCTATTGAACCAAGTTGGTGTTACTGCTGGTGTAGTATATGCAGTTCCACTTCCAACAAGAACTCCATTTACATAATATGATGCAGAAGAAGACCCAGAAGGTTTAGATAATGCAACATAAACCCATTGATTTCTATAGACTGTTGTTGTTGTATAAAATGCAGCATCAAACTCTATTTGCCCTAAAGTATTCCACCATATCATAGGTCTTGCAGTTACACTATCTACAAAATTTCTATATGTTGCTGTCGTTTCTGTGGAATATAACCAACCAGTATAAGTGACTGCCTGACCTGATGTTGTAGCAAATGAAGAAGTAACATAATCATTAGTTCCATCAAATACTAAACTCCCCCCATTAGCACTACTATAAGTAGGACCATTTGTTAGGGTTCCATTATTACCTCTACCAGTTAAGTCAGTCCAAGTAGTACCAGAACCAGGATAAGACTTTGTATTTCCAGCATCAAGACATAAGACCAACCCATTCATTACTAAAGATGGTGAGTGCGCTAACCCCATTTATAATCTCCTTATGGTGTTGTCCACGCTTCATTCACATCAGGTGTTGAAGGATCATCGGCAATAAATCTTCCATCTTCATCTCTTGCACGAACTAACACAGGTTCCATAGGTGCAGTCCATTCAGCACTACTCAATATCTCTAAGATTTCTGAATGTGTATAAGGACCTTCAGCACCTACAATATCAGCAACAAATGCAGGTGCTTCTCCGTCCCACTTCACAAAAGTCTTCGTTTCATCTACAGACTTGCGTAGAGTTTCTGCAGAAGTTTCACAGACTTGGGTGAAGTCAACTTTGGATACTTCTGTGGTTGGAATGATAAGATATTCTCTGGTTTCGAACATAGTTTTTATTGTTATTTAGATACCGTAACGACCTCTAAGTGCGTTGAAGTTTTGTCGGACTTCTGCTGCTGATAGTGCTCTGTTGTACCACATAACATTTGAAATATTTCCATTCCAGTATTCAGTTGTTGGATTTGATTGATTTCCACCAATTCTAAAATCAACAGTTAAATCTGGTGAAGAAGATAAAGAACTATAAGAAAAAGTTTGAGAAGAATTATTTAAATATATGGTTACTGATGGAGATGCTATTGACCCAGATACAGTAACTGCATAAAAATTCCAAACATTGGTTGATGGTGCTAATGTTCCCTGAGATTGATATGAACCACTAGATGTAGAAGCATAATATTTTAAAAGTCCACTATCAACTCTTAAAAGACTGTATAATTGACTAGATGTAACAAATTTATAAACTCCCCATAATGTATTAAATGATCCAAAAGAATTTGCCCTTGCCCACACACATACTGTTAATGGAACTTGAACACCATTTAATAGTGATGGAGTTCCTAATGTAACATAATCATTAGTACCATCAAATACTATAGCACCACCATTAGAACTGCTATAAGTCGGTCCATTTGTTAAAGTTCCAGTGTTACCTCTACCACTTAAATCGGTCCAAGTAGTTCCACTACCAGGATAACTCTTAGCATTACCTGCATCAAGTGCTAATACAAGACCATCAGTTACCACACGAGGATTATATGCTATTCCCATTTCTACTCAAAATCTTATAAAGTATTTATTTACATCTCACAAGTAATGAGGTTTCTCAGTATCAAACACATAGAACTTCACATCTTTCATATCTAAACACATACTAACAGTTTCGTGTTCTCTGTGTTCTCGGTCTGTGCCTTTATATAGTCCTCTGCGTTGATATGCACAACACCAGACATTATAATAGATTTTAGATTTTTCGTTCATTTCTCATAAACTGGTCGTGTGTTGTTGCAGTGAAGAAAGTATTTGTATCATCTATAAGTTTCTCACAAGTCTCCATAAGGACTCGAATAAAGTCCTCTTCGGTCCAGGTGTTGAGAATACTTTCCGTAGGAGAATTCTCATCCCAACTGATGGTAAACGAGTTGTCTCCATTTTCAGTTACCTGTATCATTTTTCATAAATTGGTCGTGTATTGTTGCAGTGTAGGAAATATTTGTAATCAGCAAGCATACTATTCTCCCACTGGACTACATCGCATCCTTTGTAAGTATCTATGACCTTGAAGTTAGTATTAGGTTGTGGTTGTTCTGGTTTCTCGGCAGTATCAAAAAGAGCAGGGACCATAAAATACAGTGCCGCAAGACAGAATCCTGTGACTAGTCCAAGTGTGTATTGTGGATATTTCATCGTAGTTTCTCAACTTGAAAATGTGAATTTAAGGTCAGTCATCATCATACATCCATTTTTTCAAATCAATAATCTCATACCAATCCCAAGCATACTCATCATAATGCTTTTTACCATAGTCCATAGTATCTTCCCGATTTGGAAATGCTACTACGAATGTGTCTTTATAATAGAGTGAATAAACTTTCATCGGATTCCAGTATCAAAGATTTTCTTGAGTTCGTGATAGACAAGCACCAAATCTCGGTCAGTGGATAGATGACCACAATCCTTTGCTCCTCTCAAAAATTCATAGAGTTCTTTTGCTTGTGTTTCTGTGAGTGTGAGTTTGTAATTCTTTTGAATTTCAATCATTTTCAATCTCCTCTGCGTTTACATAAGGAGCAGTTTTCCATTCACTCCACACATACTCATATGGAGGTGGGCATAATGCTCCATTTGCATCAACTCTAAGCATATGATGACGATACTGAATATCTGGTTTCATTCCCAGTTCATTCTCAACAATACGAAGTTCAATCATTTTCCAAGTTCCTTTTGAATACGATACTCACACCATTCTGTATGATTTTTAAGTTCTCCGTTGATTTGTGGGTCACTTATCTTACAATAAGAACAGCAGTAATAAGGATTACCACCACCAATAGGTTCTTTTGGATAATCGTTATAATATTGGTTCATTTCTGGTTCTCCTGAAGTTTTAGGTAATCATACTGTATCTTACATTCTTTTGGTTGTTCCATACAATACACAATACCCTCATTCTTTCCTACACTCATACCATTATGCCCACCGATATTGAAACCAAGAAAGAATATCACAGTAGCAATCGTTGGAATACCCAGTATAAAAGGAATAATAATACCTGGTTCAATCATTTCACAAAATCTCCAATCACAGGAACTTCTCCACAAATCTCATTCACTCTTACTACTGTTTGTCCTTTGAGTTCTTGACGACACTCCAAGTTCTTATTGTATGTTTGTTGGAATAATACTCGTTGTTGTTGCTCACCATAAGTGATGATACTACCAGCAACGATTATACCAAAAAACAAAGAAAAAATTGCCCAATCAAATCCTTCAAATTTCATTATTTTTTCTATGTATTTTGTTTATAGAGTTATTATACGACAAATAGCACCCGATTTCAAGTGCCCTTGTTCCAGTTCGTCAAGTGTCCTTATGAGGTTCTTTTTGGTTCAAAATACTTACCTTCCATACCACATCCGTGAAACTTTCTCATCGTATCACAAAATCCACCTTTAGTCTTTCCACTCACAGGATTTACAGCAACCAAATGAGGATTGACGCAAATATCAAATATATCCCCATATCCAGTGATACGAGCATACCAATCTTTCTTGTAGTGCTTACAATCCTTACATAAACGAAGTTCAGTCATTTCAAATACCTGCGTCGGCATCAATAGTGAAGTTTGCTTTGTCTGTAACAACTTCTACACTCATCTCATTCATAATCGTAGCAATCAAATCCCTTACATTTTCCCTTGACTTGGCAGTATAATAACCACTCCAGTTTGAGACCATTAGAGAATGATTGAGTGTATCAATAATAACTGCGAGTTGGTGTGCTGTTAGTTTCATTTTTTATCTCCAAGTTTCACAAGTGGTTGAATGTCGTTGAGTTCATCATACAACATTTTGGCAAACCCATAGTGAGGTCTTATGCCAGTTTCAATACTGGTTGAAGTGGCAACACTCCACATAATATCAAGTTGTAGTTTATCTGGTAGTGGTTTCATTCATCCCAAGGTGCTTTTCGTTGTAATAGTTTAGCAATTCTTTCATCATATTGTGGTGGTTCATTCAATCTATCTACCAGAGCATCAAAGTCCTCTTTTGGTAGAACAATTTTTTCAGGTGGATAAGACCCTTTACCCCAGAACTTCTCAAACTCCCACTGATAGTTCATATCCAACCATCCACCATTCAGACAGCTCCAGAATGACTCCCAGATATGATAATCATCAAAGCGAAATCCTTGATGTGAGATTAACCGATACCACCACCAGAATGAAGTATAACGGAGAAACCTATTTGAGATAATGAGTTTATGGAAGTTCATTTCACTTCTCCATAAGAAAGTTCTTTGATTTCTTCTACATTCAAAGTTTTGGTATAACCAGAAGGATAATCATTCATACCAGCATCAAAGATAAACACAGGAATATTTCTTTCTCTACAGATTTCTTTGAATTTTTCTTCGTCCAATTCAAACTTACCAACATACCCAACACTTGGATAATTGTCCCAAGATGCTACAAGTCCTTTTGGATAATAGTCCCACTCAAACTTATCAAGTTCTTGAATGATTTTTTCTACATTTTGAATGTTCCTTGAATTAGTGTAGATGCGTCCGTATCCTTTGTAAGTGAAGGCAGTCATCAAGTTTCTGTATGTATGAAGTCATTATACGAAAAAGGGCACCCGATTTCAAGTCAAGTGTTCCAGTTTGCGAACCGTCCATCCCTTATGGTGCTTTTGTTTTCCATTTGCTACATCACACATAAGTCTTCTATAAAGATTATATTGTGGATTTTCTTTACAAAAATCTGTTAGATTATTTGTTATGAATACTTCTTTATTTGGACTTTGTAGTTCATACAAATATTTTATTGCCCTAATTTTTGAAGATTTAGATATTAATTTTTTTGTTTCATCTGTATGTTTTCTCCCTAATGCTTTTCTTCTCAACTTTTCTTTTGTTTCATCACTACATTTATATCCTCTTGTAGTTTTACCACCGAATGTTGTGTTATAACCATTTCTATAGGTATCATATTTTTCAATAAAAAATATTTCTTTTTCTTCTAATAATGAGATATCAAACTCTTCAATAACACCATAAACAAAACTATCCCATCCATATTTTCTTACAGCATTATAAAACTTACAATTATATCCAAATTTTTTATCTGTTTTTGCTTGATAACGATGTTCGTAATTCCTTCTTTTTTCGTTATCAGTTTGCCCGATGTATTTTTTTCCAGTAGGAATACAATGGTAGCAATAAATTACTCCTTTCATTTCTGCTCTTAACTTGGTGGTTATTACTATTTATACAGGAAAAGCACCCAAAGGTGCTTTATCCCAACCTGAAAAGAACCACCAAGTCAGGCATTTTTATTTATGACCATCTACCTAACCTCAACTTGCGTTCAGGTGAAATATAAGGATTGTATGGATCGTCATATGGATATATGTAGGTACAGCACCATCCCCAACTGAGAGACTCCCAAAAGTCATCAGGAAAGTGCTCTACGGTCTCATAACAATCAAGAATATAATGAATGTTACGGAAACCTTCCACGAACCACTGCCACTTACTCATCCCATAATACTCGTCTCTCATAGTTTTCATAATCTCTGGATGAATAGCAATAGTATCAAGAGTTCCGTTCTTGAACTCTTCTAGTTTTTGTTTGAAGGTTTTTAAGTCAGTCATTCTTCATCCTCTCCATCAACATAATCATCCCAACCATTAGTATCAGGTTCAATATCACCTAGAAGTTGCTGAGCATACTCTAGTGTTCCACGATCAAAGTATCCATCACGAAAGTCATCAGTTTGACCACGACTTTTATACCAAGAAAGAATACCGTGTCCTACATCATACCTTTGAATAACAGATACCTTGTTTTGATTGTCAGAAAACACTGCATTTTGTTCTGCCAGTTCACGGAGAGCATTGAGAGTGGCACAGTTCCAGTTATGTTCTAGAAAGTTGCCATTTTCATCAAATCCACATTTAGGATCATCACCTTGCCAATCTTTGATGCGTTCTTGACAACGAGGGCATTGGTAAGTCATCGAATGTAAAGATGCTTTTTGTTGATAATCATATGGTCCAGAACTTGTGCCAGTTTCTGTTCATATGTGGGATTATTGTGCTTCATACATTCCACATAAGCATCGTGGAGACGAGCATACAGGTCATCCCAATGGGTCTTGTCAATTGGTTTAATCATCTTGGTCCTTTGCTTATAGGACTATTATACAGCAGAACACCACCCCCGTGAAGAGGTGGTGTGCCAGTTATTCAGGTGTCTCATTACTCCAATAATAACGCAGTTTATCACCATCGGCAGAAATATTCAAGTGATAGATTTTATCATCCTCAGTATACACACCAATCCAAAGGGTGCGTTCATTCATACTTTCCAGATGAAACATTTGAATATCTTGAAGAACAATCTCATCAGGATTTTCAGTAAATCTGCTCATTCTGCTTCCTCATAAGCATCTTGAACCATCTCTGCGAGTTCCATTACTTCTGCCTTGAACTCTGGTTTTGCCGTCTTTGCAATCTCATCATAGAATAGAGTAAGGGCGGTCGCCAATAGAACTAGTTGGCGTTTTGTAAGATCCATTATGAAAAATTATAATGAACTTCAGTATAAAATTCTTTGTAGCACTGTTTGTTAGAGAGTTTCATCATCACAGGAGGAATGTAGTAGGAACATTCGCTAAAGAAATCTTCTCTACTGAGGAACCTCAGACCACCCAGCATCCAAGTGCCAAACTTTTCGTGAAACTTACGAACAGCACGATATTCTTTAGTGGTACAAGGAACATACTTGTTAGAAGAGAATTCAAAATCTTCCTTATGACCCGCAGCTGCTTGTGTCATCATAATACAAGTAGTTTGTCCCTCACCTGTTCCAAAATACTCAGCGATCATATAGACCCAGTATTCATCTACTGGGAATACATCACGCCCATACTTCTGCTCATATTCTTTCATAGCAGCATCAGCAACCAGCTGGAAGTTTTCTTTCTTCTTTGCTTCTAATTTTTCAATCAGTTCCTGTCTTTCAATCGCAGCAAGTTGTTGGAGAGCATCACCATTCTCATCATATAGTTTATCTAATTCTTCTAATGCCTTTTTGTTTGCTATTTCTTCCTGAACTTTTTTATAATCTTCTTCAGATACTTTTGCAACAATTACTTTATTTTCCGCCTCTCGTTGTGCGGCAATTTCAAGGATTTCTTCGTGGGTTAGATCAGTCATTTTTCGCAAGTTCCTCTAATGCTGGTTTGTATTCTTCAATACCTTGTTTAATAAGTTTGCGGATTTTCTCCTTTCCGTATTCTGTGAGTTCTTGTTTCTTACTACGAAGTTCTTGGACTTCTTCATCAGTCAGTCCAATCACCCAAGGCATATCTTCACTCATTCCAACTTCCCCAAGTAATACCAAACAACTCAAGGTCAAATCCAAGTTTCCAGCACCAGAACAGGATATCAATCAAACGATTGTTTCCAATACCAACTTGAAGATAAAAACCAGAAGGATATTCATGCCAATCAAGACTCACTTGGAGAAATGAACGTCTTTTACCTTTGACAAGAGTGAATATGTGCTCCACTCCATAATCTTCTTTTTTGCAGTAATCGAAGAGTTTCATCAGACTGTAATAGTTTTGATTTGCTCTAGAGTAAAGTCTCCAGTATAAATTGCTTGGAGACGATGATTTGAGTAAATTCCAATACCATTATCAAGTTGAGCAAAGGATACATTACTTCCAAGAATATCAATACGATCCTCAAATCCAAGATTTGTAATCGTATCCACTTTCCTATCACACTTGATGAAAGCAATATCTGTCTGACCATCAGCAGTCATAGTATAAGTGTTCTTTCCTTTATCACCATAAAGTCTATCAGCACCAAGACCATCAATCAGAATATCATTCTTTTGATATCCATAAATCACATCATTTTGGTCGGTTCCCAAAAGATAATCATTACGACGAGTACCATAGATGTAGTTTGTAATAGGATCCTGTTGGATGACGTTTACTACAACATTATTCACAACTGTTGTATTTACAGTTGTTTGTTCATAAATCACAACTTCATCTTTATCTTTACGATCGTGTTCTTTGTGTTTGTACTTGCTCATTTTAATTAGTTCCAAATTCCAGTAAGTGCGTCAAGATCAGCAGTTCTCCAAGTAGATGGATATGAATCAACATTTTGATATGCCATTACAGTATCATTTATAGTTGCACCATTTCCCCACGGATTTGTAGTCACATAGTAGTCTCCATCATAGTCATCAAATGGATGCTCAAGACCAAGGGAATGACCAAACTCATGGAGAAAAACCCAAGTTTTTGCAAAACCAAAATATCCTCTTTTTACTGATATTTCCCAATGAGAATTTTCATGGTATTGAGCAAGTCCCACAAGATTATGATAGGAGTCAATAGAAACTTGATCTTTTTGATAGAAACGAATGTCTGCTTTTTCTGCTTTTTTTCTAAACTTAAATTTGATGTCCAACATTTTATCGGTTTCTTTTACCATTTGCTTTACGAACGGTCTCATATCATCTAAAGATCTATCAAGATAAACAGTCAGGATGTTTTTGTCCATAAGACCCTTCGTATAGTCAACAAAGGTACTTTCAATCAAATAAGTTGGTTCAAGCATAATTCTTAAGGTTAGATGTCATTTTTTCCATGAAGAGGACAATCACCATTCACCCATTTGCGATCATCAGGCATTTCTTCATTGTCCATTACAGGACACTTACAACCTTTATCATATGCCTCGGGAGATCCAGGAATCAAACCTTTCCATTCTTTATTATGTTGATTAGCAGTCATAGCATCCATTTCTTCCTCAGTATATTGAGGATTATCAGGTTGCTCAAGACGGGAAAGTTTTGCTTTGAGATCACGAATCTCCGCCTCCAGTTTCCTCAAGTCTCTATCCTGTTGAGCATCATACTCAGCAAGTTTTTTCTGATGATCCTCAGATAGTACGAGGTCAAACTCCTCCGCAATCTTACGCATATCATCTTCACTACGCATATCATTAAATGCAAGTGAACAAGCACCTTTCATAACACCATCCTCAGTGTGTCCCATTGTGCGAGCAATGGTTCCAAAGAAACGAAACAGTTGAATGCTGTTAATGTCTTCAACAGGAATCTCAAAGGTATAATGCTCTTCTGGAAGAGTTTCATCATCATAGATTCCAGAACCGCCATAACTAGCAGTCCATTCAGTATCATAATGAACTTTGAGTTTTGCTTTGTAGGTCATTGGTTTGTTGCTTATGAAAGTATAATACCAGAAAGGGAACCCAAAATCAAGTGCCTCTGTGACGGTTCTTCAAGTGTCCTCGATTTCTTCTGCCCATTTCTTCAAATCTTCCATTACATCATCCATAGGAATTAGTTCCTCTTCACCACGATCAATTCTATCACACATTTCCATCAGGTATTCTAGAAACTCTTTGGGTAGAGTTTCATCCATATTGATACTACACCAAAACCACTGATAACACTCTTCATAAGGGTCATCATCTTTCAGTAAAGCATAGTTCTCATAGTTTCCACTGATAAGGTCTTTCCACATCTTGAAGTTATTCCACATTTCCCTCCAACCAGTTTGAAGGCAATGACCGATGTAATACTCAAACCAGTTAAGTTTTTTCATTTGGTTGAATATAAAACAACTCATCACGCCAGTTGCGACCACAAATATCAAAAGTGAAACCTACTCGTCCAATAGAGAATAGAAAGGAGAATAACCTCCCATACCCCATAGAGATTTGAAGATAGGGAAACTCAATCCAGTTACCATACTCCCCATAATCAAAAGCAAGTTGAAGCAGTGAGTATCGTCTTCCAGTGAGAAGAGTCATATAATACTCTTTTCCATAATCAGATCTTACACCAAATTGAATGAGTTTCATAATCAGTAAGGTAACGACTTCAGACCATCTAATACTTCTTGGAATCTTTCGGCACGACTCTTGTGGTGCTCTACATTCTCTTCCAACACACCTACAATATCATCCAGCACAACATCCAGAGAGGCATCAGTATCAAAGTATTTCTGGATTGCTTCGGCAAGGTATCTCCTCCGACTCCATTCCATACTATAGGGTTTGTAGTCCATAATCTAAATGTATATGCGGGTATTATAGGGTATCTAGGGCAGTTTGTCAATCCCTGTTTTTTCTGTTGTACTGATGCCACTTACACCAACCATCAGCAGCAATCTTTCCTTTTACTGCAGTGCAGGCATTGGGTGGTCTCCACATATTGCAGTTAGAGCACTTCTCATTTCCTTTTGGATTATTTTGATATCCTGCTGTTGCCTTAGAAGACTTTTCTTCTTCTGATAAAAACTCTTGAAAGGATTTCATCAGTCTCTCTGCCTCCAATCGGTTTCATTGTCGTCTCTCTTAAACCAATCGTGTAAATCATCAGGAGAATCAAAACCACGACGACCAAATCTTTCGTGACCTAATCCACCAATGTCTAATTGATTCATAAAGTCGTCTAAGTCACCTTCTACCATATCTGGATTCTCTGCTCTCCTTCTTGCCTGACGAAGGATTGTTGCGGCACTTCGGTTTGCTTTGGCAAGTTTTTCTGCCCAAATCATCTCACTTAATTCAACTGACTCACCTTTTACAATCTTATCGCAAATTTCTTCAAGACGCAAACGATATTGTGTAGAGAGCATACGTATTTCCAGATATAGGGTTATTTATTTTCATATTCGTCCATTAACTCTTTTGCGAGTTTCATAGACCGACGCCACATAAAATACTTCACAATCGGATTCGCAGGATTGTGAAGTATCCACCACTTTACTTTCTCATATTCAACTCTAGCAAGTTGTGTCAGCATATAAACTGCCCGTGCTATTGACTGGTCTGTGACAATCAAATAACCAATACAGAAGAATATAACAAAGTAAATGTATATGGTATTCATCTTCGTATTGTTTTGAGATATTCTAACACATTTTCACGCACTGCCATCAACTCATTGTAACATTTTTGATTATGAGCACATTGTCGCAACTCGTGGTCTGGTTTATGGACGGACTCAATAAACAAATCCAGTCCACGATTCCATTGGTCATTTGTCATCTTTTTTGATTATTACAGGACAAAAGGGAATAACTTTACGAATTTCTTGAATAATTTCAGTTCTTTGAGTTGTTGTAAGTCCAGCAACTCTTGAAAGACGATTAATAAGACTTAAAGCATCCGAACAAGATATGGTTGTTGTCAGTAATAGTGCGACCATTACTCATTCCCATATTTCCAATATTTATTAGGAGAATCCCTTGCTCTTAACCTTTTTTTTATCTTTTACGATTATAACATCTAAAAAATCCGGAATCTGACAATTTTGATACCAATACATCTGAGTGTCTTCCCAATTATCAAAAAACTGGATTTTACCACTCTTCAATACAATCTCATAGTCATGCCTATCATAAAGACCATCAGATGTGACTTTAAATGTCTTTGTCATATGAATTTATCCAATGTGGAGATAGATTTGCCCTTCATTGCCTTCTTAATGTAAGTCAAAGCAGACCTATAGTTGTTGGCAGTATGAATCTGCTGCCCGTTGTGGAGAATCACAAATTTCTTCCCCCAAGGTACTGCTGCCCACATTCCATCCTTTGTCACATAACCATTCGGATCTCCTGGTTTTGGATTCAAGAGACCCTCATTTTGAATATTCATCAATACAAAACTGTAGAAGACATAACACGGGCGTTTGGATATTGTGCAAGAGCAACCTGAACTGCCTCTTGACGGTTACGCGCATAACATTCAACATAGAATGTCTGACCACTAACCATGCAGGTGACACGATGTTTCATAATTAAATACCTCAGCGTTTGATGGTGGAGATTGCAGGTTCGCCTTGAACAAAGATTGTCTCAGCAACGCTCTGCAGGCGTTTGGCAGTTGCGATACCGACATTACTATACACGGGAACATGGATGAACCCATAGGACTTGTGATAGTCATTCAACTGTCCAGGGATCAAAGTCCCCTCTGAGAGGCGCTTAGAATCGTCTGGATGAAGGCGAATCACCCTACCGATAGTCTGTGCCATAGCGATGTAATCCATGTTCCTCATGAGGACGCAGGAGGTCAATCCAGGGCAGTTGATACCCTCAGAAAGGATGCTGTAGTGAAGAATGATAAACTTCTTCTCAGGATCCTTACCCCATGCAGTCAGAGTGTCAAAGAACACCTCACGGGAAACCTTTTGATTGTTGATAAATGCACCATACTTTGCAGTTACCCACAATACATCATATCCATGAGACTGAACTTCTGTCATGAAATCAGTCTCTGCAAGCATCCGAATCAACACTTTGGTATTGGGCGCAGCTACCAGAACCTTTTGCATATTGTCTTCATTGAGAATCGTATCCAGAAGAGTCATGCAATCACGCTCTGCTGCATCATCTTTATCACGAGTTGCATTGACTTGACTCACACAAACTTGAGGAGGAACGATGAAACCACCCTCAACTAATTCAGGAGCAGGAACATTACAAATCACTTGACCATACACAGATCCATCGTTCATCCCAGGTTTGGAAATAGTAGCAGAATGCTTAGGAGTAGCAGTGAAGAAATAGCAGCGGTTAGCAGTAGCAGAGAAGTGCTTTGTAGCAGGGAAAAAGTGACTCTTAACGCTATTATGTGCTTCATCGAAGTAAATAGTGTCAATATGAATATCTGCCTGTTGCAGACGCTGAAGAGAATTATAAGTAGTAAAGATCAGTTTATGACCTTTGTTGTGATAGTTCCATGCAAAGATCCTATTCGGACTTGTAGTGCTGTAATGAGATGTCTCACCACTATGCACATGAAGAACGCTAGCGTTAGTGATAAACTCAAGAAACTCAGCAGACAACTGCTCCGCTAGCATGATGCGTGGAGCAACCACCACAATCGTTTGAGGATCGCTATTGGAAAACTTTTTGATCGCATCAGCAATCATGGTCAGAGTCTTTCCAGACCCAGTGGGCATGATCAATTGACCAATACGATACTTGAGCATTGCTTCAATACCGCGTTGTTGGTGAGGACGGAGTTGAATCACGGGGTTCATTGCGTATGAGACTATTATAGCAGAAGACCGTCCCTGATGCGACTCAGTGGACGGTCTCTTAAGTGTCCTATAAAGCTTTAGACTCTCATCTTCAACCGGGACAAAGGTAGTCTATATGGTTTTTAGTACAGTGTCAAGCTTGTAGATCCAACACCAGTAATTGTGAAGGTTAATACATTACCTGATACTGTGATTTTTACTGGATTAGTGACTCCAATACCACTTGTAAATCCACCTTGAGATGTTGTAATTCCAGAAACATTAAGACTTTGTGCAGTTGTAATGTTAAGAGTAGAAGTTTCAGAAACATTAAGAGTAGATACTGATGCAATACCGCCAACTACGTTTGTTGCTGTGGTTGCAGTTCCTGTTAAAGAACCACTAAAAGTTGTTGCTGTTACGATACCAATACTATAAATATTGCCAATGTTGGCGTTTGTTGCAGTAAGATTAGATGCCTGAATAAGTCCAGATGCTCTTACTCCACTTGATGTGATAGCAACACCAGGGCCAAAAAGAGGATCTCCACCAACAAAAAACTCATAAGAATTGCTAGAAATTGTGCTTGTAGAAATTCCAAGTCTTGATAAAGTTGTAATACCAAGATTTCCTGTTAAAGATCCATTGAATGTAATATTTCCAGTTACATCCAGATTATTTGTGACAGTTAAATTGCTATCAATTGTTGTGATGCCTGTAATATAAGAAGTTCCTACAACATATAAGTGACTCGTTGGATTCGTAATACCAAGTCCAAGTTTTCCATCATATGTTAGTGACATTACTGGATTTGATGGGTCTTGACCGTAAATCCAATGGAAAGTACCAGTTCCTAATCCAGCACTACCATAATCAAGATAATAGTTGACATTTCCAGCGTTTGAGTTTATAATATCTAAAGATGTTGGGGTACTATACAAATAGAATCCATTTGTATTTCCAGTTCTTACCTCTGCACTTCTACCAATACCAATTGTAGCAACACTATTTGCACTAATTACACGAATTGAAGAAATACCCGTTTTATTAACTTCAATATCTGCTTCTGGTTGTGTTGTGGTGCCTACTCCCACCTTTGCTGGGAATCCAACAACATAAAGTGCTTGAGTTACTGTTGCAATTCCAGTTGAAGTAAATCCACTATTTACAGAAGTAACAGAAACTGTTCCTGAAGGTGCTAAAGTTGTTGCAGTTGATGCAGTTCCAGTTAGATTCCCTACAAAAGTATTAGCAGTTATAATTCCAGAAACAATATTGGGAGGAAGTCTAGATGTACTTAATGTCCCCGTTGTAATGTTATCAGCATTAATTGCAGTTAATCCTGCACCAGATCCTACAAAAGATGATGCTGTAATTATTCCTGATAATCTAATACTTGATGGGAAGAATGAAGTACTTAAAGTGCCAGAAGATATGTTAGAGGCATTAATTAGGGATATATCAGATCCAAATCCAGAGAAAGATGTTGCCGTAATTATACCATTACTATAAACATCACCGGTAGAGTTAATACCAATACCCGAGGAATATACAAGAGGATTTACCCCAACTTGCAAATAAAATACAGGACTTGTAGTTGCTATTCCAACTGTACCTGCAGCATAAATGCTAGAGACACCTGCTCCAGTATTTACGTCTACCCACTGTGATGTTGGTAAGTTTAATAATTTAGAACCATCTCCATAATAAGTTACAACTCCAGAAGTAGCAGTTATAATTCCTGAAGTTAGTGATGTAATTCCTATGTTCAGAGTTGTAAATGATCCTACACCAACGCTTAAGTTTGAAATATTTGCAGATCCTGCAGTAACTAGTCCAGTAACTCTTGCGTCTCCATAAACATTCAACAAATAATCTTTAGGTATTGTGGTTCCAATACCGACTAGACCATTTGCATTAACGATAAAGTTGTCATTATCAACCTGAACTCCATTCCTAAAGTTAAATGACTTGTTATAATTTGCCATCTCGGAGACTTTTTAAGTATTTATGAAACTCTCATAATGAACGCTAAAGCGTAGTATGGTGGTCTGTTTTCATGTGCTCCATTTTGACCCTCAGCAGTAATTCCATGTTGGTGATTATTATTGACACCTCCAGTATTAGAATACCATCTTGCATCCTGCGGTTGATCTGGTCCCTCAGCTCTAAATGACCCATCCGGACCAGTTCCTCCAAAATTACCATCATTAATTACATAATATTGATCAAAACCACTATTTAAATTGTGAGTATGATTGGGGGAGTCATTTCCAGTTGTTCCTCCATGGGAGTGAGATGGCATTTCATTTATAGTAAGTGCTACTGAATTAGCACCACCAGTAGCAGCAACAGCATATCCACTACCAGCACCTACAATAAATCTATCTTGTAGATTTGGAGTACCGTTAGTACCATTACATAAAGACCAACCAGTAGGGATGGTGGCGATGGTTCCAGACCACATAATAATTCCACCAACTGGAATTGTTCCAGATGCTTGACTTCCAAATGTATCTCCTAATAAAGTTGCTTGTGTAACTGACATTTCTTTATCTCCTTATATTAGTATTTAATCACTGGAAGCATTCCAACATATGGTGGAAGGTTTGCATTGGTTTCATTCCCTGCGGTTCCTGCATAATTAATTGTAATTCCAGTTGTATTTGGGTTTGTAATTACAGTTCCAGAACTAACTACTCCATGATTACGATTTCCTGGTCCCTGAGTAATACCACTACTATTTGGATTCTCTAAGTCTTGGTTTGAAGTATGTGTGTGTCCTGTATCAGTAATTTCATGATTATGATAAGGTACAATCGCATCAGCACTACCTCCAGTAACACCAGGAACTGCAGAATAACCTGCGAAGTTATTAACTAAGTTAGGAAGTCTTCCTGTAGCACCATAAGTGGATCCTAAGAAGTTACGAAGATTTTGGAGAAGGGAAGCATTGACACCTTGGAATGTGCCACCGGTAGGAATGTCTCCACCATTACAAATTAGATATCCTTCTGGTGCATGATACTCAGTTGCACCAATTGTTACACTACCTCCAGTTGCAGTATCTGCAGATGATGCTGCCATATAGAAGAACGATCCTACAGGGACACCAGGTGCCCATTTAACACCTGTTGCTTGAGCACTATCTGCAGTTAATACTGTTCCATTTGCGCCAACTGAAAGTTTTGCAGCAGTGTTATCTCCAGTTGCAACAAGAATCTGTCCCTTTGCATCCCAATCAACATTAGAAACCAAAGATCCTTGTCCACCTAAAGCAACGATAAAGCAAGAAACTCCAGATGCAGGAGCAGTTGTGAATCTAATTGTACTTGTATTTGCACCCTCAAAAGTTACAATTAAGAAATCTGTGCCAGGTTTTTGAATGACTCCTCCAATTGATACAATCAAGTTTGCAGAACTACCAGCAGGAATGAATGCTGTACCAGCAATATTAAGAGTGAAGTCTGTGGTACTTCCATTAAATGATCCAGAAATATCATCACAAATTACAGAGTTTCCAAGTGGGAAATCACCAGTAATTGATGCAGAATCTGCTGGAATATATCCAAGAGCATTTTGAACTTCGCGGAAAGTAACAAAGTCTTGAGATCCATCCGCACGAAGCATTTTGAATGTTGGTGTACCATTTAAAGTTGTAGTTTGAGGTACAGTTGCTTTAAACTTTGGTGATGTAATTCCCTCTACACCCAAGACAGTAAGAGTACTTCCAATACTTGCATTGCCAGTGACATTTAATCCAAGAGAAGTGACGGTCTTAGCAACACCAACACCACCTAAAATTCTTAATGCACCAGTTGAAGTTGAAGTTGAGTCTGTAAGATTTGAAATTAAGACACTTCCTGTAAAAGTAGAATTTCCTCCAACATTTAAGTTTTCACCAACTCCAACACCACCCTTAACAGTTAAAGCACCTTTTCCTGTAGAATCTGATGATGTTGTATTTGTAACTCTAACCTGTCCACTAAAAGTAGAAGCATCCTTACTTCTAATTTGTTTATTAAATGTAACTGGGCCATCAAATTGTGAAAGAACTGTTCCAGAATCTCCACCTTCAACAAGAAGTCTTTCTTTTACAGTTACTTCATCATAAACAACACTTGACTTGGAAGGATCTTCACCAGTCACTGTTGGTGATGGAATATCATAAGAAATTACTTCTCCAGATGCTGAAGAAGTTTTAGTATTTCCACTGAAGAAATCGCCACTGTTATTCATTCCAGTATAAACAACAGTACCACCCGATCTTTCTTGAGATTGAACTAAAAAGTCTTCTCTTTCAGAAAGAGATTTAATTTGAACTTGTGGTAAACCAGTTGAATAGTTACCTGGACCATATCCAAGATATTCGAAAGTATGTCCCGAAGCACGAAGAATTGATGGTCTTCTAAATTCGACGGCAATTGGATTGATCTTACGAATTAATGATCCTGCATCGTGAGATTCTTTACGAGTTCCAAGAACACCACGAATAACTGTAAATTGAGAATCATTATTTGACGTGGTAATTCTCATGATTTCATTATCAATCTGAATATAAGATCCTAATGCAAATCTTAAACCAGTACCGATACCAGAATTAATTGTTGAAATTACTAAAGTATCTGCAGAGGAATTATCCGAAATCGCCGTTGAAAGTCTTATGATTTCACTATCATAAAATGAAACTTGGCGAATTCCAAAGTTTTCTTCTCTTACATCTGAAATTGCTTCATTTGCAGAGTATCCATGCTTAAGAATAAATCCGTTTGTGGCACTTAAAGACTGATTAGTAATTGCAGTAAATGTATTAACACCTACTCTTTCACTAACAACATAATCTCCAAGATTATTATTTGTAGAATCAATAACTCTAAACTTATTACCCTTTAATAATCCATGGGGAGTTTCTGTTGTGAAAGTAGTAATTCCTGTTGCAGAATTATATGGTGTGGTAGTGATTCTAGAGGAAGAACCAACTATAAGTACATATTGTCCTACAATTGGAGTTGGATCTCCAGATGTTTTGGCAACTGAAATTTGAGTTGAAGAATTAACTGCACTAATTCTGTAATATCCATCAGTTGCAGTTCCTACTCCAGTAATTTGAACTACATCACCAATATTTGTAGAAATTCCTGCGGTTGCAATTGTATATGTTGCATTTCCATTTCCAGAACCAACTCTTGAAGAATCAAGATAAAGAACTTCTCCATTTGAATATCCAGATCCTCCAGAAATAATTGATACAGAACTTACATCTCCTCCAGATTCTACAACTACTTTTGCTGTTGCTCCTTTCCAAGTTCCTACTGAAGGATTTGGATCAGTATTTAAAAGTTTTACGTCATAATGTGTTCCTGGAATATAATTTGCATTTGGAGTGTATAGAGTTCCTGTAACAACTTTTCCAAATCCATGTCTTCTTCCAAATGTAATTGTTGAAATTCCAGAGGTAGATACAACTGAAGTAATTGATTTTCCAATACCCGAAACTCCAGAAAGTTTATCTACAGTTTCTCTAGTAATACTTTTCTTTAAGTCACTTGTATTTGTATCGCCAATTGGAGAACGAAGAGCAAATGTTTTTGCCGATTGTGGATTTGCATCAATATTATCTCTATCTAACTGAGGATAAAGATTTACAGGATTCTGAGAGTACTCAAGATTTGTAAACTCTTCTGTAATCTTATTACTTGCATTTAAGAGATAAAGATGATAGATTCCATCTTGAGATCCTTGTACATAAGGAGAAATAACTTCATTACGATAAACATATAGATTTGACTGCCAATCATTTCTTTCAAATCTTGGTAGAGATCTAATTTGATCTGCTGTAGTTCTAGAGTTAATATTGTTTGTACTCGTTGCCCCTGGAGTATGAGTTCTTCCATTTACATCAACTACAGAATGTGTAAATGACATATCATTTACAATTGATGTAACTGCAAATTTACCATTATATCCACGATCATATAGACCGCTTGGATTACTACTATCAGTTACATTGCGAATGATAACTAAATCACCAACATTTAATTCGTGAGGAAGTGATGTTAAAACTGTAACCGTTGTAGACGCTAAAGTACAAGTAGTGATAAATCTTGGATTCTTGTTATATTCAAAATCAGCACTTGTAATACTCGTTCTGGTGAAATCATTTTCTCTTGCACCAGTTGTACTTGACTCTTGAAGAATAAATCCATCTTCTGGATCTTTAGCTCCAGATAGTTCTTTTGGAATTACAACTCTTACCTTATAAATTTTTTCATCCAAACTACGATCATCAACAATTCTCTTAACATAAGTAAGATCAGTTGTTTCACTTAATCCTGCAACTCCAAGAGTATTCAGTTGATTATAAATTTGGTTTGCACTATTTACAGTGATATACCAATTTCCTGCTGTAGAATCAAATTGAATTGGAGAACCAATGTCACCAGATGTTTTATCAGAAACTCTACTATAAACTTTAAGTTGAGTTCCTCCATATACTGTCAACGCTTCATTATTAAGAGCGTTAGTAAATGATGTTGCTAATCTGATTTGTGTTGAATTGACCCGAATTGCATAATAAACAATATGTGGAGTTACATTTTCGGGAAGATCTCCAGTTTCACTGTTGATAATAATCTTTTCACCAGTTTCAATTGTATGAGATCCTATTGTTAAAGTTGAAGAACTTACAGTAGAAACATCATAAACTTTATAAGAACTTGTTACACTATCCTGCATATAAATGTCTGCAGAATATTCGGTGTTATTAATTGAAAGGTATAATTTATCATTAAGACGAGCGCCAATACGATAACCTTGAGTAACACTAACTGGTAAACTATCTACAGCATTAAATCCATAAAGATAAAGATGAGTTGAAATACCAACAGAAGTTGTCAAACCAACATCAATTGATAACCATTCAATGTCTTCCTCTGTAGTCGTATCAATATCTCTTGGAGGAATAATAGAGGTAATAAAGGCATTATTATCCTTATCAAATGCCTCTGCTTTGAATCCATCAGAGTTAAGTGATATCTGACCAAAGTTTGAGTTTGAGTTGGTTATAGAGGCATCTGCACCAGACTCAAGATCAAAATGCTTATTAAATCCAATTGCAAAGACTGATACTACCTGAATAAAAGAGTCATTGGTGACTTTAATGTGACTTGTTTCCCATCCTTGCCTATAAATTGCATTAGGATCTAAATGATAAACTTTTGAAGTATCTGTCTGCGATGCTCCTGTTGGTAAATCTGATCCGTATACTGTAGTATAATTTACACCATTATAAGTTCTTGTAATAGGATCATACTTTACAAATGAACGATCATCTTTTTGCAATGATACAGCAGTAAACTGTGCAACAACCATTGAACGGAAACCTGATGCTTTGTTACCATCAGCAAGCATTCCGTTCATACCCCAGACAGATCTGAGAGAACAGTTAAAGATATAAGGAGATGCTCCTGATACTGTATCAGTTTCTACGGTTACAGTTGCTCCAGTTACTACAGGTGTTGGATCTAGAGTAATTGGGAATGACTCAAGTAAGTATGTAAATGTAGTTGCACTGAGAACATTTTGTACCTTTGTTGAAACATTATATGTTGGTACACTGACTCCTTTAATTTTAATTGGAGTTCCTGTATTTAAATTATGATCTTCTGTTGTTGTAACTGTGACTAAAGTACTTGCAGTTGTACCATTTCCAGAAATAATCGACTGAATATCAATTGGATCAGATGCAAACGCCCCAACGATTTCCCATTCGGGTGCCATTTTTGCAAAGTCTTCATCACTTGCAGGAAACTTTGCATCTGCTGGAATTGGACGATATGAATTAAAAGCATTTGAAAGTTTGCTATAATACATATCAAGGTCAGTCAGACCATAGGTGCCGATTTCATTCACACCATCAGCATACTCAAAACAAGTAAGTTTATGGTGTGAGAATCTTGGAACTGACTGATAATTACTTGTAAAGAATGAAGGGTGAGTATAAACTAAACCAGAATCATCAGCATCAAAGAATGAAAACTGCCAGAAGTAACACGCACCAGTAACTCTAAAAATTGCAGACTTTCCTACAAGAGGGTCTGTTGGGTTTGGAACGTATTTTGGTCTGACTTTCGTTTTTCTTAAATCAAGACCAACGATTGAAGTTCCTCTTGGTACTATAACACCACCATTAACACTATTAAACTTATAGAGAATATTATCTTCTTGTGTAAGATCGAAATTAGATTCTAATTCTAAAGATAATGTAGTAAGTGCTGGAGTCCCTACCCCACCTGTTGGAGGAACGGAATATGCTGTACCGCCATTATCGTAAATTGCAAATCCAGGTCTATTATCAACTAAGTGTTCTCCTGGAAAGACAAGAATCGTTGTTTTTTCTACTAAATCATTACCTTTTCCATTCACAAAAGAGAATCTTGCCGCTTCTAAAAGTGCTCTCTGAATCGTTTTAAAAGGTTGAGCAAGCGAATTTCCAGTATTAGTAATCGAATCTGTAGCGTCTAAATCATTGGGGTTTACATATAATGTGCGCCCATCGGTATTCTTGATGAAGTTGCTTAACTTATTCAGAGGCATCGGATTATGACTTCTTAAGATATTGCTATCTTTTATTTATGAAGTCAAATCCTCCCCATATTCAAGTTCAAAGTCGTCTGGAAGGTCTTCTGGATTTTCTAATTCTACTGGAAACAACATTGGATGTGCTTCTTCATCTATAAGGTAGAATGAAGATTTATATAAGTCTTCTGGGTCATAT
>JACCDQ010212206.1_pt1 | contig 80050 bp, 69 predicted proteins | sample 7446031 | NCBI WGS metagenome assembly JACCDQ01 (sample SAMN15323442, study PRJNA562643) | freshwater metagenome | isolation source: river surface water | place: USA:Blue River Watershed | collected 2017-08-17
AGTAACACAAACAACAGCTAAACTTCAAACCAACCCTTTGCCAAAAAAACTGAATACTCCGCAGGCAGAAGATTTTCAAAACAAGGCCATTATGGCGGCGAATTTTAATCCAGAATCAGAAATTAAAGTTATTTATGCAAGCGATGAAACTGAAAACCAATTCAGAAACGAAGAAAAAGCGCTAAAACGCCAATGGATTAAAGAAGCAGTTCAAGAACTCAAATACGGTAGATTGCCCGAAGTTCGACTATCTACGCGCAAACAAAAAAACACTTGGGTGCCAGAAATTGGAATCAACATAGCCTCAAAATCGATGGTATTACACACCACATTGGTACAGAAATAAAAAATATTACGACTTGATCAAACCGTATAAAACTAAATGCACATTAACCTATTTTAAAAAATCCAGAAATGAAAAAACAAATATCCATTTTAGCACTAATTGCAGCCTACTTATGCTTAAATAGCCCGTTTTTACAGGCTCAAAGCAAACGCGAATTAATTATTATTGCAGATAGTTCATTAAAAATCGACAAAGCCTACTGGAAAGATTTTTCGAATAAAATTGAAAAATTGAATGATTCTATCAATGCAGATATTGATGGTACTGATGAAACAGAATTCGGCATGACAAAGAAAGTTGTGGTTGACTCACAATCCCTCCTTGTAAATATAAAAATCAACAAAGACCGAACTACCCTTCGTATTCGTAAATCCGAAAAACCTTCCAATAATCGAATAGTAATTCGCAAAATCGAATTCAAATCTGAACAACAATTTGAAGACGATTCAGAAGTAAAGGTTTATTTGCCTGACGGTCAAGTAATTCAACCACCAAAAGATGTAACAGCCAATGGTTTGCCTGCGAACGGTGTTCCTGCTGAGAATTCAGAAATTGATTTCCAAGATAAAATGGAAGAATTGAAATCAGACATGGAAAGGCTAAACCGTGAAATGGAACAACTCAACAAGGAGGAATCCAAAACATCTGCTCAAAATGCAGATTGCGATAATTGTGATGACAACGACGAAATTTTCGGACATCCCAACTCCCAAAAAAGAAGAAAACCGCGCTTTATCATAACCGATTCTCGTTTCTGCTTTGGATTCCTACAAATGCAACCATCTAAGATCTCTAATACAGTAATTCATTATAACAACATCCCAGAATTGAACAACGGCAAGAGTTTAACCTGGGGCTTCCAACACAATTGGGGAATCAATTTGATTCGTGGAAAGCTACGCTTATGGAACGGCTTGTCGTATGATGTTCAGAATTACCGTTTTTCAAACAATCAAGTGCGATTAACCCCGAACAACAATGAATTCAATTACTTCTTAGAAGATCCTGCTACTTCGGGAAATGGCGCTTCCACAAAATCAAAATTGGTAAGCCATTATATTGGAATCCCTATCGCTCTTGGATTTCAAAACAAGTCGGCAAATCCTAGTTTCCAGATTCGATTGGGGGTTCAAGGGGGATATTTGGTTAATAGTTTTACGAAAGTGGAATTTGAAAACGACAACAAAGTAAAGCATTACGATGATTTCAACTTGAACCATTTTTCACTTCAACCGTTTGCGTTTGTTCAATATGAGAACATTGCCATTTATGCCCGATATTCTATGATGGATATTTTCAAGAAGAATGAAGGCTTAGCCAATGCTCGAACAATAAGTTTTGGAATCAGTATTGGTGTTTAAAAATTGCTAATTTCCATTCATTTCTTGTGCAAATTGGATAACTTTGTATCCGATGAGCACAAGAAATTGGGAAACCATTAAAGAGTATTCTGATATACTTTTTCAATTCTATAACGGAATTGCGAAAATCACCATTAACCGTCCTGCAGTTTACAACGCGTTTCGTCCTCAAACAGTTACGGATATGTTGGACGCAATGGATATTTGTCGCGAAAGTCAAGACATCAATACCATCATTTTAACCGGCATCGGAGACAAAGCATTTTGCTCTGGAGGAGATCAAAATGTTAAAGGAATCGGTGGCTATGTTGATGATTCCGGAGTGCCTCGTTTAAATGTACTGGACCTTCATAAAAAAATCAGATCCATTCCCAAACCCGTGATTGCTATGGTAAATGGATATGCAATTGGTGGGGGCCACGTTTTACACGTTGTTTGTGATCTAACGATTGCTGCCGATCATGCCAAATTCGGTCAAACCGGCCCTAAAGTGGGTAGTTTTGACGGGGGATTTGGTAGCAGCTACTTGGCACGTCACGTGGGCCAAAAGAAAGCCCGTGAAATTTGGTACTTGTGTCGCCAGTACACTGCAGAAGAATGCGAACGTATGGGATTGGTAAACAAAGTTGTACCATTAGAACAACTTGAAGACGAAACCGTTTCTTGGTGTGAAACCATTATGGAACGCAGCCCAATGGCAATTCGAATGTTGAAACGCGCATTCAATGCCGAATTAGATGGTCAACATGGATTAATGGAATTGGCTGGTGATGCAACTTTGCTTTACTACCTAACCGAAGAAGCTCAAGAAGGGAAAAAGGCATTTTTGGAAAAACGCAAACCCGATTTCCATAAATTCCCTAAATTCCCCTAGTAATTCAAAACGAGCTTTAATTAATTCAAATTTAGCTACACCAAATTTATAAAAATCAACAGGAAGTATAAATTAAGTAACTCGAAATTTATATAAAGCTCAACAAGTATAAATCAAGCTCAACAAGCATAAAAAAAACCCTGCCTAAGCAGGGTTTTTTATTGAAAAAGTATTTTTATTGATTGTGTAATGGAACGGCTAAAATAAATATCCCACAGAAACTCCCACAGAAAATAAGCGAGAAATCGAAAGTTCGTTAATCATAATGTACTGAATAACCTCAGATGCGTTGGTTGCCGAACCATAGAAAACATCGGCGTTTGAATTGTGGAAAAACACTGTACCAATTGACCCAAAATAATTTAAAGAGACTTCATCGGTGAGCATAGTCCTTTTACCAAATATAATTGATGGTATTAATGCCATTACTGATTCCTTAGGCACATTGATATTTATATCGTCATATCCAGTCATCCAATTATAAGTTCGATATCGAATTTTATTCTCTGTGGGAGTAAATTGCGCTCCGCTCAATTCCAATCCCCAATAAGAGCCATAAGGAGCCAAACCGCCCTTCGTTGTACGATATCGTTTAAACTGTATAAAAAGTTCATTGGCATTGTACTTTAGATAATCCATTTCAGGATTGCCCTCGCTAGCAGATTTCACCTCGACATCCATGTAATCACCATTGGGTGTTGGCATTGAAAAACCCGGCTCATACCCTGTAGCTTTATATTTTAACTGACTACCTCTGATTCCCACTGAAATTCCAAAATTGCGCTTGCGTGCAACTTCATATTGAAGTCCATAACTTAGATTTATTTTGGGATCACTACTGATTAATCCTCCCCAATCGCTGAGCACATAAAAATCAATCAATTGTGTTTTTCCCATAAATCCTGGATTGGATTGAGCTTTCAACTGATTAACCTGAAAACAAAACGATGCAGCTATTATTGCCCATAAATTCAACTTCATGAAAACTGGGCTTAGAATATTATTTTTTAAACTTTTTTGAAAATTTGACATAGTTTTTAATTGAATGTTAGCAATTCTAAAATCAGGCATTAACGTGTGTGCTTTAATTCATATAATGACTCATAAATCTGAGCTTTAAGCAAAGCATCGGTGACTTTGGTTTCAAAGTACTTTGTTTTCTGATATACTACTTTAGATGACTTAGTGTCGTAAACAACAAAATAATCTTTCAAGTAATTATCCGATTGCAACTGCCAATACAAATAATAAGGGAACATTGGATAAAACAATATAGAATATATAAAATACTCCATTTCAAACGACCGTGGAATTACTTTATAATCCACTCCAGACCATCCCAATAAATTCGTTTGATAATCCACCATGTGTTCCTGAATATATTGAGAATAAAACAATAGCATTTGGATGGTGTCGTTATTCAATCTTTCCATCATCCAATCACTCAATTGTGCATAATCATTGATAGATGAAGTGGAAATATCCGAACCTGCAGCATTTTCGAGAATTTTAACATTCATGTTAGAATATTTTGCAACATCCATCCACAACTTGGTAATATTCTTTCTAAACTTTTCTTCGGCAAAGTATTTTTTCTTTTGGGATGCTGACAAACCATTTGAATACGTAATTTGAGGTTGAAAAACTACCAAACCCGTAAAACCTGGATTGGGTTTAATGTATTTTTCCTTTTCTAATTTTTCACGCTTTGCTCTTAAAGCCGATGGCGACAATTTCTCACCAGAACGATTCGTTAGTAAATCAAAGTCAATTTTTATTTTATCAAAATACTGTTTTAACTCCGTTTTATTTTTAATATCTGCAAAGGCACCATAGAAATAAGGCAATTCCAAATTAGAAACCACAGAATTATTACTTGTTGAGGTGGAAGATACTGTTTGCGATCTACTTCTTGGGTTTTTAAGCAGATTCGCGTTGTTTTCTTCTTTCGGTGCCTCTGTTGTACCGGTTTTTGGATTTGCTTGAACCACTTGAGACGCATTGGGATTTATTTCTACCGCCGAGGTTGCATTTGTTTTGTTGCGATCACTATAAGGCACAAAAGCAAAAAAGTCACTCAATAAAATCTTTCCTTTCATTTGAAGCGTCGTAAAACTTCGATCCCGAGCATCAATTAAAAATTCATCTTGAGGATATTTACTCCACTCTTCCCAAATAATTTTAACTGCAAATGCACCCAATTCTTTATCAGTTAACGAATTTATTCCTGCAAACAAATTTCTCCATTCCCCTTTATTATCGGTAACACTACATCCGAAATCCTTCAAATCCTTCCCCCGAAAACGATGTTCAGCCAGTGCATAAATACTCATTGCTCTTACTTTTGATAAAAACAAGCTTTTGCCATAGAGCAATTCCATCACTTTTGAAAGATAAAACGCTTGTCCATAATCTGCTCTTCTTAGATAAAGCAACAACAGTTCGTGTCTTGCCACTTTTTGCATAAAATGGAATCCCTTTTCGTCGACAACGAACTTTTGTTTACCCGTCATATCCATTTTCGCAATTCGATCTCTAAGGACCAAAATACGCTGACTTAAACTAGGATGGGTTGATTCGCTTTCGTCGGATTCGGACGTTTTTTTCTTCTCTTCTGCTTGGATGACAGATGCAATTGAAGCTTCTGCCAAATCTCTCACTGATTTTGGGAAAACATAATTAGTGGAGCTAAAAGAATCAATCGAGATGGGGGTTTCCAAAAAAGGATAATCGGTGTATTTCAACATTTCAAATACATATACACCTTCATTTAAGTCGTATTTGGTGTTCTTAAGCATTTCGTAACCTAAGTCATCTGCTTCGAATTCTTGATCCTTAGAAAACCGATAAATCGATCTCAAACGATCTTCAAACGAAGAATTTCGAGAGCTAGCAGCGATGGCTTTTTTTGATTCTTTATATTGAAGTAACGAATGCTTTTTAACATAATGTTGAATTTCATGCGCCAATATCACAGCCAATTGAGATTCGTTTTCTAATCGCACCAAAAGTCCAACACTCACAAAAATCAAACCGTTCGATGTTGTATAGGCATTTGGAACATGTGATCTCAAAACATAAAACTGAAGTTCATCTTGTAAATCTTTTTGATCCTTAATCAGGCTTTGTCCCACCTTTTCAACATAATCAGTCATGGGATTACCGAACAAAACCTGCCCACTCGCAAGAATTTGATCTTCAAAGAAGCTTACCTCTACGGCATGGGATTCTTCCGTTTTTCTTTCGCGACCGGTTTTTCCAGAATTTTGAATTCTGCGCATCGCCTCCAACGCTTTTTTACTACTCAGCGTCTTTAAATTGGCAGGTAATTCACCTTCAGAATAAATGGGCTTATAATTATTAAAATCGATAGGATTTTTAACCGAACTCTGGGCAATTGAATTCTGGAAATTTAATCCCAAGAAAAAAGTAAAACTTATTGCTATTTTCTGAAAAATTCCAAAAAATGCATTTGGGGTCAATTGATTCACATGCATATTGTTAAAACAAAAATGCGGATAAATCCGCATTTTTTTCATCTTTACACCTAAATAAGATGGATATTTAGAAGAAATCTCTCACCCGATCAAAAAAACTCTTGTCCTTTTCGTCCGGTTTGAAGTTCTTACTTTCTTGAAGTTTTAACAATATTTCCTTTTCCTCATTACTAATCTTGGTAGGAATAAATACGTTTACAACCACCAATTGATCACCTGTACCATATCCATTCAAATCAGGAAACCCTTTCCCCTTCAGTCTTAAAACTTTACCATTTTGAGTACCTGGCTCAATTTTAATTTTTGCCTTACCGTCTAATGTCGGAACTTCAATTTGTGCTCCCAATACTGCTTCTGGTACGCTCAACCACAAAGTGTAAATCACGTTGTTGTTATCGCGCTTTAACTCTTCATGAACCACTTCTTCAACCAATACAATTAAATCTCCAGAGGCTCCACCAGCAGGACCATCATTTCCCTTACCCTGAATACTCAATTGCATTCCATCAGCTACTCCACCTGGGATTTTTAACGTTGTTTCAAACTCCTCCGGAATCAAGCCTTGTTCATTTGCTTCTTTGGGTTTGCTTTCAATAACTTGACCCAAACCTTGACACACGGGGCAAGCACTTTGGGTTGCCATTTGACCTAAAAACGTATTGGTTACTTGCTTAACTACACCTGATCCATTACAATGACGACATGAGTTGAATTTAACATCCTTTGCCACCACCATTCTGCGATATTTAACCTTCTTCTCAACTCCAGTCCGCATTTCTTCCAAGGTCAATTTCAACTTGATTCGAATGTTGGTACCAACAGTTCTGCGGTTTCTTCCGCGTCCACCGCCACCGCCGCCAAAGAACGAGCCAAATATGCTGTCATCGCCAAACACATCCCCAAACTGACTAAAAATGTCATCCATGGAAAATCCGCCACCGCCATAGCCACCTGATCCACCCATACCAGCATGACCAAATTGATCGTATCGTCTGCGCTTTTCTTCGTTGCTCAGGACATCGTATGCTTCTGCTGCTTCCTTAAAATTCTCTTCTGCCTCCTTATCACCAGGATTTTTATCCGGATGATATTTAATGGCCAATTTGCGGTATGCTTTCTTTAGCTCATCGGCAGATGCATTTTTTGAAACACCCAGTATATCGTAGTAATCGCGTTTACTCATTTTTATATTTTAACGGTTCAATTAATTCCCTACGACAACCTTCGCAAAGCGCAATACTTTGTCGTTTAAATAATATCCTTTTTCTACTTCATCGATAACTTTACCCACCAAATCAGGACTTGGAGCTGCAAATTGCGTTACCGCTTCGTGAATTTCAGCATCAAATGGTTGCCCCACTGCGACCATTGGCTTCAATCCTTTTCGTTCAAGAATTCCATAGAATTTTTTATACACTAAATCCATTCCCTCCAAGGCCGATTTATTCTCTTCATTTCCCTGTAAAGCCTTGATCGCACGCTCCATGTCATCCACAACGGGTAAAAGATTTTCGATAATATCTTGACTTGCATTTTGAATTAAATCCAATCTTTCTTTGGCAGTTCTACGTCTAAAATTCTCAAATTCACTGTACAAGCGAATGTATTTTTCGCGTTCTGATTGAACAGTATCCGTACCACTCACCGCTGAGTCTTCAACATCAGAATCTGCATTATCCGTTGAATCTGTCGCACCCGATTGCTCGTTTTCTTGGTTTTCGGGGGATGGATTTTCTTGATTTTCTATTTCTTGGGAATTCAATTCTTGATCTGTCATATTTTCTTTAGGATTCTCATTTGTATTCATAATCATCTTAACAATTCACAAATCTACTGCAATCAAACATCTTGCCACGAAAAAAATGATGCCAAACTGTCATAACTTTTTATCATGTTGCCTTGTTTATACTGAATAATTGTCCTTAATTTTGGAAATCATGTTCACCGGAATCGTCGAAACACTGTCAGTTGTCAAGGGATTAAAAACCACTGGCTCCAATTTAGATATAACATTACAGAGTCCTATTGCGCACGAATTGAAAATCGACCAAAGTGTTTCACACGATGGGGTTTGCCTAACGGTAACTAGCGTTGATGCAATAAATCAGACGTATACAGTAACCGCCATCAAAGAAACTCTTTCAAGAACCAATCTGTCCATTTGGAAAATTGGAACTGAAGTCAACATTGAACGTTGTATGCCAGCAAACGGGCGTTTTGATGGACACATAGTTCAAGGACACGTGGATTGCACAGGTCGCGTTGATGAAATACACGATGTTGACGGTTCTCACTTAATATTCATTTCTCATCCCGAATCAGCTGGAATCACAGTAGGCAAAGGAAGTGTAACCTTGAATGGAATTAGCCTAACAGTTGTGGATAGCTTTCCCGACGCATTTAGTGTAGCTATTATTCCTTACACTTGGGACAATACAGGGTTAAAAAATGCCAAGATTGGCGATATTGTAAATATTGAGTTCGATATTGTTGGCAAATACCTTCAAAAAATGCAATCCATGAAAGATCGCAACACTAATTTGACTGATTCTAAATAATGACCTTTGAAAAATCAGCGAACTATTGTTGTCTTGAATTGTTAAATTTGCAGAATTCTAAACTAAAACTATAGTATTATCATGGGAGTTATGTCGTTCTTGTTTTCGTCCAGCTTGGGTAGAAAATTTGTTATGGCAGTGACGGGGGTATCTTTGATTGCCTTTTTACTGGTTCACTGTCTAATTAACGCCACCGTTTTTTTCAACGATGGAGGTGAAACATTCAATTATGCAGCTCGTTTTATGGCTGAAAATTGGTTGATTCGTACAACTGAAATTTTCCTTTTCTTGGGATTCATCATCCACATTGGTCAAGGAATTTATTTGGAGTTCGATAACCGTGCAAAGCGTAAAGCTAAATATGCGAAAGCAGCTGGTTCTGCAAACAGCAAGTGGTATTCTAGAAGTATGGGATTATTGGGAACATTAATCTTGATCTTCTTGGTATTGCACTTGAAACATTTCTGGGTAGTGAGTCGTTTTGGAATGCCTCATCATTTAGAAGAAGTTACTTATGCAGCGGCTCACACCGGTGCTCCTGAAGCAATGGAAAACCTTTTCGTAGAAATGGTAAACGTATTCGCAAATCCTGTTGCCGTAATCGTGTATGTTTTGGGATGTTTTTCTCTAGCGTATCACTTGTTACACGGATTTGGTAGTGCTTTCCAAACCCTTGGAATTAACCACAAATCCTACACCCCGTTAATCTCTAAATTAGGAACCGCGTTTTCTATCCTAGTTCCCTTAATTTTTGCAGCCATCCCAGTAGTAATGCACTTGGGAATAATTAAATAATCACAATCCAAAACTTAAAAGTGAGTATGAAATTAGATTCTAAAATTCCTCAAGGTTCAATAAACGAAAAATGGACCAAATACAAAAGTTCAGTTCCCTTGGTTAATCCAGCCAACAAAAGAAACTTGAACATTATTGTAGTAGGTACCGGTCTTGCAGGTGCTTCTGCGGCTGCAACCCTGGCTGAAATGGGATACAAAGTGTCTGCATTTTGTTTCCAGGATTCTCCTAGAAGAGCGCACTCAATCGCAGCTCAAGGAGGTATCAACGCTGCTAAAAACTATCAAAACGACGGTGACAGCGTTTACCGTTTATTTTACGATACCATCAAAGGTGGTGATTATAGAGCTCGCGAAGCCAACGTGCATCGTTTAGCTGAAGTTTCTACCAATATCATTGACCAATGTGTGGCTCAAGGTGTTCCTTTTGCTCGTGAATACGGCGGAACTCTTTCCAACCGTTCTTTCGGGGGAACCCAGGTTCAACGTACATTCTACGCAGCTGGACAAACTGGACAACAATTACTTTTAGGGGCTTATTCAGCCCTAGAACGTCAAGTTGGTTTAGGTAATGTAAAAATGTACGCTCGTCACGAGATGATTGAAGTAGTTACCATCGATGGAAAAGCTCGTGGTATCATTGCTCGTAACTTAGTTACAGGTAAATTAGATAGACATTTCGGACATGCAGTTTTACTTTGTACTGGTGGATACGGTAACGTGTTCTATTTGAGTACTAACGCAATGGGTTCTAACGTAACTGCTGCTTGGAAAGCTCATAAAGCCGGTGCTTACTTTGGAAATCCTTGTTTTACTCAAATTCACCCAACTTGTATTCCTGTTTCTGGACATTACCAATCAAAATTAACTTTGATGAGTGAGTCTTTGAGAAACGATGGACGTATTTGGGTACCCAAAAAACAAGGCGACACCCGTCATCCAAACGATATTCCTGAAGAAGAAAGAGATTACTATTTGGAAAGAAGATACCCAGCTTTTGGTAACTTGGTACCTCGTGACATCGCTAGCCGCGCTGCAAAAGAACGTTGCGACGCAGGTTACGGCGTAGGCCCTAGCAAAATGGCTGTGTATTTGGATTTCAAATACAACATGATTAACAAATACGGTCGAGCTGAAGCATCTAAACGCGGTTTAGTTAATCCAGATGAAGCTACATTACTTGAATTAGGTAAAGAAATCATCAAAGGTCAATACGGAAACTTGTTTGACATGTACAAACAGATTACCGATGAAAATCCATATGAAGTTCCTATGAGAATTTACCCAGCGGTGCATTACACCATGGGTGGTTTGTGGGTTGACTATGAATTAATGACAACAATCCCTGGTTTGTATGCTTTAGGGGAAGCGAACTTCTCAGATCATGGTGCGAATCGTTTGGGAGCTTCTGCTTTGATGCAAGGTTTGGCAGATGGTTACTTCGTAATTCCTTACACTATTGGTAATTACTTGAGTAAAGAAATCCATACCAAACCCATCCCTACTGATCACGAAGCATTTGAGCAAGCAGAAAAGAAAGCCGCTGAACGCATCAATATGTTCTTGAATATCAATGGTAAGCGTTCAGTGGAAAGCTACCACCGTGAATTGGGACAAATTATGTGGGACAAATGCGGTATGGCGCGTAATGAAAAAGGTTTAAAAGAAGCAATTTCAGAGATTCGTGCTTTGAGAGAAGATTTCTATAAAAACGTTCGCGTTCCGGGTACAGCTGACGAATTCAATCCAGAATTAGATAAAGCTGGTCGTGTTGCCGACTTCCTAGAATTAGGTGAATTGATGTGTATGGACGCGTTGAGTCGCAACGAAAGTTGTGGCGGACACTTCCGTGAAGAATATCAAACTGAAGAAGGTGAAGCATTGCGCGACGACGACAAATACCTAGCTGTGTTTGCTTGGGAATTAAAAGGCGACAGCGCTTGGGAATTGCACCGTGAAGAATTGAACTACGAAAACATTAAAATCCAACAAAGAAGTTACAAATAAGCCAAAATGGGACAATCTATGAAAATCAACTTACAAGTTTGGCGCCAGAGAAACGAAAAAGCTCAAGGCCAATTTGAAACCTATAAAGTGGACACCAATCCCGATATGAGTTTCCTTGAGATGTTCGATGTATTAAACGAACAGCTTATTGAAGAAGGGAAAGAACCCGTAGCATTTGATCACGATTGCCGTGAAGGTATTTGTGGAATGTGCAGTATGGTTATTAATGGCAGACCCCACGGTCCAAAACAAGGAATCACTACTTGCCAGCTACACATGCGTAGCTTCAATGATGGCGATACCATTGTGGTTGAACCTTGGAGAGCTAACGCGTTTCCTGTTATTAAAGATTTAAGTGTAAATCGTTCTTCTTTTGATCGTATTATTTCGGCTGGGGGATTCGTATCTGTAAATACGGGTAATGCAGTCGATGCCAATAGTATTTTAATCTCAAAAGAAGTAGCTGATGAAGCATTTGAGGCAGCTACATGTATTGGTTGCGGCGCATGCGTAAGTGCATGTAAGAATGCATCGGCAATGTTGTTTGTTGGAGCAAAAGTTTCTCAATTGAGCTTATTGCCACAAGGACAACCGGAGCGTGAAACACGTGTTGTAGCTATGGTAAATCAGATGGATGCTGAAGGATTTGGAGCTTGTACCAATACCGGTGCTTGTGCTGCTGAATGTCCTAAGCAAATTCCATTATCTGTAATTGCTAACTTAAATCGCGAATACTACAAAGCTAAATTGAACGGTAAGTAATATTTATTAAACCGTTTACTCATAAAAAAAGGTTGCCCATGGGCAACCTTTTTTCGTATTAAAATACCGTTTTTATTCATACCTCAGCCGCTATTCAGATAGTTAAAATTCTACTAGTACGAACTCAATGGATATTTAAATCCAATATCGACTAGGCCTTGTACTCCCCAGGCGGTTTGTACTCCACTGTGATTGGGCAACAACGCCATTTGTGCTCTCGGGTGTACAATAAACTTTAACTTTTCAGATAATTCATATTCCAATCGCAAACCCAATCCAACAAACGCATTAAAAGGGATGTTATTCACCCTTTTCACCTTAATTCCGTCATTGGGCAATGTTTCTAATGTATAATCATAGACATCAACAGTCTGTCCCTCTTCCAAAGAAAAACCCTGTGTTTTGATTCGAACATCATCATGAATTAAAAATCCAGGGGTTGCAGAAGCCGTAAAAAATAATTGAGAGTTTTGAATTCGTAAATTCAAACCATCAATTCGCTTCATGTATTGTAAATCTGCAACCAAATAACGTTGGCGAAACTGATATACCATCCTTTGAGTAGGGCCTACCGATAATTGTGCATATACCGCCAAATCAGGATGAGGCTGATAATTGAACATATTGTTTATTTTCTCTCGAGAAAAACCCCATTGATGCAATCCTAAAGAGATAGAAAATATTCGAGAATTGGTTTGCTTAAATACCAAGCCAGCAGAAAATGAAAATGTTTGGTATCCCAAATCATTGGTTCTAAAAGAATCTTTTAGTTGTTGTTCTGTATAGGCAGTAATTCCCATGGAACCGGCAAATGGCGTAACGCTTCCCAACACACGACCCGAATATACTGGAGCCGCTTTTACGTCTAAATAACGCTCCCATCGCATCCCTTGTGCGAAACCATCCCCCGAAAAAATAAAATAAAACAATACGACCGCAAATTGCTTTTTCATAAATCAGCTGCAATCTTAGTCGTATTAATTGAATTTTTTTAACTGAAAATTGTCAAATTTTTAATTCGGCGATAAAAGCGAATAACACCAAGTATGGAAGCAATAAACAAACCAATGGTAAAGCCGGTCCAAATACCATAGACCTCTTGACTCAAGATTTCACCAAAGTAATACGACAAGGGCAATGAAACTACCCAATATGAAATGATTGAAATGATACTCGCCCAAACAACGTCTTTGATACCACGCAACAACCCCATCGCTCCAGCTTGAATACCATCAGAAATTTGAAACAGAGCAGCCAAGAAAAACAAGGGCAATACATAGGGCATAACATCCGATTCTGCCTTATACAAATGAGCAATTTGTTCATTAAAAATAATGAATCCCGCAGCGTTCAAAATCTCAAAAATGCCCAATAAGAAAAATGTTACATGAGCAACTCTTCGAATCTTAATACGATTGTGTTCACCATAGCCATTTCCAACCATAATACTTCCGGCCATAGCCAAACCACTTGCCACCATATAAGTAAACGAGGCGGCACTTAATGCCATGGCGTGAGCAGCTAATTGAGCTTCACCATACCACCCTACCATAACTCCCGAGAAAGCAAAACATGCCCATTCTGCAAATGTTTGCAATCCCAAAGGAAAACCAATCTTCCAAATAGCAAAAGATTCTTGCCAAATTTCCTTGATTTTAGGCATGACTCTCGGAACGAACTGACTCATTAGTTTGGAATATCGAACATACCATAAACCGGCTAATGCCATAGCAATTCGAGCAATTAAAGTAGCCCAAGCAGCACCTTCATATCCCAAATTTGGCATACCCCAGTTACCATAAATCAACAACCAATTCAGCAAGACATTCAACAACAATCCACCTATGGTAATTACCATGGAAACCTTAGTAAAGCCCAAACCATCGGTAAATTGACGGGATGTTAAAAAAACCAGCATGGGTAATATGGACCAAGCTACGATCTTCAAAAATCGAGGGGCAATTTCATTGACGGAATCCACCTGTTTTAACCAATGGAAATTTTCAATCAATACCCAAAGTAAAATTAATTGAAAAACAAACAATATTAGACTCACCAACAATCCTGCACGGTAGGTAATAAAACCCTTTTCTGGATTCCCTTCACCAACCTTAATACTAACGAGCGTACTTACAGCGAATAAAATACCGAAGGTCAATCCACTGAGCATAAAGAAAATATTGTTTGCTTGATTAACTCCTGCCAATGCTTCCTTACCCAAACCGCCAACCATAATGGTATCAGCAACACCCATCAAGGTGATACCCAATTGTCCCAAGATTATGGGATAGGATAATTTTAATATTTCCTTGATTTCAGGATTGTAGGAACGAATAAAACGAAGCATAAAATTAAAAATCCCGCAAAAATAGAGGAAATCTACCTCAATCTATTTTAAAATCAGATTAAACCCTTAGTATTTGCGTTGAATCTTAAAAAAATGGCAACAGAGTTTTGTAACTTTGCAGTTATGATTGACGTATTGTGGGAAGATAACCATCTGATAATTGTAAATAAGCCTGCTGGAGTTCCCACACAAGGCGATGAAACTGGTGATGCACATTTATTGGGCATGACCGAAGAATACATTCGAGTAAAATACAATAAGCCCGGAGCGGCTTACGTGGGTTTGGTACATCGTATTGACCGTCCAGTATCAGGAGCCGTAATATTGGCTAAAACATCAAAGGCCTTGGTCAGAATGAATGAAATTTTCCAAAAAAAGGAAAATAGAAAAATATATCACACCATTGTAACTACTCAATTACCTGAAGAATCAGGAACCTTGGAACATTTTTTAGGGAAAGATTCAGTCACACACAAAGCACTTGCCTATAATAAACCCCGAGGTGGAGCAAAATTGAGTATTTTACATTACCGATTACTGGCGTCTTTAGCAGGTAAATACTTATACGAAATCCAATTGGAAACGGGCCGTTTTCATCAAATCAGAGCTCAATTATCCAAAATGGGTTCACCTATTTTGGGGGATTTAAAATATGGAGCAGGAAGCCCATTACCCGACCGTTCGATTGCACTTCATTCACGACAACTAATTACCCCTCATCCCGTTAAGACTAATCCTTCTGTGAGCGTACATGCTCCTTATCCCAAAAAACAATGGTGGGATTTATTCAAAGAAGAATCTCGGGCTCCCAAAAAACGTCGCTAAAATTTTGAATTTGATCGTTTATCACCACGATCCCCTCGCTTTCAAGCAACTCCTGCATCCTGTTCGGGTGTGAAAAATGCATTTTACCTGTTAATAATCCTTGTCGATTCACCACCCGGTGAGCCGGAATGTTTGGATCAATTGAATGGCTCAAATTCATGGCCCAACCCACTATTCTTGAACTTTGTTTACTACCCAAGAATGCGGCTATGGCGCCATAAGAAGTAACTCGACCATACGGAATAAGACGAACTACATCAAATACTCGATGATTGAAATCATTTTTTTCACTTAGCATACAACCAACTGCCCTTATTTTTGTCTTAAATTTACAACAAATTCGTACACACCATTAATTTACTAATTTATTCGCTATGAACATAAAGAATATTGCCATTATTTTCTCGCTTTTTATTATCGGGGGAAGTCCTCTCTTTGGTCAAAAAGGAGGAAAAACCAAGAAAAATAAATCCCAAAAAATCGAAAATAAATCCGAAGGTTCAACCTCTCAACTACCAAATGTTCCTGAAATTGCCGATCCCAAAAATTCATCAGCCGCCGCAATTCAAAACAATGGTTTATTGAATAAAGAGGCAACCAATTCAGGTTCAAAAATTACGCCTTACCAACGTCCGTATGCAGTAAACAAAGAAAATCGTGTAGGTGTATATCCCAAACATCGCAACCAAAAACAGTGGGACGGTAGAACTCCAGGAATCTATTCCGTTCGTTTTAAAATGAAAGGCCTTAAACCCGGAGAAACGGTTTATATCGCCGACCACCATATTGGAGGCAAATACCTAAGAGATACAGCAATTGTCGACAAAAAAGGAATTGCGAATTTTACAGGAAATTATTGGCTACAACGCGGAATGTACTTATTCGTTCTTCCAGAAAAGAAGGATTATTTTGAGTTTTTAATCGATGATGATCAAGATTTTCAAATCAACTGTGATACTTCATGGTATGAACACGATTATTATGCCAAAATGACTGTTGAAGGATCTGAAGAAAATAGCTTATTCGTTAAATATCAATTAGGTAAAATGCGTTCAATTCAAAAACTAATTGAGGTCGATCAACAAATTCAAGCAGACAGTACTCCAGAAAACATTGCAAAATTGAACCCTTTGAAAGAGCAATACTTGAGAGAGAAAAATCAATTCGACAGTCTATACGTTGCTCGTAACCCCAACTCTATGTTGGCTCGATTCTTGTACGCCATGCAACCGGTAACCATCCCCCAAGAACTTCCCACAAAGGAGGACGGCACAAAAGATAGCACTTTCCCTTACCGTTACTACAGAAACCATTATTGGGATAACATAGATTTCAACGAAGATGCATTGGTTCGTATGCCTGTCAATGTATTGAAAATGAAACTGGATGGATTTTTCGATAAAATAATCGTTCCCGACGCGGATACCTGCATCCAAGTTTGCAATTACCTGCTTGAAAAGGCAAAGAACAGTGTAGAAAACGAAAAATATCTGATCTGGTACCTTACAAATCGTTTTGAATCCAGCAATATCATGGGCTTGGATCGCGTTTTTGTTCATATGGCATTGGGCTACTACTGTCAAGGTAAAACTTGGTGGGTTGATTCAGTAACCACATCCAAAATGTGCGAAAATGCATTCCGCCGTTCACATTCATTAATCGGTGCTCCTGCGGCAGATTTGCAATTGAAAAATCAAGATTCTGTATGGATCAACACCAACACGATTAAAGCTCCGTATACCATCATGATGTTCTGGGATCCCACTTGCGGACACTGTAAAGAAATCATGCCGAAGATTGCTAAGATTTATGCAGAAAACAAGTCCAAAGGGTGGAAAGTAGTAACATTAGCTTCTGGAGATAAAAAGAAGGAATGGTACGAATATTTGGCAAAACATCCAGAGATTTCAGAATTCACCAACCTGATTCGAGGCGAAGTTCTTTCTCAAAAATACGCGGATGCATTATATTCTTACTATGCGATTACAAGTCCTACTATTTACTTATTAGACGAAAACAAAAAGATTGTTGCGAACAGAATTGACGCAGAGAAAATTGTTGAGTTTATCGGGCATTTAGAATCCTTGAAAACAGAGAAAAAATAATCGGAATACCGTTCATATAATTTACAGAATTTTAAATAATAAATTAAAAACGCCACTGCAATAAGTCAGTGGCGTTTTTAATTTAAATTTATTTGAAAACAATGGGTTAATTCTTTAATTTTTCGTATGTTTTCATAATCTCATCGGGGTAAAATACAACGCCAAATGTGTAGTAGGAAGACGAGAAAAATGTACCTGGCACCATTGAGAATCTAGCTCCAACTCCAGCTGAAACTCCTACGTATTTCCAAACTCGATAGCTTGACAATACGCCTGTTTCAATTGGAACAATGAGCTTCGAAATGTACTTATAATCTCCATTCTGTTGTATCAACTTTAAATCGGCAGACCCCACGCCCATTTGAACCGTTTGCAAAAGGAGCCATTTATAAGATTTATACCAACGATACTCGGTTTGTCCACTTAAATAAATATAGTTATACGAGTTAAACCGTTCATCTTGAAAGGCGGTACCGTATAAACCGCCATAAAAGGCCATTTTTTTGTAGTCAGCACCGGCACGCGCTCCAAATATATTAATTGCTGTTCCTGTAATGTAGGAATGTCGGCTATCCAAACCTGCAGAGAATTCTGGTTTTCTTTGTAAATAAATTTGAAAACTATCCCGAATTGACCATTTGTTTTGCGCTAACAACGAAGAATTCACAAAGATAAATAGTAGTATAAATAGGGCTCCTCTCATGTTGTATAAACAATTCTAACGGGTAAACATGGCTTAATCGTCTTCAAAAATACGATTAAATATAATTTAGTACCTTTGTAAAACTATGAGCTTCAAAAAAAATCTCCTTCTTTTGGTTATTGGGGGATGGCTTTCTACTTTTTCTCAATTGGATGCACAGATTAGAAGACCCGGATCTGAAAATGACCCCAAACAAACAACGAACTCAACTACAACAGTAACCACACCTGTAAATACGACAAAAACTGGATCTAATTCAAATTCGACAACTACCGTAACCAACCCCGCTAGTATTCCGACTGGGGCCAATTCTACGGGAGCACAAAGCAATTCCAGCAATGCGGGAAGCAACAATAATGCAAACACCACGCCTCCTAGCCTATCGATAGTTCCAAAAGTCACCATCATTCAAAAGCCAAAAAAAGGCAATTACAACGTAGAAGCGGTGGTTCAACTTGGCGGCAACGGCATTGGAATTGGGGTAAACGAAATAAAAGGACGGTATTTCTATTCGGATAAGCGTAATTACCGATTACGCTTATCCGGTGTTTTCAATAATGATTTGAATGACATAAGTCCCAACAAAACCACTAAAGCCGAAGTGAGTTATGACGAGCAAAAATTATTAATTGCTGGAGGTATTGAGGAACATTATCAGAATTCCAATCGCGTTAACACCTTTTTAGGTTTTGAAGCGGGAGGTAGGTACGAAAAAGAATCCACTGTTGGATTAAATAGTAAAGATGGAATAAGTTTTTTTCAAGGCTACACTTATGAAAAAACATTTACAGAAAGTGCTATTTTTTTAAACGGAGTTACTGGAATCGATTATTATCTAAATTCCCAATTTTACATTGGTGCAGAATTAATGGTTGGTGTCTCAAACCATACAACAAAATATACAGGAATTAAAATTTCGACTGCGGATGGCATTGAAAGCCAAGATGGATTCTATTCAGGAGGAGGCTTTGAAGCTAGACTTACCTATTCGAATGGCATTCGATTGGGTTACAAATTTTAAAGAACACCTATAACCACTTTAAAACCATGAAAAAACAGATAATCACTTATTTAATTGCAGTAGTTTCAATTTGGCAATTAAATGCACAAACCAATAAACCTGTGGATGAAAAACATAGTATAGAAGCCAATGTAAATCTGCAAATTGGCGATGCTCCTATATCATTAACAGCGCCAGCAATAAAATATAGATATTTCTTAAAGCCAAATTTAGCTTTAAGGACGGAATTGGCAGCAACACTTTTTCAGAATTCGTCGCTTATTTACAACAATGCATTCGATGATTTTGCAAAAATCGATCAATCTTCTTGGAGTTTAAACTTAGGAATTGGTGCAGAGCATCATTTTAAAGGCACAGAAAAACTTTCTCCCTATGTTGGGATGGTTGTTCAAATGCAAACTGGAGGTGCGTCACAAGAAGGCTCAAATACATTCAATGGTTTTAGTTATTCCCAAGGAGATCAATACTCTAATTATATTTCAGGAGTTTTTGGAATTGGGACAGCCATTGTAATGGGTGCTGATTACTACTTTTTGAAAAATGTATTTATCGGGGCCGAAATTTCCTATGGATATGGCAGATTGTTTAATGGTTACCAACAAGTGTGGTCAACCAGAACCAATGTTACAACAGAAACCCAACTAGCAACATTTGGTTCACTCGGTTTAGGAAATAGTGGTATTCGTTTGGGAATGAGATTCTAATCTCATTTACCAAATGTAATACTACCCCCTACCAAATATAAGACAATCCCCATTCCATATAATCCGCTTTATTTAGGTGTGCTTTAAGCCGATTTCGAATTACCCAATTTTGAGTGAGTCGATAATCCCATCCCAAAGCATTATAGAACAAAGGCTTATTACTATGAACAGGTTTTAGTGCATAATATCCTAAATCAAATCGCAATCCTAATCTTCCAAATAAAAACACTTTACCTACTTTCAAAGCTACTTCACGGGTATCTTTGGCTTTCACGCCGTAAAGCTTCCCCCATTGGTCCCAGTAATAATTTGGATCAGAAAACAGTTCTAAACCAATATCCCAATAGCCTTTTGCATTTTTTTGAACTCGATAATTAACATCGAAAATCCAAACGGCAGTAGGTTGAGGAAACTCAATACTGTGTTCCCGAATGGCGAATTTTGCACCAATGGAATACGGAAAGGCAAAATATTTATGTTTCAAGCGATACAATCGCCTGCCTTCTGTACGATGAGAATAAGGCATATAAGAAATCCCTACACTCCCATTGATTGCATTTAATCCCACATTGGGTTTTTTATAATTACCATTTGAGCAATGGGTTAAATTTAATCCGAAATTTAATCCAAATTTATCAGTCAATTTAAATCTAAATTCGCCGGTAAGCACACCCATATAATTCAAATGGGAGCCAATAGCATAATTAACTGGCAGCGTTGTTGTATCGTAAATTTTGGTTAGATAGGAAATCCCATGGGCAAATCGCCATCTTAATGCAAATCGATCATTAAATGGACGAGTTCCACCCACAGAAACACCCACACCAAATTGACTTCCCGTTACTTCCAGTCCCATATTCATTGCCAAAACAGAAACGCCTAAATGCGGTTGAGCATAATACTTCTTATTTTTTTGGTAAATAGGTCTTCGTTCAACGGGAATTTCCCAATCTGCATCCAATTGAATTCCATAAACAGATGCGGCCAATGGAACTGTATAACTGGAATGAGGGATCATTTTCCCAAAGAGAACTTTTCCATCGATAAATGATTGTCCAAAACTGTATCGAGAAACAGCCAGATTTAATAACAGTAAAAAAATAGATAACCTATTCAAAATCGAACAATTCATTTAAACTGCAATAAGTGATGCAAATTAATCACAATAGTGTAGAATTACACCAATCAGTATTGGCAACTTTGCTGAAGCGAATTAATTTAAGCTACTTCATCAGATTTTGTATCACCAAATTGAATGATTAAACTATAAGCTAAAAAAAACACGAAATACAGAGGCGATGTAATAATCATCATTACGATATCGTATGCCTTAAACAAAAACGCACTATCTAGGGCAAAATATCGAATAAATGCAATGGACATACAGAATAAATCTAAAATGGCTAAATAAACCCAATATTGAACTCGAAAAGACTTATTTAAATTTTTAAAAACAAAATAATATCCCACCCAAGCTATACCATAAATAGCTATTTCTCTTGCCAAAAATCTTAATGGTTGAAATGCAAATACACCACCTTCTAAATTACTGTCGATAATCGACTTATTAATCCAAAGATATCCCACAAATAGCAGCCAAATGAATACTACATAGGGTAAGCTCTTTCTCAGGAGTTGCTTAACTTCGTTTTTCTCAAATAAAAAATCCATACAATAAACATGATTGCATATACAATAAACTGAAAAATGGTCTTATGAAAAAGATTAAACCATTCTGGATAATCCTTAGAAATTTGAAACAAACCCGCCACTCTCAACACATTAGTAATATATAAAACAATCACAATCAGTATGGAGTAAAAAATTTTTCGCTTCCAATTCGCTATAGGGAACACCCAAAAGAATGCCACACCCAAATAGTATAAATCCCAAGCATCACAAGGAGATCCTATACGCACATAACCACGTTGATCTCTTACATTACTCAAAATTTCACCTCCTGAATTGACTTTATCAATGCAATAAACTGAAGGTTTGACTCCAGTAATTATTTCCAATGTAAAGGCTGATGCATGTGCAAGATTTTCAATTAAAAAATTATGAACCGGCACAAAATCAGCAATTACTATCCAAATAATCAATGATACACCAGCATTACGTAAAAACTTACGCTGTCGAGCATTGATATTTTTGAAGGTGCTTTGCCCGAAATCTTGAAAAAAAGTTTTGATGCTCATAAGTGGGACAAAAGGTTACGACCCTTAAAACCTTAGGAATCGTAATATATAATTACAAAGCTACAGCATGCTATTTACATATCACAGCCATTAGCCACATTTGTTTGTTACTTGATGAATAATTCTTGTAACTTTTTGTAACGATAGTTAAAAATACCCTCAACTTTCTTATCTACAAACAACTTACCCGCAATCAAACCCAGAAAACTCATTCCAATATCGTAGTGAAGAATATCCGTCATCCTTACACCACATGGAATAGCTTCGAAATGATGTTCATGATGCCAAATATTATAGGGCCCTTTACGTTGTTCATCTACGAAGAACTTTCGGTCTTGAACATGAGTGATTTCAGTACACCAGTCCATCTGAATTCCTAAAAAAGGCGAAATTTTATAGGTAATAAACAAGCCTGCATACATTTCCACAGGTGGATTTGACGTGATTTTAAAAACCATATCTGCAGGAGTAATTTCGTTTAAATTTTTTGGGGATGAGAAGAAGGCCCAAGCTTCTTCAAGAGATATCGGCAATTCCTGAACAAATTCAAGTCGTTTCATTATCAATTAACAATTGATTAATCAATAAGTTTCATAACTTGCAACCCAATTAAATTAGGCTCATGAATTTCCAAGCAAATAAAAACAGCACAATAATTAAACGAATTATTGAAGTAACTTTATTTATCTTAGCAATATTTGCAGGTGCTTCATTAAACGGTTTTATCATTGAAATCGGTCCAAAATTTATTAAACCTCCAGTTGGAGCAGATTTCACCACAGAGGAAGGACTTTTGAATTCCATGAAATTAATGCAACCGAAACATTTTGTTGCGCCATTTTTGGCGCACGCTCTTGGTACCTTATTAACCAGTGTAATTTTAGTTATGACCATCAAGGATGCCCAACGACTTAAAATATACCTTTTAATGGGATCTGGTATGTTCTTTTTAGGTGGAGCTTATATGGTTTATCTCCTACCCTCACCACTTTGGTTCAATGCCGTAGACTTAATTTTCGCATATTTCCCAATGGCTTTGATTCCTTATCTAATCAAAGTACGAAAAAAACATAGTTGATTAGCAGCTCCGATAATATCCAAATTCACCCCACTGTGATTAGTATTCAAATGTGACTTTGGGCGACTATTTCACTCAGTTATTCCGGCATTATCAAATCCGCAATAATGATTTTTTTCATCTTGAGCATCGAATTCAATGCAAATTCCCCTTTTTCTTTTTGGGGATGACTGATCCAATCAGCGAGCTGTTTAGGCACGATTTGCCATGAAAGCCCGAATTTATCTTTTAACCAACCACACTGACTTTCTTGTCCTCCATTTGAAACAAAGGCATTCCAATAGAAATCTACTTCTTCTTGTCCGTCACAATTCACAACCAAGGAAATCGCTTCATTAAATTTAAAATGTGGACCACCATTCAACGCCATGAACAACGTTCCATTCAATTGAAACATTACAACCATTCCATTATCGGAGATGATTTGAAAATTTTTAAAAATAGTAGAGTAAAAATTTACCGCTTCTTGAGCTTGGTTATCAAACCACAAACACGGGTAAATTGATTTTTCAGAAATCAGAGTCATACTTCAAAAAACAATGATAATAAAAAAAGCCACCATACGGTGGCTTTTCTGTGGTATCGGACGGAATCGAACCGCCGACACAAGGATTTTCAGTCCTTTGCTCTACCAACTGAGCTACGATACCTTTTTCCTATTTTTTATTCACTTTCGCAAGTGTTTTATTAAACGGGACTGCAAAAATACAACAATCCGTTTATCTTCCAAGAAAATTTTAAAATATTTTTCTTCAGAACATAATTCGACACCAAAATCATTGTCGCAGAATATTCACTTTTTTATCAAACTGTGTAAATTCAAGTATAATAAGTACGAACCCAACCTAAGTCCATACTATTTTTGAAAAACTAATTAAACAATACGATGGAAAACAAACAGAATCCGATTGAAGAGTTCAATGCATACCGTGCTAAAATGAATGAAAAAATTTTAAGTTCAGACAATTTGGTATTGAAACGTTTATTCAACCTTGACACTCAAACCTATTCAGAAGGAGTATTGAGCACAAAAACAAAAGAAATGTTAGGTCTCGTGGCGTCTCTTGTTCTGAGATGTGATGATTGCGTAAAATATCACTTAGAAAAATGCTATCAACAAAACACCTCTACAGAAGAACTTTTTGAAATTTTGGCTGTGGCGAATATTGTGGGTGGCACCATTGTAATTCCTCATACTCGAAGAGCAGTTGAATTTTGGGAAGCATTAAATGGTTAAATTGGCAACTCTAAAAGCAAAAAACTCCAACTCAGTCAGTATAAAAATGCTAAAAATCAGTGTCACATAGGTTAAAAAACAAAATAATAAACCCAAACTGCAACCCGACAAACCTTATTATTAATCAGCATTTTAACCAAAATGACACAATGTGACACAGAAATTGGCATGATAATTGAAAACACTTAAAAAAAATATTCAAAAAGAATTACTTTTGAATTTCGAAAACTCGAACTTTTTAACTTTTACAAACCAAATGAAAAAACTTATTTTAAAGTCACTAAGTGCTTTAGGTCTTATTTTCACTATCAGTACTTCAACCCTTCAAGCACAACAGATCACTGGGATTGTTGCGACAGGGGCAACGGCTGTATCTGGAGGAACGTATGGCCTTGAGTGGACAACATCCACAGTTACAGGCGCTACAATCATGAAAAAAATTATTGTTTACCATAATAATCTTAGCGGTAGCAATAAATTGCTTTTTAGCCAATCTGGATCAAGCACTAATTGGGAAGTACAATTCGGTTCTCCAAACTCAGCGGCATGGAAAAACTTTTGTCAATCAAAAACTGCAAATAACAATGGTGTAGACACAGTGTATTTGAGATACAATGCAGCAACTTCAGGAACTTTCACTACACAAGTTTACATAGGTATTGGAAATAACTGTTCATCATTCACTCCTACTTTTACCATCAATGCCACTGTACAAGTTTCAACTAAAGGTGTTTACACTTGGGTGGGAACCTCGGGTGTAGATTCTACTTACGATCGCGATAACAATTGGGAGCCTATTAGAACAACTCCGGCAATTGATGATATTTTATTGGTCGACTTAGGAGATAACACCAATACCCAAAAAACCACAATCGACATTTCTGGCGTAACGGAACAAATTGGTCAGTTTATTATCAAGCCATACAATCATGTAGATTTCAAATGCACAACCAACACGGCTAACTGGCAAATTGGAGCCACTGGTTCATCATTAGATGGCACTGATTTCGTGTTAGACACAAACTCATTTGTAAGATTTTCTGGACCTTCTGCATCGCAAACAGGCAAGACATCGTCTAAATTGACCATTAACTTAGCAGGATCAAACACATTAGACATGAATGGGCGTATAACCACGGCTAATGGTATCGTTGAATTTATCGGAACAGGAACTCACAACATCAGTGGAAATATTCACACTGTTGGAGGTTCCCTTTCTTTCAAACCTTCTTCTACAAACACATTATTTTTAGATGGACGTAGTCAGTCTATCAATGGCACAGGTGGAACGTTGTATATTGATTCAAACATGAACGTTACTGTAGGTAATGGAGTTGGAAACACCAATTCTACTTTTACATTAAATAGAACATTCCCGCTGTATTCAATTTTAACTGTTAAACAAAACACAACTGTAGTTTCTAATGCACCTGCTAGCTCTTCCGAGGCGGATTTCAATGCATGGGTACCATTTTTACAGTTTAAGTGGGCAGAAAAAGTGGCTACTGATGCCTATGGACAATTGGCGACCCTTCCTTCTTCCAGCAGTATTACTGGCGGTGCACTTTTTGAAGTTTATAACTCAACTCGCAGGGCTTATCGTGCATACGGAATTCCATTGGCAAATGGAACCAGACTTTCTCAATTTGCTGACGACATCCATTTAACTGGTAACGTTGATGATTTACAAGACAACCAGGATTCATTTACTACTAAATGCTCTTATTGCAAATCTTCTGTTTTCTTGTGGAATCAAGCAACCCAAAACTGGAGTGCTGTTAAATCAACCACGTCTGGTAATTCATTAAGCCTAGGTCAAGGTGCCCTAATCTTTTTCCGTGGTACTAAAAACAATGACTGGGGTCTAGGTGATACTTCAATTGCTGCAAACTCTACACCCATTGACTTCAAAGGAAAACTACACACCGGTAATGCAAGTGTGAGTGTTTCCCTTTCAAGCGGAAGTAATACATCATTGAACGGTGCTAATCTAATTGGAAATCCTTACCCATCAACAATCAATTTACGTGAACTGTACGAATTAGGAAACAATAAAAACGACATCTACCCACGTTTTTATTTCTATGATGCAATTTCTCGCACCTATAATACTTGGGATAGTTCTTCCAATGGAAAACCGGGAAGAAGCGGTGCATCACATTTCACAGACAACAACAGTAAAGCAGAGAACCGTGCTCGATTTGCAGCCCCAGGATCAGCTTTCTTTGTTTTTGCTAGAAACAACAATGGCACACTTTCATTTGCCGAAAGTATCAAAGCACCTTATTCTCGCTCAATGACCAAACACTTTGGAGTACAGGAAATAACTGAATCAAGTTGCAACGAATTGAAAATGCAAATGAGCTATCAAGAAGATACTGCGGTTGAACAAGATGGATTTGAAATGAAATTTGACATTCAACAAGCTGATATTACCAATGGTGATGATTTTGCAGATGTACCTAAATTCTATGCAGGCTACTTAGGTATTGGTTCGTTATCTTCTAATGGAAACTGGTACTCAATTGATCGTAAAGCTAAATTAGCTGATATTGGACAAACATACACCCAAGCTTTGAAAGTAGCTTATCCAAAAGAAGGATCTAAAAACATTCGTTTCAAGTTCAACTACTGTTCAACCGGTTCTGCAAACTACAAGGTTCAATTATTGGATAAATACACAGGAAAATTGAATACAGTAACAGATAATTTCACATATGATTATTCTATTGCTGAAACTGGAAGCAACACAAATACGCGCTTTGAACTTATTTTCACTGGTATTGAACAAACTGCAAGCAATGAAAATATTTCTTGGCAGAATCAATTAGTTGTTTATCCTAACCCTGCAACGGATGGTAAATTCCAAATTGCTTCTACCTCGAACCTTGAAATTGTTAAATATTCAATCATCAGCCTTGATGGCAAAAAAGTAGCAAGTGGTAACGTAAAAAAATCAAATGAAATTGATGCGTCTAACTTGAATTCTGGTATTTATCTTATTCAAATTCAAACTAACCTTGGCACTACAACTAAAAAGATTCAAATCAAATAATTTTAAAAATCCAAAAAAACATAATATATTCGCAATATGAACAAGAATTTTAAACTTATCCTACTTGTAGCTCTTGCAGTAACTACAAAAGCAGTATTCGCACAGGGAGTTCCTGATGATCCAGATTTGCAAGTTCCAGTAGATGGCGGAATCGTTTCCGTTGTTGGTTCTGCAATTGCTTACGGTGTTTACCGTTTGAAAAACAAAAACAAGTAATTAACCTATTAAACTATCATAAAAAAGGTCGCTAGCGCGACCTTTTTTTATGACTATTATTTTCTACCACTGCATTTTTAACTATATTGCCCAACTTTAATCTACTTATAATCAAACTCATGGATAGAAATGCACTTCATCACACCATCGAAATTGGCTCTCCCGCTTGGATATACTTGAATGTTGGATTAATTCTTGGAATCATTATTGTCCTGGTATTCTCCAAAACACAAAAATCACAATCCTTCATTTCTTCTTCACTTGGTTACATATTAATCGCTAATTTCATATTCAATCAATTTTACGCATTATATACGGGAATTTGGCAAAAAGACGTTCATCTACCACTCCATTTATGTTCGTTCTCAACCATACTAAGTGTCATTGTTCTGTTTTTCCAAAAGCAATGGGCATATGAATTTCTTATTTTCTGGTCAGCCGGAGCCATACACTCTTTTTTAACTCCTGAAATAACCGATGGCGCATCCATTTACAACCATTGGGAATATGGAATAGCACACGCAGGTGTTATCATTACCGGCATCTATGCTACATACAGATTGAATTTCACACCACGAAAATACTCATGGTTAAAAGTGATGGGCTATACGCAATTAACACTACCCATCATTGGGATCATCAATTATCTACTTAACTCCAATTACATGTTCATTGCACAAAAACCCGATGCACAAAATCCATTTATCATTGGTGAGTGGCCCTGGTATATCATTGGGCTCGAATTTGCCGTTTTACTGCATTTTGCAGCCTTCTATTGGATTCATATGAGAATTGCCGCAATTAGAGATAAAGGGATGTTACAATAACTCCATTACTTCTGGATTAATTATTATCTCATCTACAAATATATATGCGTCGCCATTGTACTCAAACCCAGGGTGACCTTGAGGAAGTTTACCAAAATTCTTTGCCTTTACTTTAATATATCGGGCATTTACAGTCTCAACTCCTTTCCTAGTTTTCGACCCTTTTTTGCGACTAGACTTACCATGAGAACTTATTTTACCATTAGAACCATTCAAACTGTTGTCAGTTTGATTTCTTAATGCAGATCCATCATCCTTTCCCAAAACCAATGGCACAACAATCGTTTCATCACGCTTTAATGCTCGAAAATCAAAACGATTAAACAATTTATAACTTTTCCCATCCTCCGAATAATAAAATTCCACATTCTTGGGTTCGAAAATCCAAGCCCGTTGATCGGATAAAAATCGAATTCCCAAATACTTCAATGGTGTAACTTCTTTTAAATCAATAACACATTCAAAATCTTGACTTTGATATCCTTGCCATCCACCAGCACGCCATTCTTCACTACCGTAAACACCATCTATTAATGCTTGATCTCCACCTCCTGAATATTGCGGATTGTAATTTCCAGCAATCGACACCACTTCGAAGTTATTAGGCTGCTCATACACATAGGAAGCCGTGTAATTCAATTCATAAATTGAACTTGCAGAAGTGTCTCCATAAGCCGCCCAAATCAAAGCCGGGCCTTCTAAATTCAATATTACCGTCGAATCACTTTGCGACAGCACATACTTCTGACAAAACTGACCAGGCAATATAGCGCCTTTGTAATCGGAACGAACGTTAGTCGACTCATTCATCAATCGCACAAATACATGCAATCCTTTTTTATTAAAATCAACTTCTTGATTAAGTTTGTTTTCAATTTGAACATACACAACATACTTCTCCCCTTTTTTTACTTTTTTGGGGGATGTTATCGCGGCATGAATTCCTGTATTTTCCCCTTGATATTTTCCGAAAAGCCTTGTAAATGTTGTATCCAACCAAATATCGGCACGCTCATTTAACTTGCTAGTTTCCAAAATCGGTTTTGAAAGACGATTCAAATCAGATTCCGGTCTGTTATTCAAATTGGTCTTTTCACGAACCCCTTCAATTTTGAACTTCACTTCCTTAAAAATCTTCAAATAATGATATCCTATTCGGGGGATGTAATCTGAGTCATAAAACAAGGTTTCCTTATTCCTTTTATAAAAATCAGATGCCAAAAAATCCTTCTCCGATCGATCGGCGGCCTCAAACGATTTTAAATACTTGGCTATATTTCCATCCGTATTTAATTCAAAATACTTCGGCGATAATCCATTGTACATGAACCAAATTTCCGACTCCGTGGCCCTATCCCTCGAAAACGTAAATGTATCACCCTCCTCTGTAAACAGTCTAGTTTTAGGGAATAATGACAACCCCAATTCGTATTGATTGGTTCCGGGAGCAACGGGGTAAATTCCCAATGCCGACATGACATACCAAGCACTCATTTGTCCGCAATCTTCGTTTCCAATTAATCCGTCGGGTGCATTTTTATAGAAATTCGAATACACCTTCCATAATATTTTTTGCGTTTGATCTTTTCGTTTTACGTAATTGTACAAATAGGCCATGTGATGACTCGGTTCATTGCCATGCGCATATTGACCTATCAAACCGGAAATATCGGCTTGTTCTCTCCCTGTTGTTTTACTCGAACCGTAGAACAATGTATCCAAATGCTGTTTAAAAGCGGTATATCCACCATAAGCTGCTATTAAACCCGGTATATTATGCTGCACACACAATGAATACTGCCAAGCGTTGGCCTCGGTGTAATGATTATTAACTTCATTTCGTTGGAAAGGTGTCAACCATTGTCCGTTGTGTTTAGGGCGAAACGATTTACTTTCAGCATCATACAAACTCAACCATCTGTTTTCACGTCTACGCAATTCGTTCACCAACGAATCGTATTTACCTGAATAAATATCCCCCGAAGAAGATTCAAAACCGTCGATTAATTCCAGCACCCTTCGCGAACAGTAATCATCATATGCATATTCTAGGGTTTTCGACACCGACTCGGCCTCCTTGAGAACATCGATATACCCTAATTTCAAATTATAAATAGTTAACAATTCATTGGCAATGGGAATAGCATATTGATACGACAACTCTTTGCGGTTACTGCTCTCCATAATGGCTTTAACGAGTAATTCCTCAGTTAAACCGTCGGTTCCATCCAGCTGAAGATCTATTCCTTTTGCTAAAGCTTCTGCAATTACAGGAACACTGTGAAATCCGATCATACAATTGGTTTCACAAGCACCCAATTCCCAAACGGGCAATCTGCCTCCATCTTTATATTGCAACAACATACTGCGCACAAAATCGCGTGTGCGATTACGTTGAATTAAGGTCAATAAGGGATGTAAAGTTCGATAGGTATCCCAAAGAGAATACACATGATAAACGGGATTACTTGAAGTATGATTGACTTGATCCCTTCCCCGATATTTTCCATCAAAATCAGACGCTAATGAAGGATGAATATATGTATGATACAAAGCGGTGTAAAAGTTTACTAAATTTTCATGAGAACCCATTTCTTTATTGTACAAATCAATATCTACTTGAATTCTGCTTAATTCTTTATTCCAAATGGCTTCCGCCGCACTACATATCCATCTAAAATAGTCGGTACTACTATTATTATTCGAACTCAAATTTGGCCCAAGTATCACACGAAATTCATGAGGCCAAATTCGATTATCCTTTTTAATAAATTGAATATTAAATTCATCATCTCCCATACCTTTTGGGCCTTTCTGAAGGAGAAATTGTTCATTCAATTGTTTTAAGGAAAATCGCTCGTTGCCTTCGGCACCATCCATAGAAGTAAATGAAATGGTGGTTATTGCATCCAAAACAAAATGCGGATTTCGAGAAATTTGTAAAATTCGATTTTCGGGAATTTCAGGATATTCAGTGGCCATTTTCATTGAATCCACATTTATATTCAATCTTTTCCTAAAACAAAGAGCCAATTTGGTTTTATTTTCGTTGTATTGGTATTTGAGTATGGGCTGGGAAAACTCCGTCACAAAAAACACCCACTGATTATTGGCCCACGCCTTACTTTGACGGTGGCCTTTTATTCGATAAATACCTTGTGATTCAATGTCTTCTCCCGGTAAATAATTCTCTAATTCCAACGAAAAAGACAATAATTCGTCGCGATGTTCCAAATCAATGATTACCCAAGCTTCATTTTGACTGGCAAAGGTATATCGTTGAATTCCGGTATATTCTGAAGCGGTTAATTCCGTTTTGATTCGCGAACGACGATATCGAACATTGTAATAACCGGGTGTGGCCACCTCATCTCGATGCAAATAGGTTTCACGATATTCCTTGGGATCAAATTTCGGACCATCCGTGGGTTGAAAAAGTATATCCCCTAAATCCGACACGCCCGTTCCGCTTAAGTGGGTGTGTGAAAAACCGAGCATGGTGGAATCGTTGTAATAATAACCACCACAAGCATCCCAAGAAGCATCATTTCGGGTATCGGGGCTCAACTGCACCATTCCAAAAGGCACAACTGCCCCAGGGAAAGTGTGACCATGTCCGCCGGTACCGATAAAAGGGTTTACGTAATTGGTTAATTTTTGAGATCCAATAACTTTACCATTATCTTCAACTAATTGATTCTTACTTCGAGTTTCATGAAAAATACCGTCATCTGTTAATTCAAGATGATCCTCAATTGGAGGAATTTCTACTTTATGTTTTTCAACCTTTTTTACGGGTGCTGTTCGATTCACAGAGTTCGAATTTCGCTGCTTTTGAATTTGAGCAGAGCTTAAATTAACTAAACCGATAAAACAAATGATCCCAATTTTATATTTGAACATACTAAAAGATTATTTCCGTTCGACTTGAATAAATCGTCGAACCAAAGTTCAGTATTTTATTTCATAAAAAAAGGGGAGCAAGCTCCCCTTTTTCGTTTTATGCTATCACTTTCTGTAACAAATTAACCCTGAATTGATTCTATATCAATTCGAGGCATTAAAAACTAATTTCTTAGTTATTGATGGTGATACTCACCATTACACGGCGATCAACGGTATTCTCTTTTGAGAATGAAGGCTGCGTAGTAGTTACTTGAACCGGTGCTTTAACACCCAAAACATTAACTAAAAAGTTCTTTACCGCATCTGCGCGCTTTGCTCTTAATTTTTCGTTCACTTTTGCATTACCGGTTTTATCAGCAGATGCATATAAGTTCACATTGTAGCTGTATGCTGATTTGCTTTTGTCTAAAGCTGATTTCCAGCGATACAACTCTTGCATTCCAGCTGTAGAAAGTTGAGCAGAGCCCAATTCAAAGAAAACAACGGCATTGTTAGAACGTTCGAATTCTGCTTTAGACTCTTTTTCCAAAGTTTCCAAATCGTCCATCTTCTTTTCTAACTCAGCAACCAATTTCGCTGCTTTTTCGTTGTTTGCATCCAATGCATTTACTCGAGTTTCAACCTCAGTCAACTTCTTTTCAATACCTGAATTATCTGCAGTTTTTTGATTTTTTGCAATCAAATCGGTGGTTTGATTCGCTACAAAACCAGATAACTTAGACTTGTCATACGCCTCTTTAGAGTTGATGCAACTCGTGAAGAACATGGCTCCTCCAAACAGAATCGCCAATGATTTCAATGAAATTGTATTTTTCATAATTATTTCAATTTGCAAAAATATGACTTTCAATCAACCAAACTATCTCTTTAGTCGAATTTTACTTAGATTTCGTCAAGTCCAACGCAACATCAATAATCATATCTTCCTGCCCACCAACCATTTTACGATTGCCTAACTCCTGTAAAATAGTTCGTGTATCAATGCCGTATTGCTTACCAGCTTTTTCAGCGTGCAATAAGAAACTTGAATAAACTCCTGCATATCCCAAGGAAAGTGTTTCACGATCAACTCGCACCGGACGTACTTGTAACGGGCGAATCAAGTCATCTGCGGCATCCATTAAGGCATACAAATCAGAACCATGATTGGCATGCATTTTATTTAAAACAGCAATCAATACCTCTAATGGAGCATTCCCAGCACCAGCTCCCATCCCCGCTAACGAAGCATCCAATCGCTTCGCACCATATTGCATGGCAATAATCGTATTTGCAACGCCTAACGACAAATTATGGTGACAGTGAATTCCAATTTCCGTTTCAGGATTCAATACCGATTTAAACGCCAACATACGATCCTTCACATCATCAGGCAACAATGCTCCCGCAGAATCGGTTACATACACACAATGAGCACCGTAACTCTCCATCATTTTCGCTTGTACTGCTAGTTTTTCGGGGGAATTCATATGCGCCATCATTAAAAATCCAGCGACATCCATACCGAGCTTACGAGCCGCATCAATATGTTGAGCCGAAATATCTGCTTCTGTGCAATGGGTGGCAATTCGAACCGATTGTACTCCCAAATCACGAGCTCTCTTCAAATCATCGATGGTTCCAATTCCAGGCAACAATAATGTAGTCAATTTCGCATGCGATAACTCCTTCCCTACTGCCTCAATCCAATCCCAGTCGGTATGAGCTCCAAAACCATAATTGAAGCTTCCTCCTGCTAAGCCATCGCCATGCGCCACTTCCACAGCATCCACTTTAGCGGCTTCAAGGGCTCGGGCAATTTCGCGTACTTGTTCTAAACTGTATTTATGTCGGATGGCATGTTGACCATCACGCAATGTAACATCCTGTATATAAAGTCTTTCTGACATTCTTTTGTTTTTATTGCATTAAAATTATTACATCTTTAAATCATGTAATTTCGTTTTCATCTCCAGTCTAAGTTCCAATCCAACAATGGAATTATCCCCACTGTTGCACCATTCGTTCAGCTGTTGCTTTAGCAGCACTGGTCATAATATCCAAATTTCCAGCATAATCAGGCAAATAATGACCTGCTCCTGTAACTTGCAATAAAACCATGGTTTTCAGACCAGTCACATGCCCAACGCCCTCAATAAAAACGGGCTCAGCAATCTCTTCAAACTGCACTTCTTGATGCAACTTGTAACCTGGAACATATTTCTGAACCTCGGCTACCATATCGTGAATACTCTTTCTAATGGCTTCTTTATCCGCCATTTCGCTTAAGGTAAATACCGTATCACGCATCACCAAAGGTGGTTCTGCTGGATTTAAAATAATAATGGCTTTTCCGCGCTTTGCGCCCCCTACTTTTTCAATTGCGTGGGATGTAGTTTCAGTAAATTCATCAATATTTGCCCGAGTTCCAGGACCAGCAGATTTCGATGAAATACTCGCCACAATTTCTCCGTAATGCACTTTCGCAACACGAGAAACTGCTGCTACAATGGGAATCGTTGCTTGCCCACCACAAGTAACCATATTCACGTTCGCCGAATCAGAAAGTTCATCAAAATTTACCGGTGGAATCATAAACGGACCAATAGCCGCAGGGGTTAAATCAATCACTCTTTTTCCAGGAAACTGAGAAATCTTTTCATTGTTGATCAAATGTGCTTTTGCACTGGTAGCATCGAAAACAAAATCAATTTCTGGCCAAACTTCACTATTGATTAATCCATCAATGCCATCGGCAGTTATTGCAACTCCCATGCGCGATGCCCTCGCCAATCCATCGGATTCAGGATCAATCCCTACCATCATTCCCATTTCTAACACATCAGAATGACGAAGAATTTTAATCATCAAATCCGTTCCAATATTTCCTGAACCAATAATGGCTACTTTATGTTTCTTATTAGACATTTTTACTCTTTTTTCAATCTCAATTATTCAATTACTCACAAACTTATTTACTCCGGAACTCAATCTATTAGAAGTTTAATTATTCAGAAACCGAAAACTCTACTTCACCCAACCCGTCGATTTCTGCCTTAAAATAATCGCCTTGCGCCATGGGCACCATTGGACCCAATGCCCCAGACAACAACACATAACCTGCTTTCAACGGTCTATTTACATCTATCATGGTATTCACCAACCACAACACTGCATTTAAAGGATTTCCCATACAGGCAGAACCTTGTCCAGTGGAACACACCTCCCCATTTTTCATCAAACGCATCTGACATTCCTCGAAGTCAAAACCCTCTAAAGAGCGCCAGTTATTTTCCAAAACATAATGACTTGCAGAAGCATTATCTGCCACCGTATCGGTTATGCGAATATTCCAATTTTCCACTCGAGAACCCACGATTTCAATAGCGGCGCACATACCGTCCAAATAAGGCAACAATTCTTGCGTATTGTTTAATTTTTGGGGGATGTCTTTGCCCAATCGAAATGCAATTTCTGCCTCAGCCTTTGGCTGCAATAATTCACCCCATGAAACGATACCCTGATTTTTTACTTCCGTATCGGTCCAAATCACACCATAATCGGGCTGATCTACCCCCAATTGCTTTTGAACAGCAAATGAAGTCAATCCGATTTTCAAACCTGAAAGGGAACGACCTTTTTGAAGTTCTAAATCCACATTCACATCTTGGATGGCATAAGCCGTTTTTACGTCCGTTTCGCCAATTAAGTTTCGAATGGGCTCACAAGGAACTTTGGTTTCGTTGGAAATTCTTAACTTTTCAGCTGCTTGTTCAATTACAGATAATGGTTGATTCATAACAATGAAATTCACTTCAAAAATACAAACAAAGCAGCAGTAAACACGACGAATATCCTGCATGATTCATCGGATTTCCTTAAAATTGTCGAAATTTGCCTTGTGAATATGCCTTCAAACACCCAAAATACCGTGGAATTAGCTAAAAAATTGCACATTGCTGCCAAAAATGCTACTCCCATTACACAAATTTCAACTCAACAGTCTATTTCATTGAATGATGCCTATGCTATTCAACAACAACTGATTCAAAAACGAGTGGAAGAAGGACATCCCATCATCGGTGTAAAAATGGGTTTCACATCAGAAGCAAAAATGAAACAAATGGGGGTCAGTGATATGATAATCGGACTATTGACCCAAGACATGTGGATCAATGCCAATGGCCAAACCGAAAGAAGTCGATTTATTCATCCCCGAGTTGAACCAGAAATTTGTTTCATTTTATCCAAAGATATCACTGAAATACTCGATGAAAATCAAGTCAAAGACTATGTAGAAGCAGTTTGTCCTGCCATTGAACTCATCGATTCTCGTTATCAAAATTTCAAATTCTCGTTAGAAGATGTAGTTGCCGACAACTGCTCTTCTGCAGGATTTTGTATTGGCGAAAAACTCAATGTAAATACGCCTTTATTAAACCTTCCAATTGAATTAAAAATCAATGATCAAACTGTAGAAACCGGCAACTCCAACGACATCCTTGACAATCCTTGGAAATCGCTTGCAGCTGCTACTCGTTTGGCAAAACAATTCAATATTCCATTGAAAAAAGGATTTTATGTATTGGCTGGGGCGGCTACTTCAGCGGCATTCATCAATGAAAATCAAGAGGCCGTTGCCGAAATCGACACCATGCCAAACTTGAAATTCGGATTGAAATAATCTCTTTTACTTCATTAGTACTCTCTCTCTTTAACTTACCGGCATTTTTTTGCCTTATTCCTGAGTGGGCAAATTTAATTGCCGCCCACCAGAAACATTAGTTTAACATTAGGGTAATACCTAAATGTACGTTTATCAATAATTTTGCAGTTAGTGAAAAAAATCATTAGGGATATCAGCTGGTTGTCTTTCAATCAACGTGTAATGCAAGAGGCACAAGACAACCAAGTTCATTTATACAATCGTCTGCGCTTTCTGGGGATTTTTTCAAACAATTTAGATGAGTTTTTCCGGGTTCGTGTGGGGACATTGAACAAAATGCTGAAACTCAATAAATCCACAGCTAAAATTCATTTAGAAGAAAATCCAGAACGAATTCTTTCACAAATCCACGAAGAAGTAATCAAGCTTCAAAGCGCCTTCGATAAAACTTTTGCTCAAATCATCCGTGAATTGGGCACCAAATACAAGATTTACCTAAAAAACGAGCGAGAATTAAATAAAGACCAAAAAGTTTGGGTGGAGAACTATTTCGAAGAACGCGTACGCAGTCAAATTGTTCCACTCATGATCGAAAGTATGCCGCATGCCCCCATGCTTCGTGATCGATCCATTTACTTGGCATGTTTGCTTGGGAACACCCAAAACCCCATGCTGCAACGTTATGCACTAATCGAAGTACCTGAGCAGCACATTCCTCGATTCATCATCCTTCCATCCCCAGAAAACGAAACACACATCATCATGTTAGAAGATGTGATTCGATACAACATCAAGTTTTTGTTTGCTCCTTTTGGATTTGATCGATTCAAAAGTCATATCATCAAATTAACTCGGGATGCCGAAATGGATCTCGATAACGGATTCAATTCCAACATTATCACGGAACTAGAAAAAAGCTTAAAAAAGCGCAGCAAAGGCAAAGCAACTCGTTTCGTTTACGACAAAAGAATTGACCCTCAACTACTTGATTACTTGACACGTCGACTGAATCTCGACAAAAAAGTTGACCTCATTTCGGGTGGAAGAATCCATAATTTCAAGGCTTTTATGGACTTCCCTAAGGTTGTTTTTAATGATCTACAATATCGTCCAAAACCATTTGTGCATCCTTTATTGAAACAACCTTGTCGCATCATGGATGTTATTAAGCACCGCGATGTGATGCTTCATTTCCCATACCACAGTTTTGATTCAGTTATTGATTTATTGAGGGAAGCAGCCATTGACCCGTTCGTGCAAAACATTCGCATTACCGTTTATCGTTTGGCTAAAGATTCCAAAGTCATTAATGCGCTACTGAATGCAGTGCGTAACGGCAAAACAGTTACAGTAATTCTTGAATTGAAAGCGAGATTCGATGAAGAAGCCAATCTCAAATGGAAAAACATTTTAGAAGAAGAAGGAATTCGGGTTTTCGTAGGCGTACCCAATATGAAGGTACATGCAAAACTGTGTGTAATTAAAAAAAGAGAATTCAATAAAACCACTCAATACGCTTTCGTTTCTACAGGAAATTTTCATGAAGGAACAGCACAATTATACGGCGACCACATGCTCATGACATCCAAGTCGTCAATCATCAATGATATCAATAAAATTTTCGATTGTTTGGAATCAGAACACCCATCCCTCGAAAAACTAAAATCCTGCAAAACACTTATTACCAGCCCTTTCAATACCAGGGAGTACTTTATTCAACAAATTGAAAAGGAAATTAAACGACGCAAAAGCAATCGAAGGATTCTGTTAAAACTCAACTCATTGGTAGATCCCACACTCATCGATTCCATATACAAAGCGGCGAAAAGTGGTGTTCAAGTTGACATGGTTGTAAGAGGAATTTGCACAGCGACTACCCATCAAAAACAATTTAAAAAAGACATTCACGCAATCAGTATTATTGATGAGTATTTGGAACACGCGAGGGTTATTATTTTCAATAACAACAATGATCCGCTCGTTTATATTTCATCCGCTGACTGGATGGTGAGAAACTTAGATCATCGCGTAGAAGTAACTTGTCCAATTGCTTCGAAAACCTTTTCCCAAGAGCTCATCGATATCATGGAAATCCAACTAAAAGAGAATGTCAAAGCACGAGCGTTAAATAACTTACAAAATAATGAATACGTGCAAGCTCATCTTGAAACAGACGCCGAATTTAGATCTCAGCTTGAAATTTACAAGTACCTTTTAAACAAAGAGTATCCTTAAAATCCCGCATAAAATTGTAGATAAATATGGGTTTTAATGAATGATTCAATCAAGAGTATCCTTGAAAACTCAATCAAGGACACTCCGACTGAAAGGTTGAATTAACTTACACTCATTGTTTATTTCCTCAATTCAAAAAGATTTGATACTGTAGTACGGCCTGCCACAAATTGGGCATTTTGCTGATTAAATTGTTATATACTAGCACTTGAGGACGATTCGCCACATCTAACGTCAATTTCCCTTGATGCCCTTTCACGAAACAGTTCAACCCCACATGGCTTTCAACGGTAGTAATCGAGTTCAATCGATCGTATTTGGAGGCATTCGCTGAGGCATACACTCCAAAGCGTGTTGCATCAGAAGTGCTTTTTTCGGCGTTCAAGTTGCCTTTCACCCCGGACGCAGTAGTTTCTTTCGTTTTAGCATTCATGTTATTGAATCTTTGGGGAAACAGATAATGCACTTCCGAATAAACCGTTTGTCCAGTACCAAACATAGGCAAACTGTTTCCGTATTGTGGTCCCACATCTTTAGATAATCCGGGTAAATTTGTACCGTTCACTGGATTCATAATTCCATTCATTCGAAGGTAATTCTTGCCATAATTCATATTAAAATATCCCAAATATGCATGAATGGCCGATTTATTCTTCAAGGGCATGTCTAAAAACGATTCCAAACAGAATAACTTCATGGATTCATAAACCGTGTCACTGCTACCATTACCGTTCAAACGATACATCGCTTGAGGTTGATAAATGGCTCCAGCGGCAATATTCCAAACTTTCTTTGACCCCAAGTAATTTCCCGTCATGTAGGGCGTAGCATGTCCTTCGTGCTCAAAGAACTGATACATTAAATATCCTTGTAGTTGTTTTTTGTGTTTCAGGGGACTGAATTGCGCATTTTGGGTAATTGCGGGCAACGAAGTTCCATTACTGCTGACTGGAAATGGGTCACTGAGCACAAAGCGATAGTCGAATTTATCAACTTGTCCTCGAGCATAAATACTCAACTTGCGCGAGAATTGATCAATTTGATCCACTGTAGCCTGGGCAAAAACCGGAACATCGATAGCAGATATAGTTCCAATTGAAGGTTGAGAAAACCGAGAAAGGCCATTGGCGATTCCCAATCCACCTCCTAATTTCAGTGTATTGTTCTTTGTTACTTGATATTCGGTGATAGCATCGTGAATAAAAACTGCACTTTTGCGGTTACTACCGATATTGTACATGGAATTAAAATTGTTTTGTCCAAACTGCATGTAATAAAACACTTTGGGATGGACATTCCCGAACAATTGAAAACGGGTTCTTCTCAATCCAATATCGAAGGTATTTAAAGCCGATTCACCCAATCGCATTGAACCATCATTGTTTTGCGAATAACGCAACCAAGTTTGATTCAGAAAGGTAAAGTTGATGGTTGGATATGGCGGCTTGCCATCGCTTGGAGAAAAACTAGAACTTTGGTTTTCTGCATTCAAATTACTAGATAATCCTAAGCCCCATAGGCTTAAAAAAACGGTATATAAAATTCCTTTTTTACGCATTTTTATAAAATTTATTTCGATTGTTTTCATCACGGGTAATTACAAAAAACAATCTGGAATACATACGAACAACTACCAGTCCGTCAATAATTAATGTAATTGCAATAAGAGTTGCCAACAAGGGTTCGCCCTCCTGAAGATGGGTAAACATTAAATCTTCCCCTAAAAAAGTAGGTGTAATGGGAAATCCAGTCATCATCAATGAAACTACGAAAAACAACACCGACAATTGAGGATAAAACTGGAACAATCCCCAATGATGATTCAATCGAATATCGTGTTTCTTTTGAATTTGCGTCAATATGATTCCGCCTAAAATTGCTGCCACAACGATGCCACTGAGATAAATTTCTACATCCAAAAGAAATCCTTTGGATTTATGCAAAACACTCAATGCTACAAAGAAATGACTTAAGGCAATGGAAAACCAAGAGAACAATGAATTTTTGTAATTCCCAAAGGCGAACAGTACCAAATAAAGTGCAAATATCGCTAAAATGAGCGACAATTGCTCATAAATCGGATGAAGCACCCCTTGAAACAGACCGACGTAATTCAGAGCAAACAAGCCTACCAAAACGACTCCCGTTGCTACGAAATACTCTCTCTTCACTTTATTTAATAAACGGCCACCTTGTTTAAACGGATACCACAATAGACCATATTGAATTTGCTCCATATAAAATTCCTTTAAACTCAAAACATACATAGTTGAGTTCCAACGATTCATGCCTTTTGAATGATTCGCTTCTGGTAATTCGGAGCGATATTGTTTGCGGATTAAATACACCACAGACGAAGGACTAACCAAAAGCTGATAGGTTCTCAATAAGGCATTCCCTGAAAAGTGCAACAAGGCCAAATTATTCCAACCTAAGGCAATTTCGATAAAAATCAACCCAATTTGAGTTAACGATCCATAAGCAATTTGTGATTTTATAGTAGATTGATATTTTGCTGTGTAATGTCCTACTACAGAAGTCAACAATCCCACAAAAATCATCACACCTTGAACTACGGGCTCTTGAAGTACGATAGGCATGGTTCTTAACATTAAAAAGGCGCCTAAATGCACAGATAATGAGCCATAGAAAATTGCGGACGACGGGGTTGGCCCTTCCATTGCACGAGGCAACCAACTAGAAAAGGGGAACAATGCGCTTTTACCCATGGCAACTAAAAAGAAGAGCAATCCTACGGCAATTCCCACACCTCCACTCTCTTCTAGATGCTCACGTACAAAGTCCAATTGATTCAAAGTTGCAAAATTGATGTTACTATGCCAGGCATGGTGACTTAACCACATGGCCATAATAAAACCGATATCCCCAATGCGATAAACAAAGAAAACACGTACGGCATTTTTCACAGGTAAGTAACGCTCTCTGTAAAATGCAATCAATAAAAACGAGCTAATTCCCAATATTTCCCAACCAATGAATACAGTTTCATAATTCCCTCCGAAGATGACAAAATTATATCCCACAAAAAACATTTGGATGGTAATGAAAAACCGCTTAAACCCTTCCTCTCGGTGCAAATATTTGGAGGTATAAAACACCACGAGCAAACTCAACAAGGTTCCCACCAAAGAGAAAACGGCGGAAACTTTATCAAAATACAAGCTAAAATTAAAGGTGTAATCCTGAGATTTATATACAGTAAAATCAAATAAACTGATAAATTTAACCGGATTTTGCCACCAACGGTAGAGCAGAAAAGGAAAAATCAACAATTGCAATGCCAAGGTAAAAAGAGCTGTATTTGAAATGGCCTTTTCGTGTTTTTTATTCCACAACACACTCATAATCAATCCCAAAATTGGGATGATTATGAAATTATTTAAAATCCCCATTTTGAATCCAATTAGAATACAACACAAACTTCTGATTATTGAAGTAAAAACACTGTCCTGTTTCAGGATGAATAAGCATCAAATGCACCCATTCATTTTTGAACCATTCCATCAACACGGAATCCTGATTTAAAATACCCAATAGAATTTCTGGCGATTGTTGAATGATCATCATCAGGCGTACAGCATCATGAATTTCGACCATTTGTGCCGGCAAACCCGTTCTCAAATCTCCTTCAACTCCATTCGAAACACCCAACAATCCGTTGACGTTATGAGGCAATTTACTTCCTGCCCCCATTTGATCGGGACTCACTTTGGAAAAATAATATTCCAAGTTAATTCCCCCACAAACTGGAACGGCCGCTTTCATAATAGAATGAAGAATGTGTCCGTCGGGGTCAGTTTTGGGATTATAAGATTGCAAAAATGCTCGTCGATCTAGTTCCACCGAAACAGTCATTTCACGATCGCCAATTACGCACAAAGAATTGGTTGCGTGATTGTACTCTGGGCGAGTTTCAAACAACCTCATACTCCTTCGAAGTACTTCTTTATGAACATCAGATAATTGAACACGATCCTCTTTATTCATTTTTTCATACAAGTGAACTATATCCCGCTTCACCTCAACTTTTTGCGATTTCGCTAGCCGATCTGCATGAACTCTTGATTTTTCTTGAATTCGATCAGAGACATTACTGAATTTTTTCATACGCTCCGCCGCATTTAATAAAAGTGATTCTTCCATCATCTTCTGGAATTCGCCGTGCTGGTACAATTGATCCGAGGGCATACCATGCAAATCGTAATACACCACTTCATCGCGTGTTGTATCATGCAAAGCTCCAATAAAGCGAGTGGATTCCGGAATTTGAATACCCTTCGACTTCAATCCTGATCGAATCTCTGGCAAATTCAATACCATGGCCATCAAACGCGCATTTACCGAACCTGGTCTTCCGCTGCACGCACCGCAATCGTAAGCTGCATAATGAGGATTATTAATCGAACTCGCACCGTGACCAATTAAGTAAACCAACGAAGCGAAATCATGCGTTAAATCAATGCTAAGCAACATATTTTCCGCTCGAACCAAAAGCTCTTCAAGTGTAAATCCAATCTGCAAACCGTCCTCAAAACCTCCCTCGTGCAATAAGGTCAATTTTGAATCAGGGCGCATAAAACCCGCTGAACTCGCTACATATTGATTCATTTCTGGCTGCAAAACCTGCTTAACCAATTTCATTCCAGCAGCAAAACCCAACCCCATCGAACCCCATAATCCTTGAATCGATTTATGTGTATTACGACTTAAAACTGGGTCTTTTCTTAGCTTTTCGGGGGATGAATGAACCGCATTCTCCTTGATCAACACATGTGGATTTACCGGAGCAGGACAGCTTTTCGAAGCATGTACCATCCCCAAACCCTTATAAAAAAACTCAATTCCAAAAAAACCAGGAATTCCAAAAGTCTGAACTTTATTTCCCGATCTATTTTCTATGTGTGAACGGATACTGCCTTCGCGGTCATCAATACAAAACAAAGCTTGAAACTGAGTAGTTGACTGATGATCAGAACCTTTCAAACCGTGCACTTTCGTAAAACGGGTTTGAATTTGATGGGTAATGGAAGCATAATATGTCCACTCAAATGCTATTTGCCAAATGTATTCAAGGGAAAAATCAACTTTTTCATTTTGTGTTTGCTGCAAAAAATTCGCATCCACCAAATCTGAAAGTCGGAATGATTTACCAACAGGAGTATTGGTAATTAAGAAATCAAACTCCAACAATAACTCCAACGCTACAAACTCCAGTAACCGCACTTTTCTAGGAAGAATTAAATGCGCTGGATTTTGTTCTACTACTGAAACCAAACCCGACCAACCTGGATGCATAAGTTGCTGCTCTTTCAAATATGAAAAAATGAGCGATTCATCTCCAACCACGCGATTCAATAGTTGATTCAATGCGTCTTCTGATGATTCGGATTGAAACAAAATAGCCTTTGACTCTTTATGCTTCAACAACGAAATAAAGCTATTTTGATTGATCTCTTTAAAATCCTCCCAAATGCCTTTATTCCAACGCTCATTTTCAAGCACTGAAATGCCTTGATCCATATAGTTGGAAATCCAACGAAATAAAATGGGATAAACGGCAGCATCAACATCGAGATTTAATTTGCGCTTCCAAGTGCCTTTTAACGTTTTAACACGGGGATGCCACTTAAATTCCTCCCTCAGTTGATTCATTTTCCCCTCAGAGAAAGCCACCCAATCTTTGGCACTTTTCAACCCCAAGGACTCATGATTCATTGAATTCAACGCAAATTCAATCGCTTCATCCGATATCAACCCTTTACGGTACCATTCCAAATAGGTTTGAACATCGTATATATTTTTTACTCCCAAATCCTGGAAATACGTTTCAATAGCCTGTTTAAATGGTAAATTTTGGTAATGATGAAGGGTGTTGTGATGCACGAAATCCTTCAGCGGAGCTTGACTCGGCAAAAAATGCCTGAGCTGAGTCAAATAAATTGGCTCATCTAAATGCAAATGTCCCATATTTACACCTTTCAATTACCCAAAACAGCTTTACGAGAACGATAGCGAGTTGACATATGGTGTTTCGACTTCGAAGTGTACTTCATTCCCTCTACTCCCGTAACCTCAAGTAATCCACCATTATTTTCAAACTCCCGCATCAAATGGTGCAAATTTTCTTGAACCGTATGATCGATGATTCTACATTGTGAAAAATCCAACTTATAAATGTCCTTTTGATTGAACCCGGCAATAATTTTATTCAACTTCAACCAATTGGAAAAAACAGCAGCCTTTTTAACATACAATACATTTCCGCGTTGTTCATATTGCAATTTAAATGCAGAGCTTAATGGTGCGCCTAAAATGGTTTGTAAAACAATTTTCACCACAATTCCGGCAAAAATACCTAGCAACAAATCTGTAAGTAAGGTAAACACAATCGTTGTTATGAAAACGACCAACTGCTCCGGTCCTATTTTAGCCATTCTCCCAAATTCCTTAGGACTAGCCAACTTTACGCCCACACCGATCAACAATGCCGCTAAAGCTCCTTGAGGAATCAGATCCGAAAACTCCAAATCAAACAATAAAAACAGCAACATGAGTGCACCGTGCCAGAAGTTTGCAAAACGTGTTTTTGCTCCATTATTGACATTGGCACTGCTACGCGCTACTTCGGAAATCATTGGTAATCCTCCAAAAATAGAACTCACCATATTACCAATTCCTACAGCAATCAAGTCTTTATTTGCATTTGATTTTCTGCGATATGGATCCATCGCATCAACAGCTTTCACAGTAAGTAAACTCTCTAAGCTTCCCACCAGAGCAAACATCACCACATATTTAATAAAAACAGCTGTTTCCGACATCCCACCAAATTGAATGTTAATCTTTAATGTGTGAATCAAATCATCTCCAAAATGAATTAAGTATTTTGGATCCAAGTGAATGCCTTTTGCCAAGGGGATTGCGATTCCTAACACCAATATTGGACTGGGAATTTTCTTTAAAAAAGGATGCTTCACTAACGGCCATAAAAACACAATCAATAAACTGATTGCACCAATAATCAAGGAATTTTTATCGGCATAAGCTATACTTTTGGGGATGGCGGTGATCAAATCAATGGGTTCAGACAAAACATGACCCAAGCTATCTTTGGGAACTACACCAAAAATCTGATGCGCCTGTTTGCTGATAATGATAATTCCAATAGCAGCCAACATTCCGTGAATGGCGCTCAAAGGAAAGAAATCTACCAAAGAGCCCAATCGAATTAATCCAAATAAAATCTGTATAACACTGGCAACAAAAATAGCACCAAGAGCTATTTTCCATCCTAACACTGCATCACCTTTACCAAATTCAGCAACAGCACCTGCAACAATAACAATCAGTCCAGCGGCTGGGCCTTTGATGGTAAGTCTTGAACCTGCAAACCAAGAAACCAAAACACCACCAATCATGGCCGTAATCAAACCCATAATTGGAGGAAACTCACTAGCTTTGGAGATACCCAAACTCAAGGGGAGCGCTAATAAGAAAATGAAGAATCCCGACATAAAATCGGTATTGAAATTTTGCTTCAACCCGGCGAATCCGTCGGCGGGGAGCTCTATATTATTTAGATGTTTTTTTTCGTTTTTCATTTGATTCAAAATCAAGTTGTGCATTAAAAGCATTTCGCGAAGCAAGAATCATTCGCCAGAGTTTAGTTGAAATTGAGAATCAAGTTATTCTGTAAACAAAGAGCATTGTGTATCACAACAACGCGCGTTGCCACTACAGAATTCCTAAGAATTCCCGCACAAATTAAAAACCTATTTTGATCTGATGAAAACGTATGAAAAACCCAATCGATCGTAACGCTTCAGAAATCTGTCGATTGAATTCAATTTTGAGCCTTCGAAGTAATAAATCGAAAGGTGCATTTAAAACCACTAAAAACAGGAAGCCTAAAACAAGAACAGCAAAACTCATCTGCACGCTTGTCAAGCCCTCTAAATTCGCTTCTTCAAACTCTGCTTCCGAGGTTTCAAAAACCGTAATTGTTTCGTGATTTTTGGGATGGTGCAAATAGCTAAATCCTACCGCCAATAGCCCCAAAAGTGCCAAGAAAAAGCGATATTTTTTAAGGATTTTTTGCATCAACAGCTACAAAATTAAACTTTTTTATTGCTTCATTAAATAATTTAATTTCATCGATTCGTTTTTTCGACGAACGCAATTTCCAAATTCATGGCACGCTTTTTGAATTCACCCCATCAAAACACACTCACACAATTTAAAAAGGAGGCTACACCATGAAAAACTCAATTCTATTCAGCATGATTTCTTTAATGTCTTTTTCTTATGTTTCAGCACAAAGTCATCGACATTCATCCTCTTCACAAGTGAGAGTTCAAGTCAAGGTTCAATCTGGATACAACAATCACCAACATCATAGAGGCTCTTGCCAATCCGGTTCTTCTTGCCAAATATGTAATCCCCCTCAACAAAATTACAATCATCAACATCAAGCATGTAATCATGGTAATGGGTACGGCTGTTCACAAAACCGATGCAACGCTCCCAGAAATGGACATCGCCCCCCAAAAGCTTGCAAACCTGCTGCCATTCGCAATTGTCCCGGAATTTCATGCAACTTCCAAAGTGGACACCGCGATTATTCATACGAATGCATGGAAAATGATCGTTTTTATGGATCCATTCAAATGTTAAAATCCTCTGCCTTTGACTCCGACCGATTAATTTTAGCCAAAAACATTGCCAATAACAATGGATTGAGTTCTTGGCAAATCCGCGAAATGCTCATGGTTTTCAGCTACGAAAGCAGTCGAGTAGAATTTGCAAAATACGCATACGCATCTTGCGTAGATCCTGAAAACTATTACCAAATCCAAGACGCTTTCCAGTTTTCATCTTCGATTTCAGAGGTGTTTTAATTGACACAATTGAGAAATTGAAATTCACCACGACAAACTTAGATAGGTGATATTCGTGTTGGTTGTTCTTAAAAATTAACACAATAAATAAAGGAAGTATCCACAACATGGTGTTTCTTTGGAGTACCAAAACTTAACACCCTAATTTGTGATACTCGCAAGCATCGATATCGGTTCCAATGCCGCACGGTTACTCATTATGAAGGTTGACCCTTATGGTACTGGAACCGATACCGATTTCACTAAACTCAACCTGATTCGAATTCCCTTGCAATTGGGATTCGACGTTTTTGAGTCTGGAATAATATCCCCCGAAAAAACAAAAATGTTCATTCAAACCATGCTGGTTTTCAAAAACCTCATGGACATTTACAAAGTAGAACATTATCGCGCTTGTGCAACGTCTGCCATGCGCGATGCGAAAAATGGATCCAAAATCAAAAAAGCCATTCGAAAAAAAACCAAAATTGAAATCGAAATTATCACTGGCGACGAAGAAGCGGGAATCCTACTTGAAAATCACACCCTTAATTCTGGGCATCAGCTTTTTATTGATGTTGGAGGAGGAAGTACAGAATTGACCCTATTTAACGACCAAATCATTTTGGCTAAACAATCATTCAACGTGGGAACCATTCGTATCCTTAACAAACTCAACTACGATGATGCTTGGCAACAAATGAAGGAATTCGTTAAGAACCATACGCAAAATTTAGAGAACTTGCAGTTAGTTGGAAGTGGAGGCAACATCAATAAGATATTCTCCATTTCTAAACAAAAGGAAGGAAAACCATTAAGCCGAAATTTCATCAAACTGTTGCATGAGAAAATGGCACCTCTAGCCATAGAAGAACGTATTCACGAATTCAATATTCGCGAAGACCGAGCCAACGTTATTGTTCCTGCAATGCACATTTATTTGAGCGTTATGAAATGGTCAAACTGCAACGACATACTGGTACCTAAAGTAGGATTGGCCGATGCCATAATCAAAAAGCTATACTTTGAGAAAATTTTAAATAAGTAGTGCCAAATTGCACCATAAAAACCGGAAAACTCCGCGTAAAATGGATTGCCCTTGGAGAATATCCGATTATTCAAATAGACTTATTTAATCATAATATTATTTTATAATCATGAATTAATTATTTTTGACGAATTAAATCGACATGGATCAGTTATTTCAAAACACACAATTACTTAGTTCCGTTAATTATGCGAACTTTAGCTTAGGGCTGGTTTTGCTCATTATTTACACCTTGGTGTTTCAAGTTTTATTCAGAAATTACGCTTTAGTTACGTCCAATAGAACCTTATTTTCGTCCAACTTCCTGTTTTTTTCCATTTCTATTTATTTAATCATTACCACCATCAAATCCTCATTGGCACTGAGCTTAGGATTGGTAGGTGCCCTTTCCATTATTCGTTTCAGAACCGCTATTAAAGAGCCAGAACAAATTATATTTTTATTGGGATTAACTGCCATTTCCATTTCTTTGGCCGCTGAACAATTCATTATCTCAACCTTGTGTGTAGTGGTATTTGGCTTGGTTTCAGTATTCCGGTACAAAGGCGCCGTTAAATCGGAAAGACTACATTCAGACTTTTTATTGGTTTCTTTTACGGAAAGCACAACCGAAAAAGCTGAAAATTGCATCTCTAAAATTTCTGCCATTCAATCGGTTACTGCATTATCGAATTACGAGTTTTCGAATCGCGAAAACTACCGTTTGTTATTCAAATTACAAGATGCCAATATCCAAACGGTTTCTGAGGTAAATAAAATCCTTGCAGAACTTCAAGTTCAAAATACTTTGGTGAAGATTTCCACTTCAAACGCTTAATGAATTTCCGAAAAACCCCTTCCAAATTATTTACTTGGACTCCCGGATTTTTGGTTCTCGGGGGATGCTTATTGCTCGAAGTATTTTCATTACTCCGATATGATTTGCATATAATACAAGTAGTAGAAAAAGGGTTTAATCACGATTTATTCCATAAAGGCTGGTTACTAAAAGACTATTTCAACATCCAGTCAAAGACAGAAACACAGGTTGCTAAAGACACTATAAAAATCGACATGCAACCCAATCGATTTGCGGAAATGTCGGCCGAATGGAATAAACAATTTCGAAATAATCACGATCTAGACAATTCTCCTTGGACAGAGAAAAAAGAAAAATATTCTTGCCGAGTTAAACATGTAAACGGAGAACAATCCAAGTGGATGAAATCCAAAATTTCCATGACAGGAATGTGGAGTGATCACCATGCCGGTTTCGATTACTTTTCGATGAAATTAAAACTTAATGGAGATAATCGATTGTTCGGAGAAAAGGCCATTAATTTACTCGTTCCTGGAACCCGCAATTACATTATCGACCCCGTAGCAAATCAATTGTACAAAGAACTTTTTCAAGGAATTCAAATTCGCTACACCCCAGTTGTGGTTCAGTTCCGTAAGCAAAAGCCTATGTATTTACTTCGCGAAGACGATATTGGCAAATACTTAATTGAACGCAATCAACGAAGAGAATCCGTGATATTCGAAAAAGGCTTCGCTGGGCCTTTAAAGCATTTGCCGGGACTTGAAGAAAAGAACATCGACCTAGAATTCAACGTTGAATTAGATGATTCAGCAAAAACAGCAAAAATAGGCCAATATGTTTCTGAGTTATTTAACAAAAAACACGACGAGTTATTCTCCAAAATCGACAAAGAAAAATTCCTGGGCATATTTTCCATTGGGGTGGTAATGAAATCATGGCATCACATGGTAGACATCAACCTACATTGGTATCTCAACCCGGTAAACAACACCTTTGAACCGCTGATACGCGAAATTGCGCCCGACGATCGACTTACTGCCCATTTCAATCCGAGTAACAATACTTACGCCGATCGGGTGCAGCACTACAAATTCCACATTCAATTTTTTAATGAAACCATTTCTCATGAACGTCCTAATTTTGTTGGAGAATATTTTAAATGGTTGGAAAAGAACGACCCTAGTGTTTTCGAAAAGATTGACAAAAACGTGCAATTGGTGAGCTCTTGTTTACAAAAGAAATTACAGGATTCGCAACTTACCCTGCCTTTTGAGGGAATGACTGAAAATCAAATCATTGACCAAAAACAGATTATTTCAGTTTTACAAAAGCGGGCTAATTTATTCGTTAATGTTAGCAACCAATCCACTGCTTCTAATTCTGAAAAAACACCCCTTGCTTCAACTGAAATTTGGAGCGGAACCAAGAAGATTCAAGGCATTCTTACCATCCCCCGAAATAAAAAACTCCTTATAAAGCCTGGAACAACTATTCAGTTCACTGGTTCCAATTCCATTTTATACGTTTGGGGAGATTTGGAAGCAATAGGAACTGCATCTGCTCCAATTAAATTTGTTGCAAATGCAAATACCCGTGCATCATTATTTTTCGAAACACCCAATGAATGCCTTTTAACTCACACGCATTTTGATGGATTTTCGAGCTTATCGAATCAAATTCACGGAACTCCAGCTGCATTGACCATACACCGATCCAAGATAGTACGAATTGAACATTGCGAATTCTCTAACAATCGTGTAGGCGACGATATTCTCAACATCTTTGACTGCAAAGATTTCATTATTGAAAATTCGTATTTCCACCATGTTTTGAGCGATGCATTTGACTCTGATTTCTCGAATGGAATTGTAAGAAACAACCGATTTGATGAGATTGGCAACGATGGTGTAGATGGATCCGGGAGTAACATGCAAATTCACAACAACTCCTTCAATCATGTGCACGACAAAGCCATTTCCTGTGGAGAACGAAGTGCATTCGATGCATTCTTAAATAGCATTAACAACTCGGCCATTGCCTTTGTCAGCAAGGATCAATCCAACCTCAATATCCATCAGAACCAACTGGGTAAAAACGACCTTCAAATCGCAGTATTCCAAAAGAAACCCGAATACGGACAAGCACAATTTACGGCAGATTTTGACATCAATGAAACGCATTATTTGATTCAAAAGAAGTCTAAAGTTCGTCATAAAGGCAAAAAAATAACAGTTGTAAAAGATGTTGAATCCATGCTGTATGGTAAACAATTCGGCAGAGCTACGAAAAAAGGCTAATCCCTTGAGAACAATAAAACATGGCTAACGAAACACTCCTTCAAAAACTGCGCAATTGGTTCAATCCTTTCGATTTGAAAGCATACAAAACCCAGCACCGGTTTGAACGAAAATTCATTGTTCCAATTGAACAAATCGATCGCATAGAAACCCTTTTGCTCGCTCAGGGATGTTCACCCATATACCATCCCCGATGGATCAATAACATGTATTGCGACAAGCTCGACATGAATCATCTCAACGACAACATTGAGGGATATAGTCAACGCACAAAGTTGCGGTTTCGTTGGTACGGCGATGTTTTTGGGGATATACAAGTAACGGCAGAATACAAAGACAAAGTGGACGATGTAAATCAAAAAGCATCAAAAAAAATAGGGGAATTCCATTGGAAATCACGCGAAGAGATTCATTCATTGTACAAACAATTCGAAGTGGCGTTATTGGATTCCGGAACAGCAAATTCCACCATAAACAACTCAAATTCAGATTTAAAAACGCCTGATTCAAACGCTTTTTTGGAAGTAGTTCAACACCAACCCACATTAATGAATCGGTACTTGAGAAAGTACTACATGAATCCTCACGAATCGGTTCGCGTAACCATTGATACAGATTTGAGTTTTTACAATTGTGGAACAAAACTGGAACATCAAAACCATGAATACGCAATAGTAGAAATGAAATCCCCTTCTAATTCGCCCATTATCGATGATTTGATCCCATACCAAACATCAAAATCTTCGAAATATGTGGAGGGTTTAATGATGACCGATCCCAATTTTAACTGAAAAATCATAAGAAATCGGGTTTTGTTTATCAAAATTCCGTTCGTCGTTTGTTTTATATTATTCTAACGAAATTCGTACAAAACCAACCCCAAGTTTACTGGGGTTTTTGTATTTTTGCAGTCTAATTAACTAAACCACCAAAACGATGTCAATTGTAGGAAAAAAATTCCCAAATATCGCAGTAGATGCGATCGATCACATGGGCGACAACTTGTCCATTAACGTATTCGAAGAAGCTACTAAAAACAACAAAAAAGTACTTCTTTTCTGGTACCCAAAAGATTTCACCTTCGTTTGTCCAACTGAATTGCACGCTTTCCAAGCAGCTTTAGGAGAGTTTGAAAAACGCAATACCATTGTAATTGGCGCATCTTGCGACACCAACGAAGTTCACTTCGCGTGGTTAAACACAGCTAAAGATAACGGTGGAATTGAAGGTGTTACTTACCCGATTTTAGCAGATACCAACCGCAATCTTTCTAGTGTATTGGATATTTTAGATATTCAATCATCTGAATACAACGAAGAGTTAGATACCGTTTTATACACTGGCTCTAATGTGACTTTCCGTGCTACTTACTTGATCGATGAGACAGGTACTGTATTCCACGAGAGCGTAAACCACATGCCTTTGGGAAGAAATGTAAACGAATACATCCGTTTGATTGATGCATTCACTCACGTTCAAACTAAAGGTGAAGTGTGTCCTGCAAACTGGGAAGAAGGTAAAGATGCTATGTCAGCAACTCGCGACGGTGTAGCAGGTTACTTGAGTCAACACTAATTGAATCCTCCACTAAAAAAAATGTAACGCCGTTAAATAAAACATCAAACGGCGTTGCTTATTCAAAATATTCACTAACTTACCTAAAATTAAACACCCATGTTGATCGAATTAGAAACCGATACATTGCAAGAAGTGATAGCTGCTAACCCCAAAGTAATGGTACAGTTTTCGGCATCTTGGTGCGGAAACTGCCGTATCATGAAACCAAAATTCAAGAAGTATTCCAGTGAAAATGAATCAATTACCTTCGTGATTATTGATGCTGAGAAAAATCCTGAATCCCGCAAATTAGCAAACGTTTCCAATTTGCCAACTTTTGCTGCGTTTGTAAATGGACAACTCGTTGACCAAACCCAAACCAACAAAGCTGAAGTTTTGGGTGAATTAATTACCAAAATTGCCTAATCCATTATTGACATGAAACTACCGGTTATCAAACATCTCACCGAATTCATTGAAAATAATGATGCTGACTTTATCGAGGAAACCATCGCGGTACTTGAACATTTGACTGAACTTTCTTCCCTAAAAGACGAAGAGCTTGATGTGATTGGTGAATTAATCTCGAATATGTACGGAGCTCTCGAAGTACATAAATCGACATTAGAAGGGGTTGAAAAGAAAGAAGCGTTAAATGCATTCATGAAGCGCGTTCTTGGCTCCATCGACAAATAAAAGTCGTATTGTCTTTCATGATAATATCGATTTTATTTGCAGCGTATGGCCGTCGTTAATTCGGCGGCCTTTTTTTATTCCCCGCCATGAAGTATCTTCGGGAAATGAAACAGAATCTTTCCTTTATTTATAGATTTTTGTTGTTCTTCGGGGGATGCACGAGCGCGGCCTCCTTTGCTCAAAATACAGAATACACCGAAAAAGAACTGATTAAACACGAAATCGCTGTTCAAAAATCCATTACCAAAGAAAAAGCGATCGTCAGTCTCGATACATTGTTTTACATTGGAAAACCAGTTTGCCTTTTCATTGAAGAATCCAAATTCTTAGGTAGTTTACTAAAAGGCACCCTTAAGAATATGAACGGTACGGATGCTGTTTGGCTTCGATTTATCTCCAGCCAAGAAGCTCCCAATCCACAAAACCTCAATTATTACGAATTCTATTTTGCCGCTTCGGGAAAACGCGCCATGCTTCCTTCCACGCTTGGTTCATCCCTCGAAAAAAGCATTGTAAAAAATGGACTATTTGTCAATGGTTATTTAGATGTCAATGCTGAAAACAAATTTGTAGCACAACATCCAGTCCCCAATTTCATGACGGCCATAATCGTAAACAACCACCCCAACGCTTCCATAAACACTTCTGGCGTTACCATTATTGCCGGTGGAAATGGCGGTACCGGTGGATACGGCAACGGAGGGAATGGTGGATACGGTGGAATCAACCAGAACAACAATGTAAATATGGGGAATAACTCCAATTATGCATTGGTTCCACGAAACAGAAATGCGATGGTGCAAGTCATTGGCACGAATATTCAGCAAGATTTTAAAAGCGTTGGCAATATTATTAAAACAACGCAAGCTCAAAACGGAACCATTGTAACTACTTACACCGTGTCTCTTTTAACGGGTATCACCGTGGCAACGGCTACTGCTCAGGGTGCCACTTCGCACGACTACTCTATTCTAACAATAAAAGATAATCGCATGCATCAGGTCAACTCCACTATTGGAAGAGATGAAAATGACATTGCGCAATACCTAATCAATATGGGATATCTTTAAATCTTAATGGATATTTGCAACCCTAAATTCTACAATTCAGTTACCCCTGAACTTTTAAAGTTATCACCCCATATATCAAAATAAACCTTTAAGTTTTATACTATTTATTAATTTTCAGCTATGAGTCAAGACCCTATTTGCCCTAATTGCGGCTGCGATTACCCCTATCCTACTGGAGCACTATGGATGTGTCCAGAATGTGCACATGAATTCAATCCCGAAGAAACATCCCCAGAAACCTCAGAAAACGATGGTTTAGTGGTAAAAGATTCCAACGGAAACATCCTTCAAAATGGTGATTCAGTTACGATTATCAAAGATCTGCCGGTAAAAGGATTTTCCAAATCCATCAAAGTAGGCACTAAAGTAACCAATATTCGTTTGGTGGATGGAGATCACAATATCGATTGCAAAATCCCTGGATTCGGTTCTATGGCGCTAAAAAGCGAGTTTGTAAAGAAAGCGTAGCAACGAAAAGCCAAAATCTACATTATTCAAAACCCGAATCATTTCAATCAAATTTTGCGGTTTTCGTCTCATTTTTACACGTTGTACTCTAATTTATAGCATTTTTTACCTACACAGCGTCATAGTCTAAATGAATATTATTAATTTTTGCAACAAATCATGAATTACCCATATCAAATTACATCGCAAGAAGAATACGACAAAATCTATAAAAAAAGCGTTGAACAACCCTTGGAATTTTGGGATGAAATTGCCCAGAATTTTGTTTGGAAAAAACCGTATGAGCAAGTATTGGATTGGGATTTCAGAACGGCGGAAACCAAATGGTTTACAGGAGGCAAACTCAATATCACGGAAAACTGTTTGGACCGTCATTTAGCGGAACGAGCAGATGTTCCAGCTATCATTTTCGAGCCCAACAATCCCGAAGATCATCACCGTGTTTTGACCTACCGAGAACTGCATTTCAAAGTGATGCAATTTGCACAAGTGCTCAAAAACAATGGCATTCAAAAGGGAGATCGCGTTTGTATTTATATGGGCATGATTCCCGAGTTAGCCATTGCAACCTTGGCTTGTGCTCGCATCGGTGCTATTCATTCGGTTATTTTCGGGGGATTCTCGGCGCAAAGTATTTCCGACCGCATCCAAGATGCGGGAGCTGTTGCCGTGGTTACTTGCGACGGCGCCCATAGAGGAAATAAAACCATTGAGCTAAAATCCGTAATTGACGATGCTTTGATGTCTTGTCCAACCGTAAAATCCGTATTCGTTTGCACTCATACCCGCACACCAGTAAGTATGATTAAAGGTCGCGACATGTGGTGGGAGGATGAAATCAAAAAAGTAGAAACCCAAGGAAATCCCTTTGTTTCAGCAGAAGAAATGGATTCGGAAGATGAATTATTCATCTTATACACTTCTGGTTCAACGGGAAAACCCAAAGGCGTGGTTCATACCACCGCGGGTTACATGGTTTGGGCTAATTACACGTTTGTGAATGTGTTTCAATACCAACCCGGTCAAATTCACTTCTGCACCGCAGATATTGGTTGGATTACGGGCCATTCTTATATCGTTTATGGCCCGCTAAGTGCTGGGGCAACCACGTTGATGTTTGAAGGTATTCCCACTTGGCCAGATGCCGGTAGATTCTGGGAAATCGTTGACAAATATAACGTTGATATTCTTTACACCGCTCCAACTGCAATTCGTTCTTTAATGGGATTTGGAGAAGAGCCCTTGAAAAATCGCGACCTCAGTTCCATCAAAGTGTTGGGAACCGTCGGCGAACCCATTAATGAGGAAGCTTGGCATTGGTACAACGAAAAAATCGGAAAGAAAAACGCCCCAATCGTGGATACTTGGTGGCAAACAGAAACTGGTGGCGTACTCATTTCTAATTTAGCTGGGGTCACACCAGCAAAACCATCTTTTGCAACCCTTCCACTTCCGGGCATTCAACCCGTTTTGGTGGACGAAAACGGTCAAATAATCGAAGGTAATGGCGTTTCAGGCAACTTGTGCATCAAATTCCCATGGCCAGGGATCATCCGCACTACGTACGGAGACCACGAACGTTGCAGACAAACCTATTTCTCGGCATACGATAATTTATATTTTACGGGGGATGGCTGTCTGCGAGATGAAAACGGCTTCTATCGAATTACAGGTCGAGTTGACGACGTACTCAATGTTTCAGGACACCGAATTGGTACAGCCGAAGTAGAAAACGCCATCAATATGCATGCAGGCGTGGTAGAAAGTGCTGTGGTTGGATTCCCACACGATATAAAAGGACAAGGAATTTATGCTTATGTCATTTGTTCTGCTACACATGGCGATGAAAATTTGACCCGTCAAGACATCATTCAAACCGTTTCACGCATAATTGGTCCCATTGCGAAACCTGATAAAATTCAATTCGTTAGTGGACTTCCCAAAACACGAAGTGGAAAGATCATGCGTCGCATTTTGCGTAAAATTGCCGAAGGCGAATTGAGCAACATAGGTGATACTTCTACGCTGTTGGATCCGATGGTAGTTGATGAAATTAAAGAAGGGCGTTTGTAGGTAGTATTAAATACCCTGCAAACCTTTTCCTTCAAATATTAGCGGCATGCACTTTTCAATGCGAGAAGTGCGTGTTGCTGATTGCTTTGCGCCATTGAAATGAAACAGAAATCCTTTTTTGCGTCCCGGTGTTAAAGCATCAAATGCGGCTTTAAATGAGGGATTTTCGTCGAATTTATCCAATAATTCTTGCGGAAAATGCAAATCTTCAACGGGCTTAGAAACCACTTTGACACCTTGTTTATCCAATTCGATGGCTTGATAAACAAAATCGCGTATAAGTGGTTCAATGGCATGAATTTGATCAACCGAAGTAAAACGCAACAATTTTGAAGCTTCGGCATTGGGGCCGGGACTTACCAATACATTCTCTGCATCAACGAGAAGCGATCCCTTGAAAAATCCCAAAGAACAATCCTCTTTCCATGCACCATAAATCAAGATATTTTTGCCATTATAGGAATAGGTGGGCGAACCCCATTTAATATGTTCTTCTAACGGACAATCCAATAAAATACTCCGCAACAATTCAAACTCTTGAAACCATTTTTTGGCTTTACACTCGGGAGTAGGACCTAATGAACATCGACCACAACCTTGAGTGTAGTATTCTTCTAGGGTATTGGATTTGGATACCATGTCTGTGTTTGGCTAATTTTCTGAGTTGTAAAAATACACAGAGGACATTAGATTCTGTACTATGTGACAAAATATTAATGTTTAGGCAATTGGATCTTGGTTAATCTCTCAAACAAATTACTATTTTTGCTGTTACTTTTTACAACTTATGAAAATTAGATTTTCACTCATTACATCACTTTTTCTATTGGTTTTCAACCTACAAGCTCAAGTAGGAATTGGCACAACATCTCCAGACGCAAGTGCACAACTTGACATTAACAGCAACTCTAAAGGATTATTAACTCCTCGATTAACATCATCTCAGCGCATAGCCATTTCCAATCCTGCAACAGGCTTATTGGTGTATCAAACAGATGGCAATACTGGATTTTACTATTACACTGGAAGTTCATGGATTAACTTAACATCAGGTGGAACGGGTGGTGTACCCAGTGGAACCATCATGGCATTTGCCGGAAATGCAGCTCCTTCGGGTTGGTTATTGTGTGATGGTTCAGCTGTAAGCAGAACAACCTATTCAAGCTTATTCTCAACCATCAGCACGAGTTACGGTACAGGAAATGGATCTACGACTTTCAATCTTCCCGACTTAAGAGGAAGAACCATTTTTGGCATGGACAATATGGGGGGCACGGCGGCAAACCGTTTGACCACTACATCAGGCATTAGTGCGAATAACACATTGGGCGCTTCTGGAGGAAGTCAATCCGTTACACTTTCTACATCGAATTTACCCAGTCACAACCACACATTTACGGGAAACGCGGTAACCACCTCAGATAACTCACATTCACACAATTATAACGACGCCTATTTTGCTGAGAACTTCAGCGGTGGTGTGGGAGGAAACGCGCGATATGGCATTTCAGCCGCAACTGATAATGACAACAACTTTTACTGGAGAACTTCGAGCAATACACATAGTCAAAGCCCCTCTAACATCAATACCAGCACAGAAACGCACAATCATACTGTAACACCAACGGGTACAATCGGGAATACAGGGAGTGGAACAGCGTTTTCCCCATTGAATCCAGCAATAGTTTTGAATTACATTATCAAAATATAATTTACCGGACTTATTCGGGACAAACTCCGTATTTTTCTTGTAGAAACGAAATGCTCGACAAAATAAGCGCTTCCAACGTTTCTAAATGAATATCCGATAGCTTTTTCACGTAAATACATCCCTTTCCCATTTTAAATTTGCCCAAATCCTTGAGCAATTCATCTTGGTTGATGGAGCCTTGATAGCCTTGGTAAACATATAAAGAAATGGCGGCTTTGCGGGGTGAAAATCCAACCAAAGGCCAATCTCCTTGCTGCTTACTTTTCTCGGATTTATAATGATATTTACCAAATCCAATTATGGAAGCTCCCCACATTTTGGCTTCATACCCAGTTACTTTTTTCATAAAATCCAACAAAGCCAATGCATCAGCTACTTTGGCCTCGGTATCGGCAAATGAGTGGATAAATTCAACTACATCGCCATCGTGAACTTGGGTTTTTAATTCTGCCATAGTTCAAATTTAAGATTTTACCATTTTAATTGGTCACTTTTTTTAATTCTCTGGTTTAACTACTTAATTCGCCTGTAGTTTATGAGAAAATCTAAATTGATCCAGCGTGTATTTTGGCTCTAGTTCTTGAGATTTTGAAAGAATTTCACTCAGATGATTGTTATATTTGGTTTGTTTGTTTTCGTTTCTGTAATTGTATGGTTTCAAGTTGTTTAGTTGATTAACATGCTCATGAACAATCATGCGCTCTACCGCTAATCGTGCCAATAAATAACTCAATGTGGATTCGGCGCCTTGATTCAAATTAACGGATGTTTTCTCCAATCCATCATAACATCCTTTAGTAGCAGAGTTATACATAGATTGTTTTAGGTGATTATTACCAAGAAACCAAGTAAATACGGTTTTTAACTTATCTTTATAATCCTGTATCCCCAAGATAAAATAAAAACTCTCCAGAGCAATTACGGTATACGCTACATCAATGGGTTGCTCTCCTCCAATTTCCTGCACGAAACTACAATCCTTCAGCAACCATCCATTATTTGAAACTACTCGTAATTCTCCATTCTGTAATATGATAGAAAGTAAAAAATCAAAACTCTCCATAGCCACTACTTTGTACTGCGTAAATCCAGTACGCGCATAAGCTAGGATTAATGCCTCTGGAATAACACTGTTTGCATACGTCAAAATATCTTCAAACCAATTCCAATTTTCAGTTTTTACATGTGAGTACATATTCATTAATCGATCGGCCAATATGATCATAGTTTCGGTGTGCTTCTCATCATTTTGATTAAAAAGTCCCTTGATTATGAATGACATGGATCTAGTTGAATGTATTGCATGAACTTCTGGCACTATGTTGTTCATCAAAAAAGTTGCTCGCTGTATCAATGAAGTCGGCAGCTCTGTTTTCATGGAAATCATAAAACCCAATGCCCAAACAGCTCTTCCCATGGAATCTTCCAAGTTTTCCAACTGATTCTGGGATGTAAATTGATTTTCCAGATCCTTATAATTCAGAAACTTCAAATCGTCTTGCCAGCAACTCTCAATAAAGTTAAAATAAGTTTCTATCGATTCCAACACATCTGGCTTGGATGAAACCAAATAATATTGACAAGATACAATTAGCGCGCGGGCATTATCATCCAAGGTATAACCAGACTCCAAATTGGGAACATCGTAATTTGAAAACTGAACTATACCCAACCGCGTTGTTAAACGATCCAAATGATCCATTTGCAACTCCGGTATTTGAAATTCTGGTATCCAACGCATGCCATCGACCGTTCTGAGCAAATTTGCATAAGCAATTGCGGCATTAGGCCAAGATGTATTGGCCATCTTCTGCAATCCATCAGCTGTTAACTTTACCCGTAAAACAGGATTGGAAAGCAATTTAATTACTTGGTTGGACAATTGTTGATGATCTCCAAACTCAATAGAACAATCATCTGTTTTACCTAACAATTCCAATGCATGAGGAATTGGTGTAGATATGATTGGACAACCGGAGGCAGCGGCGTACGATAACGTACCACTGACCGCCTGATTGGGATCATTGGATGTAAATAGATAAATATCGGTTAACTTCAAATACTCTAGCAGCTCTTCCAATGGGAGATACTGATTTACAAACAATACGTGTTTTTGCAATTGTAAATCCTCCACTAAATTCAGCAGCATATTGCGATATCTTTCGCCTTCATTTTTTACTATTCCGGGGTGAGTTTTACCCAAAATTAAAAACAACACTTCTGGGTGGATGGCAGCAATCTGAGGTAGTGCATACAATGTAGTTTCAATACTTTTATTGCATCCCAATAAGCCAAAGGTAGAAAGCACCTTTCTAAGTTCCAGACCGTGTTTCTTTCGTGAAAGTACTGAGTCGATATGTGGCAATAAGTGAGTACCATGTGAAATCACAACCACTTTATTCGCTGAAATTTGATACTGCTCAACTAAAATGCGTTTTGCATGCTCCGTCATCACCACCACCGAATTAGAATGTAGTACCATCAGATTTACCGATTTCCACAACATCCTATTGGGCTGAGGTAATACTGTGTGAAACACAAATATCAATGGACGATTTATACCTTGGTAAAAGGCACAAAAATCGGCCTCAAAACCGTTAAAAAAACCAAACTCGTGCTGAATAACCACTACATTATACAAATCGGGTTTATTGATTTTTTTTAGGGATTCAGTATACGAAATCGATTGCTCGGTGTTCAGTATAAAATCGGGCGGTTCTGGATAAACACAAGCCTCTTGATTGGTCTCCAATGCACCAATAGAACATTGAATACTTGAGCCAAAACCCTTTTTCAAAGCTTGAATCAAATCCATAGTAAATGTTGCAATGCCGCATTCACGCGGCGGGTACGACGAAATAAACAGTACATTCAATGCTATTAAGTCAAATCCTTCGAAGGACTTTGGCAATTCTGATTTTTTCATAGTTTTCAATTTATTGTACCTTATTCATACTTAATTCTAATAGTAAATCACTCAATGGCATTGAAAACACCGCAATACGCTCATCGGCTGCTCCATAATAAATATTGAGTTCTCCTTTTAACACAATGGCACCTGTAGGAAAACAGACATTTGCCACTATCCCCTCGGTTTCCCAATCCAATGCTGGAATAAACAATGGCTTCCTTAACCGCGCTATTTCTACAGACGGATCATCCAATCGCAATAAGGAAACTCCCACTGAATACACAAATTCACCTTCTTTTCCACTTACTCCATGGTAAATCAATATCCAACCAGATGGGGTTTCTATCGGGGGACATCCACCTCCTACATAGTTTATTTCATGTTCATATTTGGGAGAAATAACCACGTGTGAATCGAGGTGTTCCAAATAATTCTTCCAAAATACTTCTGTGAGATTTTCCAGTTTTTTAATCATTACAATCTGGATATCTGGTTTAATTCGATGTAAAAAACAGAATTTTCCTCGGATCTTTCGAGGGAAGAATACCAGATTCTTATCCCACAAATACAATAAAGCATGCAATTGGGTGGGTATCATTTGGACCCTCTGCACAAAACAGAATTCATTGAAGAGCAAAGGTTTCTTAGAACGCAATTGTTTGTATTGTATCAATGTGATTCGAGGAACAATCACGCCAAATTTCTTCCAGTTTATCAAATCAGAACTGATAGCCAATGCGCCTAAGGCATTATTTCCATCGTATGCTGTGTACGTGAGATAAAACAATCCTTCAATACAAACTAAACGTGGATCTTCTAGTCCTTTTTTCTCATAGTCAAATTCAGGCCACAAAACTGGATATTCCGAACGCCAAGCCACATCCTTAGCATTACTAAGGATGCATCGCCCAATGGTCGAAATCCCGGAACTTGAAATAGCCCGATAAAAAAGGTGAATTTTACCATCCACCTCTATAACTGCGGGATTCAATACTCCTTTATTTTCAAACAATCGATGTGTCCTGCGAAGTACAATCCCTAACTTCTCCATATTAATTCAATTGGCTAAAACTCCTCATTCCAACCTCCATTTCTTTTCCGTTTTTTTGGTTTGCTTGTCCAATTTCTTCTCCTTTTTTGTCTTGGACGGAGGGGTTTTATCCGATTTTTTCTTAACGTCACTTTGTTTGCTCATAAATATTGTTTGATTGATTTGATTTTTTGAATTAAAAAATGATAAAGACTCACAGTTCGATCACCTTTACTCTTGTGATCAACCATCAATTGTGAAAAAAGGTCTTTCAACATGAAACCCTCGGACTCGGGTTCATAATAATTGGATTAGTCCTCTCGGGGAATAGGAACTAAATAAATAGGAACTGTTGAGTGCCTGCATAATTCTTGACTCGTATTGCCCACCAAAATTCCATCGCTGTAATGATTGCGATTAATTCCTAATACAATAATGTCGGCAGTAACTTGTTTGGCTGTGTTCAAAATTTCATCGACCACATTTCCCCTCTTTACAGTGACTTGAATTTCTTTATCCTTAAGATGATTTCGAATATTTCTTAAAAAGAAAACTGCTTTCTTTTCAATATTCTCAAGAACGTTATCGCCAATAAAATCAGTTGGCTCAAACCCCCAAAACCCTGTAATTGGGTCGTAATTTGAAGAGGCATAGTACACCACATCATCGACCACATGCAATAGTACTATTTTGGCGTCCATAGATGCTCCTAACAGATATCCCTTTTCGGCGACAATTTCGGCCGCGTTGGAATAATCTAACGCAATTAATATTCTTCCTTTTTTCATGGTTCCTAGTTTTAATGGAAGACTTAATTAAGAATGGAAAGAACGCAATTTGTGCTAACCTTCGTTAACACATTGAAATGTACAACAAAATTTTTACATTTCCAAATACTTGTACAATTCAACCGTTAGTTTGCCAGTATATGTAGCGTCGGATCAACTCATGCAAAGTGCACTGATTTTTTACTTTCAAGTGGGTGCAGTGATTTTTAACCGTGTGTTTACTCAAACGCAATTCTGCAGCGATTTCAGTGGTGGTGTAACCATCCACCAATAGCTGAAAGACACGCATTTCAGCTTCTGTCATGATGGGTTCTGGAATATGATCTGATACGAATTCGGGGATTGAATTATTCGCACTTGTTATACCACACCGATAAGGCAAATCATTTAGCAGGTGAAAAATGCCTTCATCCAGTTCCGAAGTCTGAGCCGCTTTATTCACAAAAACCTGACAACCGTACTCTTCCAAGGTTTTCAACACCGAATGTTGCAAATAACTCGTATAAACCATGAACGGAATGCCCTGCTCATGACAATATTTTGGAAGTGCGAGCGACTTTCCCACCTGAATATGTAAATCCGAAACTACATAATCTGGCTTGAAATTTCGCAAATAATCCATGCAACTTTCAACATCCGAAAAGGCCAATACGTTAGAATTCGGATCTACACGATGTATCTTGATTTTCAATAATTCTAAAATGCCTGGATGATCATCCAAAATCAAAACTTTTAGCGGCTCTGGAAATGCTGAAGCGGTCATAATTGCAGAAGTCAGAAAGAACTTGAGACTATTTTCTTAATGGAAATTCGATGGAATCATGCAAAAACTCTCCCATAATAAACTTTTTATATCGACCCGAAATGGATTTTACCCGCTCCTCAATCGACAATAACCCTCGTCCGTTTACGGTCATTCGCTTGGTATTTTCGGGAACCGGTTCGTAACTATTATTTCGATACACCATATCCAAAACACCGTATTTTCCATCTTCAGAGCAAAAAATATCTACGGCAATATGTTCTACCTTCTCATGGGCAAACACATTGGTTATTTTCTCCTGGCAGATCATAAATACGTGTTTGGCTGTTTCTAAAGGCAATTCCAATTCCTCTTCCACTTCAATTTGCACTTGGGTTTTTGTGCTTGACATGTCGTAAGCCATGCGCTCAAAACTTCCCCGCCAATCGCCCTTCATCATTTCCCGAGGATAGATATACTCCACCAAATGCCTCACATCATCGTGAAAAGAGCGAATCTGCAGAATAGAATCATGGATTTCCTTGGCGATTTTTTCATCATTTATTTGGGGGATAGAATTGAGGAGCTGTTCACGCACCTGCACCAGTCGTCCGCCCACAAAATCGTGCAAATCATTGGCAATTCTCTTTCGCTCCGCTTCTACCATTTCAAACTGAATTCGCTTAAAGCGCTTCACTTTTGTAACCTGATAGGTCAGTGAAATATAGATAAAAACCAAGGCACTCGTTGAAATAAATACAGCAGGAATAAACAGATAGATATTATCGAGTAAATATTGGTCTGCTGGACTTAACATAAATGAATGCTAAATTAAAATAATAAAAGATAAAAAAATAGTAATTAAAGTATTTTAACCAGTTGGATTCGTTCCAGTTTACAGCCGCATTAGAGAAAAGTGTAACGATAAATATCAATAAAAAATTAACTGAGTAATTCAAATAGGTAAACGAGTCCATGGTTGGACGTTGGTCTTTCAAAAGTCGATCCATAAATAACAATGAGAAACCGCAGATCAAGAAGATATAATTCCAATTAATAAAACTATAACCCAACCAACTTAGCGTAAAATAAAGAGAAATTAAAACAACTAGTACTAAAAGCCTCCAACGCGGCAATAACTGAGAATAAACCAGCAAATTGAATAATCCTATGTACAGCAAGTCATAAAATACAGGCAAATAATTATATTCAATCAATTTGTAATTGTGTAAAACATTCAGATACTCAAAAAAGATGGAACCAAATACAAACCATCGATCAATCAAACTAATTTTTCTTTCGAAAAAGTACTTCTTTCTAATGGAAGGAATGAGCCAAGAAACTCCTAAAGCTGTAATTAAGAAAGTATATATTAAAGACAATATCCCCATTGAAAGGTTTAGTTCTAAGTTATTTCGGTTGGTAGAAAACAGATAGCCCAATCGGTTAAAGCCTTATAATACAAAGACTTACATCAATGGGCTATTTATTGGACAATTAGCAGGACAATGATTAATTTTATTCATAATCTTCCCAGAAGTCATATCATTTCCAGCAGCATCCACACCTACATACACCAAAGTTAATTCATTGCTGCTGTTCTTTGCAAAATAGGTTCGAATTGCCACACAACCGGGTTGAGTCATTATTTCCTGAAACGCAGAATTGTCCATTTTGCCAGCTACGGTCATTCCATTAAAAAGAGGGTCGTTCTGATAAGCGTGCGTCATTGCCACAGCTTCTGTAAGGGTGATTTCGTGATAATTACTCATAGTCCTGCCAAATTAACACACTCAGCCCTACCCAGCATCGCGCAGTGGAAAACAATTACTAAGTAGTCCATAAATTTTGTGAGCGTGAGAAAATCGACTATACTCATTCCGCTATCACATCCCCCGAAAAGAAGAAAAACGCACGAAACCTTTCCCAACTCCTCCATTAGCCACCCCACCCTTTCAAACATTTTATCGACTTTCTCAAACATTTTGCACCCTTCCTACGTTCCTATACCATGATTACTTCCTCGGGAAATAAAGGCTTCTACTTCAAAGAATTTGAACCCAAAAGCACCGATCCCTTCGACGTACTCTTCGATATCTTCAAGGAACTGATTACCCATACTTCGGGCGACTTCGACGAGGCCATTGACTGGCTGCGTGAACTCGACAAAGAATACCAACTCACTACCGAGGATTATACCATCGATAACTTCATTGCCGACCTTAAAGAACGCGGCTATATTCGTGAAGAAATCGACCCCAACGGCTTGGCATCCACCGAAATAACCGCCAAAACCGAACGTGCGATCCGACAAACGGCTCTAGAACATATTTTCGGAAACCTTCACAAATCCGGATCGGGAAATCATAAAACCAAACAATCCGGCTCCGGCGAAGAACTTACCGGCGAATTTCGCGATTACCGTTTTGGAGATGGCTTGGAGAAAATCTCCATGACCGAAAGTCTCAAAAATGCACAAATTCGCAGCGGCTTAGGCGATCTCGAACTCACCGAAGATGATCTCGTAGTGCAAGACACCCATTACAAAAGTCAAATGAGCACGGTTCTCATGATCGACATCAGTCACTCCATGATTTTGTATGGCGAAGACCGAATCACGCCGGCTAAAAAAGTAGCCATGGCACTAGCGGAACTCATTACTACCCGTTATCCCAAAGACACGCTTGATATCATTGTTTTCGGAAACGATGCGTGGCGCATTTCCATCAAAGACCTTCCCTATCTCAAAGTGGGGCCCTTCCACACCAACACCGTGGCGGGTTTACAGCTCGCGATGGACATCCTCCGAAGAAAAAAGAACACCCATAAACAGATTTTCATGATTACCGATGGAAAACCCAGCTGTGTGCGTGAACGCGATGGTCGCTACTACATGAACAGCAACGGGTTAGATCCGTATATCACCGAACAATGCTATACTCAAGCGGCGCAAGCTCGCAAATTACATATTCCCATCACCACCTTTATGATTGCCCAAGACCCGTATTTGCAGCGCTTCGTTGATAAATTTACTGAAGCCAATCAAGGGAAGGCCTTCTTTACTGGGCTGAAAGGTTTGGGGGAAATGATTTTTCAAGACTATGAAACCAACAGAAAAAAACGACTCAAATAATATGATTTCAACATTCGGAGAACTGAAAAAAGCGGGTTACGCTTACCAATCCATCAAAGACGAACTTCGAAAGAACCTGATTCACAACATCCAAAATAACGTGGATTCGTTTCCCGGGGTGCATGGATTTGAAAAAACAGTTATCCCTGAGCTCGAACGAGCCATTCTTTCGCGCCATAACATCAATTTATTGGGTCTTCGGGGACAGGCAAAAACCCGATTGGCTCGACTGATGGTGAACCTTCTCGACGAGTACATTCCCTTTGTGGAAGGTTCTGAAATCAACGACGATCCGTTTCAACCGATTTCGCGTTATGCACGAGAATTGATTGCCGAAAAAGGCGATGCCACATCCATTGCATGGATGCACCGCTCGGAGCGTTTCACCGAGAAATTAGCCACGCCCGATGTAACTGTCGCGGATTTAATCGGCGATGTGGATCCCATCAAAGCGGCCAACTTGAAATTATCGTATGCCGACGACCGCGTGATCCATTATGGAATGATTCCCCGGTCCAATCGCTGCATTTTCGTAATTAATGAATTGCCCGATTTACAAGCCCGCATCCAGGTGGCTTTATTCAATATCCTACAAGAAGGCGACGTTCAAATCCGCGGGTTCAAACTGCGCTTGAACCTAGACATTCAATTTGTATTCACCGCTAATCCCGAAGATTACACCAACCGCGGTAGCATTGTAACGCCGTTGAAGGATCGTATTGGCTCTCAAATATTGACGCATTATCCTGAATCCATTGAAATTGCACGTAAGATCTCGGCTCAGGAGTCGCAAATCACAGCGGAACAGCAAGAGCGCGTTTACATACCTGAACTGGCTCGCGACTTATTGGAACAGATCATTTTCGAGGCACGCAACAACGAATATGTTGATCACAAAAGCGGCGTAAGTGCTCGTATGAGCATCTCCATGTTAGAGAACTTGGTGAGCACGGCGGAACGCCGGGCATTGCTCAATGGGGAGTCGATTACTTCGGTACGTTTGTCGGATTTCATGGGAATTATCCCCGCCATTACAGGTAAAGTGGAATTGGTATATGAGGGCGAACAAGAAGGCGCGGCCTACGTAGCGGAGCAATTGATTGCATCGGCAGTAAAGACGTTGATGCCGGGTTATTTCCCTCGTATCGAAAAACTAAGCAAAAAAACAGAATCCACACCTTACGACGAGTTGTTAGCCGAATTGATCTCCGAAGGCGGCGTATTCTTATACGATGAAAGTGAAGAATCTGAATATGCTTCAAATTTGAACAAAATAACGGCCTTAGAGGAATTGATTCAGCAGTACCAACCGGAATCTTTAGAACGCGACCGATTGTTCCTAAAAGAGTTCGTTTTATGGTCGCTAGCAGAGCACCAAAAACTCGGCAAGGAACGGATGCAAAACGGCTTCGATTTCGGAGATTTGTTTTAAGGGGTTAGTCGATTTTTCTGCTTTTTCAAAACGCAATTCTTTCTATTTTTTTCGGGGGATATTAACGCGAAATCGTTGACACACCCACTGTAAACAGTTGTATTTATTGGACTTCCCGTCATTTTGAGGGATGTAAATTCTAATTGAAAATTATTTTTCGATATAGTGACATGTCACTATATTTTTCAAATTTCTGGTCATTAGATTTGTCGCATTCGGTCAAGGCTGACATTTCCCTTCCATTTATTACAATCACGGCTTCCATTAATTCGTCATCCTCAAACGACCTTGGATCACTTTCTTATCTTTTTCCTTATGAGCCAGGCACTCGCCTGTAACTCAAGTGGCGAAGCTGCGGGGTGGTGGGAAAACAAAACCGATCGACCTCAAGCCGCTCTGCCACTTATAAATTCATTACCAAATCGATTGATAGGTATATAAGATTGCTAATTGAAATATGAATCTCAAAATAATTCAATACAATTCAAACGGAAATAAAAATTTACCAAATTAATGAAACTATGAAAAACCTAATTAAACTATTGTTGATACTACAGTTTTGTGTATTAACAAAATCACTCCAATCACAAATCACAATTACTACAAACACGGTCTGGGACTTAATGAACCCACCTCCAATTCAATATAAGAAGGGAATTATCATTCAGGGATCCACTTTAGAAATAAATGGCTTTAGTGGAATTAACAAATTGGTTTTCGATGATTCCATTTTGATTACAATTGACAGCGGCAAATTAGTTATAAATAACTCAGAATTCATTATGGGTAAAAGTGCTAAAATTCAACTAGAAAGCTCTTGCTACGAGGAGTTCATTTCAACAAACTCGATTTTTAGAACATCAAATAATCATACTTGGAAAGGTATAGAAATAGGAATGTATAACTGTGGCGGACAAGGTCTGTCCAGTCAATTCTTAGTAAATCCAACAACCAATAATGAAGGTAATTGCACTAAAGCTGAGTGGGCAGGTGTATTATCCCCAATTCCGAGTAAAATTTTAGTTAATAACTGTAAGTTTTTTAATGCTGAAAAAGCTTTATTCTCTGATGGACAATACAATTATTATACCGGAGGAGGTATTATTAGAGCGAGAGAATCAGAATTTAACAATTGTCTAAATTCTATAGTTGTTAAAGGTTGGAGTAGAGGTGAAATTAATGCGAGTTATGTTATGACATGCGATTTTAATTGGACAGACTCAATCCCCATGGAATTTGATAAGAAAAATTTGAAATTTATATTGCTTGACGGTTTAGATAATACTCCTATTAGAATTGGAGGTTGCCAGTTTAGAAACAATATTTCAAGTTTGGACTCTTTTATATATAGGGGGATTGGAATTCACGCTATTTCTTCGAGTTTTTCGATAACTAAGGATGGAGATAAATGTTGTAATGCAGATACTACAAAATGTCCAGACAACTGTTTTGAAGATATTAACAAGCTGACAAGAAATAATTTGTTTACACAATTGGGCTATGGTATACTATTCGAAGGTGATGAAAATGAAGGCTTCAAATTGGATTGTAGAAATTCCGATTTTCATACATGCTATAGAGGGATAGAAATGAATTACTGTCTAGATGGTTTAATTGGATTAAATACCTTTACTATTTACAAAGCGATGGCTGATGATTTCTTTTTCCCAGGAACCACCAACAATTCAGGATTTATTCATATCTCTCATAAAAATTCAAGTGGAATTAGAATCTATGAAAATGTTTTTGTTTCAAATATGGATTTTATCGTAGGAGTAAAATCAGATTCACCTAATATGCTAAGAACTTCTTTTATTAGAAGGAATACTTTCAATAATGTACAAACTACAATAACTGCGCTATGTGGTCCTGAAATTAGAGCCATTGATTTATACGGCAACAATGATTATTTAGATATAGATTGCAATGCATTTAAAAATCAAGTTTATGATGTTAGAATCAATAATTTGGCTTCATTAAATGACATACCTGACATGTATGTCAAGGATTTCAATAATCGATTCAATAGAAATTCCTGGTCAATAATTCCTCAAAACCAATCTCTTCCAAATTACAAATGGTTATCGGATGGCTGTGCGAGTAATATTTATTCAGAATTTGGAGATATTATTATTTACGATAGATTTTCTACACTTGGGCATGATAATTTGAGATTTGATCAGGGCAGTTTCCAAGTAATTCAACCTCAAAATCGACCGTCAGAATTAGTGGTTTCGACTAGTACCTATAATTGTAAATCTTTAACTAATGGTTTGAGTGACACTACCAATAACTGTGTAGATTGCAGAACTCACTGTTCTAAACTTGATGTTAAAGAAATCGATCAGCTAAGTATTAATAAAATGAATATTTCAAAAAATGGGTTTTTTGAAGTATACCCCAATCCAGTTGATGAAAATTTTACAATAAAAATAAAGAAAAGAACCTCGAATGTAAATAATGTAATAATTTACGATTTTGGAATGAGAAAAATCTACAAAGGAGAAATTAACAACCAATACAGCCACTTTCATAAATCAGATTTTGCAATTACCCCAGGAATTTACTATATTCACATTTGCAATACTCATCAATCAGATACCATTAAACTAATTTTTGAATAATAAGTTATTTAAACGAAGACTAGTTTGTTCTATAAAATGAACTCAATAAAATTCTTCCTGTTTGCAATCAGTTGTGCATTTCAACCAATTGTTTTAGGACAATCAGGAAGGATTTTGAAAAATTTCTATGGCGATTGGCCTTTTGTAGAATGTAGTGAAAACGGAGTTTTTAAACCCATAGCACCTACCTATGCTCATGATTATTACCTTTCTGGAGCCACATTTTCCGAGTGCAACGGAACACCTTTATTTGTAAATGATTTTTACAGTATTCGTTATATTTCAAATGGAAAAAATGTAAAAGGTTGTGATGAATTAACTCCAACCTTTTTCAATGATTTCTTTATACGAAGAAACGACACAACCATTGATCTATTCGGACTACACGATTCTGCATTTTTATATTACGTTAAAGAACTGAACCAATTCGGTTTATATCAACATACATTAGTAAAGAATAATTATCAATGGGAGAATAAATTCAAAAACAAATTTTACAAAGTTCTTCCTGTTGAGCATATCTATTATTACAAAAACGATTTTCGTGAACCTTATTATTTCGGCAATGATTTTCTAGTTAATAGAATAAAAAGTTTTAAATACCAGGCACTATTTTCTAAACAAATTTATGACGTGTTTAAAGGTAGTGCTTGGCAAAACAGAGCAATCAATTACAGTAGTCTAAATATTTTTCAAATCATCAACGGCGTGCTTTCTCAAACGGATGAAATGAAATTTCCATCCGGTGAATTCGTATTCCATGACCCCATCCCAATCAATATCAAGGGCAAAGTTTTTACACCTGTAGAAATGAATTACATTGTGTCCTCGCATCGCACAGATAAGATTTTTATCTCTGCTAAAGCAGCTCTATACGGAGATACCTTGGGCAGGAAAATGGAACTTTTATTTGCAAGTGGATTATATGTACTTGAATTTGATTCTACCAAAGAAAAAATATTGAGGTCTGAGCCAAAAAGAATAATTAGTTCCACTTTTTATAACCATCATAGAAATATTGAATATACAGACCCAGTAGTTTCTTCGAATGATTCAATTCTATACTTCATAGATATCAATAAACTTCGAACCCCATGTTATATGGCTAAATACGTTCGTTTTCGTGAAAATGAGTTTATCATTGATACACTTTACACCTCTAATAGTCAGTTCTATATGTTCCTAAGCCCCTATGGGCAACTCATTATTTCTCATGATCAAGCAGATAGTGGTAGTTATTTGCACTTAATCGTAAAAAACCCGAACAATCCAAATGGCTTAAAAACCCCATTGGTAAGGCAACGAATGGATGTAGGTTTTCGTTGGTCAAGAAATCGACATTTTACTTATGATTATATTCGAATTAAAAATTCGGTCAATTATACCTGTAAAGCGGAAGTAAGTTTCAAAAATCAATCAGATTTAAGTGAAGGTTTGGATTCATTTGTATGGTTTTTCTCAAGTCCCAAGGGCGATTACACCGATACGGTGATTGGGTTTGAACCTAAATTAAATTACTATAAAAGTGGTAAATATCCTTTTAAAGTTCACGGATTCAGTGGAAATTCACAATACAGTGAGTGGTTTTTTGATTCCGTAGAAGTGGACATCCCCAAACCCTTAACCTATTTTAACACCTCCGATACCCAAATTTGCGCATACAACAAAGTGACCTTTTACAGCAAAAGTGCAACTTTATCCGATCAACCAGCTAAACCCTCTAAATTGACTTGGTTTTTTGGGGACGGTAATTCTAAATCACAAAACACACTTTTGGGTGAAGATTCCACAGTTTACTCCTATCAAAAACCAGGTCGGTATTCGGTTTCATTAAATTACAACAACGGATATTGCGATAGCACTTTTACTCGAACCTTTTGGATGCAAATCATGGAATCACCAAAACCTGGATTCCAACTAAATAAATCCGTTGATTGTGCTCCATTTGAATTGGAAATCATTGATACCGTGACTCATTTCGTGAGAAGTAAAGAATATTATTTTTCTGATTCTCAAGATTGGAAAACCGTTGTGAATAACAAAATCCACAAAACAATTCATCAACCCGGTGGTCATTATGTTGTTCAAAAATTGTATGGATTCAATGGCTGCATCACGCAAATAGATACGGCATTTATTTGGGTAAGACCAGGTGTTAACCGTATGGATACCAGCCATGTATTAAATGCCACTTATGTCAATGAATTAAACAATTTCAAAGAAGAACCTACGGTGATATTACTCAATTGGCAAACTTGGCCCGGAGTAAAGAACTACACCCTATTGCGCGACGGGGTAAAATGGGCAAATACCTCAACGAATTTCTATTATGACACCTTAAAAGTCCCACATTCGCACCGATACGAGGTGGTGGCAAATGACAGTTGTGGCAGCCAAACATCCCCCGGAAAAATAGGAAAACCCATCCTACTGACTGGCGAAATATCCAGCAACAATGAATATGCGATTTTACGTTTTACAGATTACGAGAATTGGGAAACTTCAACAATTGATTATCAACTACAACGCATTGAAAATTCAAACATACAACCTAAGGTCGAGTTGATTTATTCGAGTCAAAAGGGATCTGAATTTAAAGATGACACCTACAGAAAAGAGGGCGAGTTAGAGCAATGCTATCGAGTTGAAGGACGTGGTTCCAGCGGTCAGATAACCTACAGTAATATTTTGTGTCTCCCATATGCGACAGTGGTTTACATTCCAAATACGTTTACTCCGAATGCTGACGGCAAGAACGATATTTTCGAACCCACCATGTACGGAGTAAAGTCTTACACATTGAAAATTTACAGTCGTTGGGGCGAAAAGCTATACGAAGGCAACAGCGGTTGGACAGGCCTAAATGTTCCATCTGGAAACTACATTTACGAAATTGAGTTTATTTCAAATAAAAACGATAGAATTTTCAAAAACGGCGTAATACAAGTTTTGAAATAGTGGAAAATAGTTGTATGATATTATGATAAAGTCCATCTTAAACTTAATATTATTTTTGTCGTCAATTTCGGTATCATTTGGGCAATCCGATTTTTTCAATAGACTTGCGGACTCAACACTAACTTTAACTACTCAAAAAGTCAGTTATGACCCGAAATATTTTGAACTTACCTATCCAAATGGTGATGTTCCTTCAAATAAAGGGGTTTGCACCGACGTGGTAATTAGAGCGTACAGAAAAGTTGGTATCGACTTACAAAAAGTAGTCCATGAGGATATGAAATCCAATTTTTCAAAATACCCCAAACACTGGGGACTATCAAAACCAGACAAAAACATTGACCACCGGAGAGTTCCCAACTTAATGACCTTTTTTACTCGTCATGGAGTAACAAAACCCATTTCCAACAACCCCAAAGATTATCTACCCGGCGACATAGTATGCTGGAATCTTGGAGAAACAGTTACACACATTGGAATCGTGGTCAAGAAGAAATCAGCAGATGATCAACGTCATTTAATCGTCCACAACATTGGCGGCGGCCAGGTAATAGAAGACTGTTTATTTAACTATAAAATCATTGGTCATTACCGGTATGGGGAGTAGTAAAACACAAAAAATTGATGATCTACGCAAATTCTTGAGACCAAATTACATTCCGATACAGAAACTGAAAACAAAATACAACTCTGAAAACCCTTAGTTTTACTAAGTTTCACGTTTTTTACGAGCAACAAATGAGCAACTACTCATCAGATTTTGACATTGTTGAGTTACAAGTCAGCAACAAAAAAGAACGACAAAACGAAGATAAAATAAATTTTTCATACTTGTTTTTTGTTATCGTTCTTTTCTCTTTTCAACCTTGATTTTATTTCCTGAATTTGTTGCGCATTTGTTCAAATTTCAACAAGATGAGCATTTGAGTATTTGAGCAATTGAGTATTTGTCACACATCAAAACATCACATAATAAAACCAACTATACCGCTTTATACCTCTTTATGTAGACATAGAGATACAAAGAGTTACAAACATCAACTACAAAAATTCAATTTTTGCATTTTTACAGCGTCTGAAAATCTATATCAGTCTATACTAGTCTAAACTTCCGTTCGGAGGTGTACGAAGATGACCGATTGCTTTTTCTTTCATTTAAATAGTTATAATTTGGTACAGTATGGATGCAAATCAAACACAAAACATCACAAACGAAATACTCATGGAACAAATCATGGAATTGAAATCCATGGTTGCTCAGATGCAATCTAAAATTGAAAGTATAGAAAATCCTGTCGACGATTTCTTGACCAAATGGATTGACACTTTCGAAGTAATGCGCATGCTCAATATATCACGACGAACCATTGATAATTACATCAAGGCAGGTAAACTCAAACCAGTACGAATAAATAAGCGAAACCATTTTGCTGTCGCTGAAGTCAAGGGACTGATGTATGTACCCGACACACCTAAAATCAGAACCTTACGTGAAGAGGTTCAAATCATGATGGGTCATCTAGCAAAAATGGAAGAAGCTGGCGAGGAATGGTAGAATGCTATTTAATTAAATAATCTGTCGATCAGAAACTATACCCCAAAATGGGGTATAATCACTGCTATTAAATTAGGGGGTTATTGTATATTTTTGTTATGCGCTTATTTGTTAAATGTAAAAATGGTATTTAATTTATTCTAGACAGTATTAACAATTTAATCAAGTTAAGTATAATGTTAAAACGAAAAAAATGACACTCTTAGAAAAATATCCAAAAGTTGTACTTGAAGAACAAGATGACAACAAAATTCATATCAAAAACCTTTGGAACGATGATAGTTTCTTGTTACGGTTTGACAAGGAAGACGATTTAACTTTCCTCAATGATTTATTTTTCCCTGAAGAGTTAATGGCGACCTATTCTTTAACAGGAGGCTTTATGGAGGTTTTTGCCTATCCATTAGAGCCTAAGGAAGAATTAGTGCAAAGAAGTTTCTCCTTTTATTATAAAGGCAAGGAATTTAAATGCTCCTGGAAAAAACCAACTGAACAATTTGAAAAAATTGCGTCAGCTTTTAGAGAAGAAAAAGAAGAAAGTAAGACTTCTTATAGAAACCTAAGACAATTCCGAGACTTTTACAAAAGGGAGGAATTGCCAAAATTTATCTCAAAATACTTTGAAGGTAAGGAGCCATTTAATTTCTTCATTGAAGGAGATTTTGAATTAATAAAAAATGATATACTTAATTTCTGTAAGCTTCTAAACTTTTACATGGGTTACTTTGACAGAGAAACGCCAGCAATTCAAATTTTACAAAAGTCATATAAAAAAGAAATTTTTAATTTGCCATGCTATTCTTTACAAGATAAATTTCCTGAGTCAGTAAATGCTACTGACATTGACACAATTTTGCTAGACATTATTACAGTAGCCAATAATTCAAATGACAACAGATTAAGTTTTATCTTCTATTATCAAATATTAGAATATGCTAGTTATTACTATCTGAAATCAGACATAAAATATAGGCTAATGACCTTACTTAAAAAGCCAGACATTTCTTTTAAATCCGAAGAGTATAGTAAGGCTATAATTGAAGAGTTTAAAAATCATTTCAAGAACAATGACGACAAGGCAAAATTGGATATTCTAATTTCAGAGCACATTACGTTGAATGATATAAAAATTGAGCTTGAAAATAACATAGAATATTTTAGCAAAAAAATTGAGTTTGAAGGAGGTTTTTCTATTGACCCAATAATGAAAAATGAAATTACTGGTATTTCTCAATTGCCTGAAAACACATTGAAATCAGTAAAGGATAATATCATAAATATTCGTAATTGTTTAGTTCATTTGCGAGAATCCAGAGAGAACAAGGTCATATTGCCGACAGAAAAAAATCACGACTTATTGACTCCATATCTTTATGTACTTAGACGAATTGCTGAAAAAATAATTATTGACAGATAAACACTTTGCCTTACATGTGCTTTGCGTTACTTGTCGGACAGTGCGAATAGAAACATTTGAGCAATTAATAAACGTTGGTACTGGTGACGGTTTACGGTTTCAAAAGCCAACCAACGCAAAGCTCGAAACCGCAACGGCCAATAGGTAAAACAAAAAGACAGAAAATTATGGGACTTTATACTTCTCCAACAAAATGTTATTTCACAGACTTACCTGCGACAAATATGCCGTCAGATCAAGACTGCTTCGACTACTTCATAAATGTAAAAGGACAAAAGATTGGCTTAAAATTGTCTTCTCAATACGAATGGACCAATTCTTCCCTTATAACTAATAATCTTACATTGCTTCGCGGGGACATCCTCAATGGGAAATGGCCGACAAGGGGACTTTACATAAATGAAGATGAAATAAAAAAGGCAATTTCGACCTCAAGTGCCCCACGGACACCAAAAGAAAAACTGGACAATCTATTTCAGGAAATATTCAAACTCCAAGAAACTGAAGGCGAAGAGTTTATGGTTAATGACTATCTTTTCGACCCTGTTTTTTTGGGCAAACTTTACTTTAAAAATACTGATGAATGTAATTTTTATTTAATTACTCTTGACAATTTTGGACTAATTAATGCAAAAGTAAACCACAGTGGTGCGGTAATAGCTGTTTCAATAACTTTTAAAGGACTTAATTACAACATCGAGTTAAGTGAAACCGGATATCTCTCCGAAAACTGCTTTGTTGCAATGTCTTTTGGAGAAAAAATGAAACCAATTCGTGATGCAATTAAACAAGCAATTTCAGATACTGGTTTTAAACCTTTAGTAATTGACGAACTTCATATAGATTCAGATAAGACAATTAATGATGAAATAATTGCGACAATAAAAAAATCTCGCTTCTGTATCTCGGATTTTACTGAACAAAAAGACGGCGTTTACTTTGAAGCTGGCTACGCACTAGGTCGCGGTTTGAAAGTAATTTATACATGTCAAAAAGACTGGTTCAATCTATCTCACTTTGACACTAATCATTTCCCGCACATAATTTATTCCGACCCGACTGATCTTTACGAAAAGTTAAAAATAAAAATAGAAGCCTGGATCAAATAAGTTATACAGCAAATTATTGAAAATAATTACGATTAATTCTCAAATGATCAACATGAAAAAAGTACAAATCTGAATTTACCCTTCTGAAATATCATACACAAGCTGCATGTCAAATGAAAAATCATTTCCTTCCCAGGACAAATTAATTTTCACATCTAAAGGGTATTCATTTTCCTTTAGTATTTCACTAATCAAACTCGCAGGAATTTGTAGTCCACTATGAATTTCAAAAACTGGCTGAAAATAAAACGGTGAATTGAAAGCTTGAACAGCAAAGCTTTGACTGTGTGAGCTTCCTGACATTGTCTTAGCGACAATTGTTATTATTGGATTTTGGAGGCTTAGATATTTTGCCCATTCATCTGGAATTTTCCAGTCAAACTTTGGAGTTAGAATTATTTTCTTTATTTCAATAAATGCATGCTTATTCG
>JACCDQ010855521.1_pt1 | contig 79376 bp, 70 predicted proteins | sample 7446031 | NCBI WGS metagenome assembly JACCDQ01 (sample SAMN15323442, study PRJNA562643) | freshwater metagenome | isolation source: river surface water | place: USA:Blue River Watershed | collected 2017-08-17
CATTATCGGTTTAAGATGTTACTAAAGTACAAGATGGAGAGAAGTGGTGGTCGTGTTGTAGATTGTGGAGAGTACTTTACAACACAGACATGTTCAAGCTGCGGGAGACTCAACCGCAAAGTGAAAGCTAAAAAAACTTATATATGCAAGTCATGTAACTATGTTCTTGATCGTGATGTGAATGCTGCTCGTAACATTTACTTGATGAACGAGAACTTACTCTCATGGAGCAATATGTTCCATGTTGTCAGAGAAGCCTACTCTGAGATGTCATATTCAGTCAGTAATGATTGAGTATGACTCGAATACAAAACAGTAACCATACCTAAGTTGGTATCATACTTTTGTATGTTTCGTCAACTTATATGATTTACTGAGGCGATTAATCAATAATGGAGATAACGAAGTACATGGATTTCGGGATGAAGCTTGCTCAGCATGATCATTCATATCATCTATTTGAATTTGTAAGTGAATGCGCCCATGAGTTTGGATTGGATGACGTTCAGTCATTGATTGAATTTTCCAATGCATGTAGAGCTCCATCGTATTTTCTGATTCCATTCCATACATTGATTCGCATTGGTGCAATACCATCAATGTCTTCAAATAGCATTGTTGACTATCTCGTCTCAATCGGCGTAGACAAAGAATATATTCTATCTGACGATTATCCATGTAATGCATCTATTCGTCTTTCATGGATGGGTGTAATGCAATGTTTGAAGATGAGCAAACAAAAAAAAATAATCAAGCATGTAAAGCTGATTTATGTAGCATACGAATATTATCTCAAGCATCTTCAACTTCGTCGTGCGATTGAGTTACTGAATGATACTGAATCTCAGCTTGAGCAATATGAAATGGTCATGAGAGAGCAGGTTCATCCTGTTGGCCGTGGCTTTCTTGCGAATTCTTCTTAATCAAACTGATGCTTACATTTCGGACATACATGTAGAGCTTGGCCGTTCTCAGCAATCTTCACAACATGCACAATAGTTTCATCACATCCCTTTGCGGGGCATTTTTTGTGGATGAGTTCAACGATTGCATCAGCATGAGCATTCTGTAAGTAATTGCGATACTTATGAATAGTGTCACTGTCTTGAAGATACTCATCAATCATGAGCGTGTCTTCATCCGCGAGTTGATATTCTTCAAAGCAAACATTGCATCTGTAGATGACATGATTGTGCTTGACCATGGTGGACAAGACGTTGTTGCAGTTGTTACGAGAGCAGAATCTCATTGCGGTTATATTAGAGAATGAGAACATCAATTTTGCTTAAGCGAAACTAATCCAAATGAAACCAAAATTGAAACAAATCATTCTAAATATATCAGTCACGATTCAGTAACGACCATCAAGCCCCAACTCTTCACTTTTGAATTTGCAAAGATGAGCTCATCCAACGCGAACTCTATTGAAACTCTTCTGAAGACACTTCTTCAGGAAGTCAAAGAAATGAAGCTTGCTATTGTTGAGCTTCAAGAAGACAATGCTTCGTCAGCTGTCAATGCTGAGAAGATGTATAAAACCCTGAATGCAAAGTTTGATCTATTCAAGAACCTTGAGCCTCAATCAAGAGAGATTATTCAACAAACAAAGAACAGCGCCGCTCGTCGTCCAACTCGTCCCGTGTTCTTCAAGAAACTCTTTACTGAAGATCGCGAGAAGTATATGGATGTGCTTTACACTAAAGAAGATGTGGATAAAGCATTTGAAGAACTCAAGGGCGACAAGAAAATTAAAAAAGAAAGTGACCTCGTGTCAAAGGCTTCTACGATCATCTATAATAAGCATCTCAAAGAGGGTGAACGCAAGAATGCATTTGATAGCATTTACGACAATTTAGCTTAAAGCTAATCCTCATTGATGATTTTCACATGAACGATTCGTTAATGTGTATTTACATTTTTTTTAATCCGCAGGTCAAAGCACTTGAAGTGTGTCTTGCTTGAATACCCATTAGCGCATCCGCAATGATAATTAAACCTGCATATTGTTCTCTACGACTCACAACAAGATACAATGCAATAGCGTATGCTAATAGCATTCTTGGATAAGATTTCCATAGCACGATATCGTTTGCACAAACAACAAATAAATATTTGAATCCAAAGAGTAATAGCACAGTGAACATAATAAACATGATAGTAGATCTTTTTTTATTCGTAATGTGTGGATTGAGTAGAGCGACGCCAATGCTGCATCTAAATAGAGCACATCCTAAATGCGTATAGATATTGTGATTTGGATATAAGATTAATCCTTTATCAACAATTTCATCTGCGATGGGTTCAAGAAATTGTGGTTGATTAGCGCAACGCATTTATGTTTATATTTGTGTATATATCTAATATAGCATGTCGTTAAATGGAATTAAGACTGCATTTTGGGGACCACACGCATGGGCATTTCTCTTCAGTAGTATTGCTGGGAGTTATCCGGTTAAGTATGATCCAAGCAACAAAGATCATGTAAAGATTGTGAAGGGATATCAAATGATGTTTAATTCATTGCAATACACATTGCCCTGTATATTCTGTCGTCAATCTTATAGCGTATTCATCAAGCAATTGCCAATAACTGATTATCAAGGTTCACGTAAAGATATGCTTAAATGGTTGTATCTCATTCATGATAAAGTAAATCTTAAACTGATGCATCAGGAGAGAGAATGTTTTGAAGTTGAGAAAGCAAAATTAAAAGAGCGAAATTATTCAACGACACAATTCAATGTGAAACTGAAAAGTCTAAAAGCAGATATCATCAAGACAAAACCATCGCCACCATTTGAAAAAGTAGTTGCTAAGTATGAACAACAACGAGCTGGATGTAGCAAAAAAAATAAACGTTGCGCTTAATGTAGATACTTCGATGCAACTTTGATAATGCATCCATGGATGTCTTCAAAGCATGATCTATTCAGTTGCACAAATTCACTGAGTAGCTGAAGGTTCTCATTTAAAGAATTTACATATGTGTTGAGATCATCATCAATTGGATGTTTATATTTTTTTATGTGATCAACTGATAGATGATGAACTTTGATATTGTTTGGAATTTCAAAATCAATCTGAATGTGATTGCCTTGTTGGATTGATTCATATTCAATTGAGTATAGTATTGAATCTAAATCAAGAAGCTGAGTGATGAGATACATATCCGTAGTTTCTAAAATCATTCTTATATATCCATCAAGTAGCCACATATTATATTTTTGTTGAAATGGCGCACTACCCTGAATCATTTCAACGTGAGCTCTGTTCAGTAGAATCTTAACTTGATTGATAAAGAATACTTTATCAACTTCAGTAGAGTTTGCTGAGATGATATCATTCAATGCTTTGCTGATGACCACAAATTTGTTTATTGCAGCATCAACAACATTTGAGTAAATTCTTTTGTATTGTTTGCCTCCCTCAATTGAGAATGATAATTCTGTTGTATTATCACGCGTGAAGACTCCTCCTCTGATTGACATTGTTCGTATAAAGAGAATTGTATCAACTATATAAGAGTGATAGACTTAGATCATTAATCAATTACATTTACGAAAAGCTTAGACGAGGCGCTGACGTTCTCATCAGATCACTGGGATTATCCGACGGGATTGAACGAAGCGGCTCCGAACTCTCTTCAGCTGATTTACCATTTGACTTACGATACGTTGGACGACCGAATAGTCCGACCCATTTCACAAGATCATTGTCATCATCTCTAACTGAAGGGACGCCACCTCCGCTGTCAAATGTGGCGCGCTCTGTCGCAAACTTTTTGTGATTGGTTACGATTTCAGGTTCAAGCGCAGTTTTGATCAGCGCCGTGCTGTAATCGCCATCATTGATAAGATCAGATATATCTGAGCTACCAATCTTCTCACCCGAAATATTATTGTTGAATGACTCAACCTTACTATTCATCTGTTTGTATTCACTACCAAGTGCATTGACATGACTCTTTAGAGTTTCAAATTTCTCAGTGACATCCTTCGCGGCCGTAATCATGTAAGCAAGATACTCATTCACACTTTGCGATACAAGATTCTCATCAGTCTGAATCTGTGAAATAATAAATTCATATGAGTCCTTCACTTCAGGTGTATCCGCAATAGCTTCCATGATCTTCGTGTGCTCAGCATTGATTGCTACATATTGTAGTTTACAGAATGTGAGTTTGGTTTCAAAGTCATGAATACGCGGTTGATCAGCTACCGAGATACTGAGAATGGTGTTGTACATCAGCGAAGCATCAATCGCAGCAACCGCCGATGTAAACGCATGCATATTCATTGAAAGCGCGGCTTTTAGCGTATCAGCATTTGTTCGTGTGTTGAGCACTTGAACATTCGTATCCGACATTTTAGAAAATTTATTGTCAAGAAGCTGTGATACAACTGATAGACGAGATACATTCTGAACACAGCGTTTCATACTTGATTGAATCACAGTGAAGTCATTGACAACATTTTGCTTAGCTTCTTTGCTGGAGATTTTTTCAATTGAAATCTTAATTTGCTCATTTACTTTTTTGAAAGTGTCATTGAGATCTGCTGAAGCAGACGTAATCATTTCAGATGTATTCTTAATGACAACACGCGGATCATCCGACTCAACAAAGGGGCAACCGCTACCGCATCCACCCTTCTTGCTACATTGAGCGTGGATGATTGTCTGAATGCAACTTGGGATATCCTTTGTGTGATCCTTGTCGCGCTTATTGGAAGTGTAATACACAACGGATTGGTAAATTAGGAATATAACAAAGAGAACAAAGAGAACAGCGATCATTCCATTGACCGGACTCTGACCACACATGTAACCGAGACGCGTCATAAACGATTGCTTCTTTGGTTCTTCTCCGCCGTGAATTGAATAATCCATGTTTGAGGTTGCGACGGTATCCATGCTTAGTCACGATAATACTATATTAAGCGAATCTAAACAATAATAAACAAAAAAACAACGTATACAAATCAATAGCTATTAAATGCTTGCGATGACTTTACAATATCCGATAGCTTCAATCGTAACTTCAGATAGATATGTGAATTTGACAACATCACCAACTGAAGCGCCAATCCAAACCATTTGAGGATCGTTCTCAAATATTTTTGGAAGACAATCAGGATCAATGAACCATTCACGAAGCTGATTGATTTTACTTTGAGTAAGTATCTCATAACGCGGAACAAGTTGATGCTCAGGTAAAACAGACTTCAACAGCGTGTATGTAAATGATCTGAATGAATGGTGTTTATGTTCACGTTGATTGCTTAGTGCGTGAAGACCTTTCAAGACTCCGGAGGACACTTTAGTTGGTGTGATGATAATCACCGATGCACGAGGAAATCTAATATGGTTGATTAGCTTATTCATGTTTGCACGTTTACTTTCACATTCCGTTCCGGGGTATACGATCAGTATGTTTGTAATCGTAATATTCTTCGTATTTGTCTTTTCATTATAAGTCTCAATCATGTTCTTAATCTCTTTAAGCTTTGAATCATTCACAACACCATCTTCTTCAACCATGTCTTTATCAATGGCTGAAAGAAGATAGTATTTATTTTTTTGAATAGACGATATGAACTCTTCTTGGGTAAGATCATCATTGAGCGATACCAGTCTTCTGTATGTATAGAAGACTTTCACGTTGTTGAAGATGGCACAGAGCTGCTGATTCGTGTTGTTCATTATTAAAGAACTTCGCAAGTAAGTGTCTGATATACTATAGAACTGACTGTTATACTATTATACGAAATAATCAATTTTGCTTAATATAGCATGTCAATAGCAAATCCACTCATTCTCACGTATCTTCTTGTAAGTCTATCAATACTTGTCGCCTTCTGTTTATGCTATATGCATCAATGTAAGCCATCATCTATTAATGAATCTTTTACACCTGACCTTGGCTATCGTAAGGAACTTCAACTATTTAAATCTATGGGACCAAAAGAGCAACAGGAATATCTTGATCTAAGCAAACAATCCAAATTAGACAAATACTCACATATACTCTCATAAGAATTATTTTATAATTCTATGTGACTATATCGACCCGTATATAGAATATCACCCTTTAGTGAAAATATGGATATGTATTCAGGTGGTGGCGACAAAGGCTGGTTTGGTCTAAAATCTGTTGATTCACTTGAAGGCCAGCAACTACATGACCATGTTCGTCGTAGTAAATACAAAGTGAACCACGCGGCGAAGGTTGCTCTTCGTGTAGCGGCGGTGCTCATGCTTTGTCTTATCGTATGGGTTGTTGCGCTAACTATCCCTACGTGGGTAAACACATACTCAACGACGAAATGGGGCTTCAAGAAAGATGGGTTCCATGGCCGTCAGGAGAACCTTCAGTGGCTTGGTGCTACTGCTGACATTGTTCGTGGTGACCTTGAGAACAAACAAGATTCGCTCGCGGAGAAGGCGCTTAAGAATGACCGTCGCGTAACTGACATGGCGGAGAAAGCGAGCTTCACGCAGCGTGAACGTCTCGTCTCGCCTGAAGACGAGCTACTAAAGAAACTTGCTCAGTAAATCAAATAAAATATATTTTTTTGTTTTGTATTCTAAATGGTATCACCAAACAAATATACAATTATGAATCTGCCAAGTATTGCTGCTTTGAAATCAAATTATATTGCAATCATATTCATTGTCTGTGTTCTGGTATTGCTTTATATAAAGTTTGGTCAACGCAAATCAAAATCTCAACCTATCATTAATAAAAAAATAGAATCTACCAAGACTGAACTAGCTGAACAAACAAAGCCAAGATATGATGTATACAATGAAATAGCATCATTCATGAATAAGCAAGCAGCATATGTTATGAGATAATATGGTTTAATGCAAAATTGAAATGATTTGTATAACATATAGTAACCATGGCTACTGAAGTGATTTATACCGACGGCGCGTGCAGTGGCAACGGAACAGCACGTTCTAAGGGCGGCTTTGGAATTTTCATTTCAAAGTCAGCTATACTGCCGAGACCGCTTAAGCTAAACAAAAAAGGAGAAACGATGAAACATAATGATGAGACGTTTTATGTTACAAACATTCGAATGGAAGGACTTGCGATCATATCAACATTGGCTATATACGCGGACATGATCACAAATGAGTATCCATCCAATATGCATCAAGTGATGGAGAAGATCAATAATATCTCATCACTTGATATGGAAGATATCAAAACTAAATATGGGCCCAACGAATTGAAACTCACAATTAGTAGTAAACCAATCTCAATTGAGATTGTGACTGATTCACTGTTTTGGATTAATGTAATCGAATCGTGGATGCCTTCATGGATTCGTAAAGGTATTCTCAATGAAAAGAAAAATCCTGATCTACTACTTATGCTTTGCTATTACATTGAGTTGTTTAAACAAAACTGTGTTCAGATACAATTCACACATGTACGTTCTCATCAGAAAGGTAAGCGAACTGCGCATGCTGATGGCAACGATATAGCTGATCAGTTAGCTACTTCATCTGTGACCAATCCCACAAACAAGTTTTACATGGCTTGATCACTCACAAGTGAACATAGTCTGGAAAATTTTTTTTCATCAGTTCTTCAAAGTTAGAGCTGGTTGTCATGAAGAAACCTATCGTTTCATCATATATGTCGTAATACTTATCAAGCACAACTATTGTCTGGATGATGTTTCTTATTTTGTTTAGATCTACATCACTCGACTCTAACGCAACATAAATTTGTCGATGATAGTAGTATGCACTGTATTGTTTTACTTTTTTATATTTGTGTATCCCCTGAAAATACCATTCAGTCCTATCGGGTGGTACTAATAATAGTTTAAAAATGTGATTGTATCTTTCAGTGAGCATATCTTTATATCTTGATAGAAGAGCATTGCGATGTTGATAAACCTTATCATGAAGATTGTCATATTCACTCGAATAATCTTTAAGCTGAGAGAAATATCCTAATAGACTGACGGCTTTTTTGTATGATTCAAAAGAATCTAACATTAACCTGACTCGTTCTTGTTCGACTACATTTAGATCTATCAATGTGTCTCCAATCTCATTGAGATCCTCCATGAATATTTGTTCTTATAATCTCTTAATAGAAACCAAAATTGAACTGGTCATATATTAATATACGAAGCAAAGGTTATCGTAGTCTCATTTACAAAGTTTCTTCATCGGATCAACATGGCGTCGGTCACTGAGCATGTCAGCAATATTACTGACCTGATCCTTCCGGGCGACCGCAATGAACTTCAAGCATCCAGTGATATTGTACTATCTACTATGACACTGGATGGCATGATTACTAATGTGAAATTTGATAAAGTGACTGCGATTGATCATCTTTCATTGACATCTAATGTGGTTGAGATCGGATGTAACTTCGGATATATGATTTCAGAAGATTATAAACAAATGACGTGTTACAAAGACAGAATGAAGAAAAAACAACGTCGCGTTCAACAGAACAGCGGTCGTAAGCAAGGTTTAGGCACGCACTTTAATTCTCAAATCACATTTACTATTGCTACTGACAAAGACCCTCTTCATTCATACCAAGTGAAACTATTCACAAATGGTCGTGTTCAGATTCCGGGCATCGGTAAACTATCAAAACAAAATGATGAATTGCTTGAAAGTATTCTCAGCATCATGGTATCGTATATTCAGAGCTATCCTGATGTATTGATGCTCAACAAGAAGAACCCAGTTGATGTTGATTATCTATGTCCCATTCTTCAAAACTATAAATCCATTACTCTCCTCGCTGAAGATTGCATGCAAGAAACAAGAATCATATACAATGAACAAACGAACAAACGATTTCAATTACTTCCTTTCATTGATCTGGCAGCGCTTGAACGTTGTATTCTTACATTCAAATCTGAGCATAGAACGCCTCTACCAATTGACAGCATCACGTTTAACCCTGAAAGATACTCTGGCATGCTGATTAAGTTTAGCACACCTACAGTAACAACAAAGAATTACAGCATCGATAAATTCATCGAGATGATTAAGCTTGTCTATCACAAAAAAGCAAAGAAGGCTCATCCCATCAAGCCTGCATCATTTCCTGAAGAGTATTCACCTGATCATTGTTCATGCTCTGGTGAATGCGTTGATGGCTGTTACTCAACCAGAAAAATGATGAGAGTTGTTCGTATGATGCAAACATTCTGGCATGCGAACAGTAAATCTTCAAAGAGATTCAGATCTAAGCTGACAACGGTGAAGTTGTTTCGTTCCGGACGAATTAATTTAGATCATGTAAACAATCAAACGCAAGCCGTGACGATTCGTAAATTTGTTGTTGACATGATCATGAACAACTGGAATGAGGTTATCTACTACGAAGATTAATATTTGTCTCTCTTAAAGATACAATCATATAAATATAAAAAATAATGTGGACTTCTATATTTGAATACATTAGCCACCATATTATGACGATCATCTCAGATGATAGTGACGATGAGCCGCCGTGATAATTTTTTTTATGTAAACACAATCAGACATAAGAAAATTATTATCATCATGAGAATAGAAATATAAAATGTTCCCCTCATGCTCATTCCTCCGTTATCCAGCGTGCAACCTTTTATTTTAGATAAAAATTCATCAATGAATAAATCTGAATGAAGAAATAAAAACGAAATCCAGATAATCAGCATCATGCGAATATCAACCTTGCCAAACATATTTAAAACCATACCACTGAGATCATCGCGATCCGACACTTCACAGTGTGTTTCGTTTTGCACATTCTCAACTATCGTTATGCTTTCACAGTCACTCATGACTTATCGATTTGTTGTATGTATATTAATTCACCTATATGTGTTTTCATATCAACTAATAAAGACTCAACTAAACTGGCATTGATAATAAAGTCCCGACGAAATGGATTCTTCAAATCCGCAAGCAACATTTCTTCAAGGTCCTTTATCAATGATTTATGCACTTGAAGTTGTTTCTTGTCAAAGAATCTTTCTCTTTGATCGTATATTGGCGTATCAATATCAAATGTTGGATAGTGATTAACTATCTTAATATGATTCTTAATAAGCTCAGAGATGGTGATTGATAATTCTTTCATTGTCCATCTATGAACATTCTTTACGTCGAACCCTTGAAACGAAGGCGAATCCACAATAAGTTTTTTTAGTTTAGCTAAATCATTCTCACTTGTCATGTGAGATTCAAATAAAGCCATAATTGTGACGCGTATGATGGTTGAGTCATATTGCGGATAAGCATTACTGATGGCATCAATAAATTTATCTATTGAAGTCTGATGCACGGGTATGTTAATCATTGAACTAAACTTCTTGTTCATAAAAGCAATCAACTCAATCGGATACTTACTCTTCCATGCTTCAATGATCGTGTTTGCAAATAAATTATATATCTCATTCGTGTATCTTCCTTTGTTATATGAATCCTGCAAATTCTGCTTGCACTGCTTTGGTGCTGAAATATTTTCAAATGGATTGATCAGCCATTCAACAAATAAATTATCAACAGTGAGATGTTGTGATAGTGGATATGACAAAATCGCTTTAGCATTTGTCTTTGATTTGAATGTCTCGTAGTTGCTTATGTAATGTGCAATCTCGTTTGTTGCTGACTTTAAACTCATTGGTTTGAATAGTATAATTTCAGTAGCAATCACATTGTCTATGTCATGAATCTCCATGACACAGCCTATTGCTTCGTTTGAATATGAAATTACACGCGATACTTTCAAAATAAATAGATCAGTCTCAACATATTGATATGTTTTTGAAATGTGCAACGCCGCGCGAAGATACTCCTTGTACGATACATAATCAACGTTGCTTGAGGCGTATTCGTTATAGCTTGAAATAAATATTAAAACATCTTTCAGTGAAGTTGTAACCTTTAAGTCAATCTTTTGACTTGTATCACTTACGCTATATGCTCCTGCAGACGCAATAAAATATGTTCGTCCAACATGAACAACCGCAATTTGTTTATTTGGTTGTTGAATAAATTTGTATTGATTACTATGTTCAACAAACTTCATCACATTATCAGACGTGAACATTTTATTAATTTTTTTTATTGTTGACCCCAGAGTTAGATTTCTAATTTTGGTTAAGCCAGCTGTTACATTTAGCCGTTCAATCACAAGTGGTGATTTATGTGAAACTTTGTATGCACTAGATGTGATCGGTAGATACAGCGCTCGCGTGTTGTGACTGTTTGATGACCATTCAATGTTGATACGTTTAAGTATGACCATCATTGGTCGTGTCGTGTCCACGTCATTGAGATTTACAATATTTATGTTTGACGATGGCACTCTATCATCCTCAAGTAATAGAACATTCATTCCTAATCTATTTGACAGATACACGATGATGTCATTCCAATCTGCATCTGACAATGAATTATGTGAATTAATTACGGTGTTCCTGATAAACGTATCTTCAAGCGCGTGAATGAAAGATTGAGCGGTTGAGAATGCTTTTGATAACATGGAATGCTTCATAATACTTAGCTGAACTGTTGGTTGCTTAATCATTGATATAATGTCAAGAATCAATTCACGATATGATTTATAGAATGGAATTAGTTTATGTCTCTGAACGGCTGATATCATAGTCGCGGTCTGGATGTAAGATTTTGTTGTCGGATCAATGCCATCTTTAATGTTGTCGTGAGATGACAGTATCGTGCCATTAGCAACAATATTCTTTAATCCAAATAACATTGTAACGTATTCAGGAAGAATTATTCTTCTGTTCATGATTTTATGATTCGCCACTTCATAAATTGGATACTCAATTTTGTATGTGCTATTCTTCGTTTCTTCAATAGAATCATTTTTTATACATGATTGTTTTAATGCTTCGTGGTTTGGTTGATACGTCTTTCTACAACATGGAAGGCAATATCCATTTTCGTGTTTGCTCTGAATGAAGCCAAGTATTGGAATATTAGGATCAGGGCACTTATAGAATTCAGGTTTATTAAATGTGAAATTATAATACTCAACAGCATCTGCATCATTCTTTGATACAACAATAGGTTGAAACTTTTTTTGACAGATGCGACTGTATCCATCAAAAGTAGTTTTGGGTCTGAACAATACCGGATCAACAACAGCGAGTTGTGATTTTTCTTCGGCTGCTTCATTAAGATGTTTTGAAGCAGCAATTATAATTCGCCCAATCACATCAACATACAGATTGGTCTCAGCAATGTCGAGGTTTAATAATTCAATCAATGCCACCCCATGAATATTCTTTATATTGATTGTTGCACTATGTTGTGTCTTCACATCAGCAATTCCATATTTTAATGCAAATGAAGCAACTGATCTTTGTTTCTTTGCCCCCTCAAATGAGGTTGGTTCTATAAATCCACTTGTGATTAGTTTCTCTGCTAAAAGCGAAAGCAACTTTGAAAATGATACTTGAAACTTAAATGTTAGTCTAGATGATGATGAAATAATGTTGTAACCATTTGCATCAGATAGTGTTGCATATCGATCTTGCGTAACGTATGCATTACTAAATGAGTTGAAATATTCAATGATAGGATCGATTATTGGTTTTACGAAATCAATAAATGCTGCTTTTGAAAATAGCTGAGCTTGACTTGGATTCATCTTCAACCATGTGTTTCCATGCATGTCAAAAACTATCGAGATAGATGAATATTCCGATTGCGGTAGTAGTATCACTGCAATTGATTTTGTTTTCAGTAGATGCTGCTTTGGTAGAAGATTGCTTACAAACATTTGATTAGTTCTGTTCACTCTAAACTGATCTTTTTGTAGAATCTTACGAATTCGTATACTTTGACGATTCTCATTGAATGTGTAATAATCAACGCAAGCAACAGTGCTGATGTTGCTCATATTCAAATATTGAAACAACTTAAAAGTATTAACACGAACAGTTTGGTCATTGAAACTATGTGCCATGATAATGTCAATTGCAGTTGAAGAAATCATTTCAGATAAGTCGTTGTCCACTTTAGGTAGCTTACTTAGCTCTTCTAATAGTTTTTCTCTATGGTTAAACATGCTTTCAATCTGATTTTTACTAAATCTGTATTCACTCCCCTTGTCGTCGATTTCTGATTCATCTATTAAATACTGATTGAATATGCTCATATCCACCATTGGATAGAATCGTTTAATTGCATTTTCATGAATTAGCTCAAACACTTCAGAATCTGTCCGAGCAATAAATTGTAAATCTTGTTTACTCTTCACTATTGAGTCAAGACTAACAAGAGACAACACGATTGCTGAATCTTGTGTAAATGTTTGAATAGGCGAGAATGAACTAAATGTGAAATAGTTACCATCAATTGGATATCCTTTATAGGTTTGAAGTGATGTCACCCAATGATTCATTAAACTTGTTTCATCACCGGTCAAAGAAACATGCATGTTTGGAACCCAAATATACTGTTTGTATGGTTTGATATTTGTTACTATGCCAATCTTTTGTTGAACATCGTAAATCTTATCTTTTGAATAGAGGCTGTATTCACTGAAATGATCACCTGATATTAACTTTGATTTGGTATTCTGTGTTGAGGGTTCATCAACAACATTGATACTTTCTGTATTAAGCAATTCTTCAAAGTCAAGCTCGTCAAGTTCATCCCAATCGCTACCACCTATCACAGTCTGCCGTTCATCAAGTTGCAAATGTTTTATTGTGCTTAGCCCGATCGCAGAAACCAAATCTTTATTTTTTGTTGTGAAGTCTGATATTGATTTTACGTATTTACTCCCTTCGCCTAAGAGATAAACTGATGCAACTCTTACGAATGATTTGCTTTGTTGATCTAAATCCAATACATCAACACGCGCATAGACACGATCAACAACATAATCTCTTTTCATTGGTTTGTATTGACAACTATATTTGTCATCATATAAACTAAAAGCCGTTCATAGAATAAGCAGTAACCATGGATGCAGTATGGTATGGTTCGTTTCTAATTTCAATTCTGATGGTGACTGTATTTATGATTATATTCAGTAGATGCAATCACACTGAATTAGATCAACATGAAAAGGTTGAAGCATTTGCTTCGGTGCGAATCGGATCTAATTCATATAAGGTTCATGAAGATTTAGAGAATCCATACAAAGCTGCTGAACTAATGGATCAACTGAATGTAACTGCGCGAACATTTATTGATCGTCTCAAATCAAAGTTTACACCAGATGAAATAAACAATATTCATCCACAGTACCGCGATAGAGTAACATATTGCATTGATGCTCTTCAGAGAAACTACCGATCAGCTAATCTTGAAGAGAATATACCTGAAAGGTCGGGAGGTGATACATCATATGTGATTGATAAAGGCGAAGTATTTGCTATGTGTCTTCGCGATCCGCATCAGAATAATAAACTTGACGATAATAAACTTAACGAGCTTACCTTTGTTCTCATACATGAACTCACTCATCTTGGCACACAAACCTACGGTCATGATGATTTGTTTTGGAACAATTTTAAATTTCTTCTTCAAGAAGCGGTTAAGTTTGGTTTATACAAACCCGTTGATTACAAAAAGGTTGGTTCGCCGTATTGTGGAATTGTAATTTCGTATTCTCCTTTGTATGATCCAAAGCTTGTTGAATATCATATTTAAACGAACGCAGCAATAGATATACACCATCTAAACGATAAGTATGATTGTTGATCTTGAATTTGATCCTGTGCCAAAGCTAACCATTGGTGATGATGTTTACTATGGCATCAACATTGTTGAGCAACTAGCAAAACTAAAAAAAAATTCTAAACGAGCATCCGAGCTATTCACAAGAGCAGTCAGTATTCATCAACGTAATCCAATTCCATCACTCGGATTTAAGCTAACCCATGAGAATGCAGTTGCGCCTACGAAGAGAATCATTGATGTTGGATATGATATGACTGCTATTGATATTTACTCCACGCCAACTCAACTTACAACTCTATACGAAACGCATGTTGCTCTTGATATTCCACTTGGATATTATGCTGAGCTTGTTCCACGAAGTAGTCTATCAAAGACTGGGTATATGTTCGCGAATAGTATTGGTATCATTGATCCAAGCTATACTGGCACGGTTAAGATTGCTCTAATCAAAGTTGATCTCTCAATGCCTGATCTTGAGCTACCCGCGCGTATCGCTCAAATCATTCTTAAGCCATACGTAGTTTCAGAATCTCATATCACTGAATTCATCCATGAGACTACGCGTGGTAGTGACGGATTTGGATCAACTGGTTAATCCATATTATTTTTTTATCTTTGCTATGATACTCTCTAAATGTTTAATCCGACGATCTTGCTTTTGTAAATATTCAAGAATGTATGTAAGAGTTTTATCATTTGGCGTCACATGGCGATACAACTTTATCATTTTGTCTGGATTCGCAATGTAATTGAATCCGCGTTCGTTTGTAAGACTCATTTTTGTTGTGCCGTCTGCAGTTTTGATAAAAGAGTTGAAACGCGACTTGTAGATAAACTCGTTGTCAATCTTCTGATATGATATGATCATATCACGGCGAATTGTATTCCATTGTGATTTTGGTATTTCGATAGTATCTTTTAAAGCTTCACTCCCGCCACTTGCACTTGATGAGCTTGCGTAAATATTTTTTATGTTGTCGAGTGATTCAGAATAGTTTCGTTTGTTGTGCTTATAGAATCCCACAATGATATTATTTACGATTGTATCTACCTTCTTAAAATATTTTGACTTTACAATAGATCCATTGTTCTTTTCGTATTGAATGATAGTGTTATGACGAAGCAGATGAACATTTTGTTTTTCAACCTTTACTGATCCGTCTAATTGAACATCGGCTTGACTTTGAGTTCGTGACTGATTCATAGATTGATGATCTGATTCTTGTAAATTGACTTTTAGACTGATTGTCTTTCTTTGTTCAGGCTCAGACGCGCTTGTTTTACTTTTATAAGAAATTAACTCTTCATCTGAGCTTTCAGATGAAAACACTGTTCCAATATCAGGCACCTTCTTACTTGACATGTTATCAATGAGTTAATGTCAGCTTATATATACTTTCTCAGTTGTCTCAAAGATTATATTATGAAATTTAATGAGTCCTTGATCAGTTCACTTGGTGTTGAAGATATCAAGCTACACAAATTCAAGTTGTCCAATAAAAGTTATACTATAGCAACTGAGCTCTCGGCTTATACCTTTTTTGGTTATTCATGTAATGATGAACGTAATTATTGCATTCACAACAAACACGCTTTATCTATCGCGCGCCACAGAACAGATGATTCTAAATTCAATGAGCTATTCGATAAAATCATCAACTCAACTCTAAAATCAACTGAGAACAACAAATGCGGACTAGCTAATATGGAAAACGATGGATTGGCTTTCTTTGTGATGTACTACGCGTTAACGGAATATAGAAATCTTACTTTACATGATGAATTTAATAATGTGAAGCCTTTGTTTCAATCGCATTTGGACGATATCATACTGATTGGTAAATATGTAAGCAACGTTGCTGAGGAATCGCCGTATGGCGCTTTATTTAGACCAATATCAAATTCAGATATCGTTAACACAGAATCAATCACATCTGAATTGTGGAAAGAAATATACGCAAATCAACTACTTCAAGCGTATGGACGTAATTATGTCTCGGAGTGGCTTATAGCATCATGTATCACTAAAAATGTGTTTACAAGTGATAGCAACATAAAAAAAGCTATTGACGGCGGAAAGATAAAATTCATTCAAGATAGTGTGATACTACAGGAACGTGCTGCTATTGAATCACTGAGAAGTCTCATTGATAAACTTAAACGTGAGACTTTTAGTCTTGACTTCACATGTGATAACTTATCCGTTATGATGATATATAAATTAGACTATCAAGTTGTATCAGAGAACTTATCTCGGTTAAGTGATTACGAATTCCTATGCACGATTACTCAATCATACATTCAACTTGTTTCAACTTTACTTTGTGTTGGAATGATACATAATGATCCAGCGTTGGAGAATATTTGTTTTCGTAATGATTATGTAATACTTCGTGACTATAGAAACGCAATACTATCAGATGAACATGTAACTGATAAACGGATATTCACAATGATCAAGGATAATATGTCAACTTTACTCAAACAAGATGTATCTCATGTGAAACACGCAACATTGTTCAGCGCGTATGCTGCATACGATATTATTAGATTTGTATTTGTAGTAAAACAACATATTGATTCATCTCATCTCAAACATCACACTATGCTTGATGAAGTAATATCCAAGTGTCTTCGTAAAATTAGATTCATACCTAAACAAGAGCAACTCTCACCAAATTGGATTGACATTGAATTCAATATCAACCCACTTGAACGCGATCAAACTCTATTATTCATTTCGTCAAGAAGAAAGCACGCCATCCGCCAACGCAACGAATTTATAGTGAAAACTGCACGTCGCTACCAGAATTAAAAACATTTAAAATTGATAAAGATCATATAGAGTATATACAAACAAGGTTGACGCTCATCATTTACTATTGATCAAGATGAACACGGTGAAGTTTCTTAATACGATTCCAATTCAGAAGGAATCATTTGCAAAGGACATTTCAAACATTCGCTCAAATCTATATGCCAATGGTATTTGTTGGACAGACGACGCTAAAGGTAACTTTAATCCTGATGTACCTTTCAGAGTAATTCTATTTACTCGTGCTAATCAAGCCGACTTTAAGAATCCTATGACAAAGGAATGCAATGGATTAGTCATTCAGTATGATCCTACAAACAAGAATTCGCACTGGAAGCTTGTTGCTATGCCGCCAAGAGCATTCTGCACAAACAAGATTTCAATGAAGAAGCTGAATGATTTGTTCTCAGCTGGATCATATGATGTATATGAAGTACTTGATGCCACCATTCTGACACTATACTTTTATAATGTATCATGGCGGGTATCATCAACTAAAGGTTATGATATTGGATCAACTGAGATTGTCGATGGAGTGACGTTCATTGAAGCAATTGAACATCTCATGGATACGAAGTATAAATCATTCAAGTTCAATGACCTCAACAAGTCATACTCGTACACAATTGCTCTACGATACTCTCAATATCATATCTTCGATGAAACAAAGCATCTTGCAAACCGTACGAAGTATGTACCCAAGCCAGGGGTTGACATGAATTCATACATCATGGTTCTATGCGTGACCGACACAACAACAATGAGTTATCTTCCAATTACTGTTGCTGGTCTGCCATATCAGAATCCTATTACAATCAAAGACGCCACAATCAGTTCTCTGAACAACTACGCGCGGTCTGCATATTCAAAGTATGCCAAGGCTCATAGACTTCAAAATTACAAATACAAGCCTCTATATGGTTACATTCTCCGAGCCAAAACTAAAACTGTACCTGATGAATACTCAACGATCTACATTGAAAGTGAACTATATAAAGTTATCAAAAACGGTATTTACAAAGACAATGCGTTTCTACGTAACAAAGCATACGATAAGCTTGTCGTTCAGATGTCCACGACACATGAACGATATGAACAATATAGAATTATGTTTGGGCAGTTCCATGACAGATTTACTCACTTTGATTTCCTAGTGAAAGAGTTTGCTGCAGAAGTAAAGCGCCGTATCCAAAACACAATGAGTGATGCAAATCCAATTCATCATGAACTTATTGATGTACTCGTTACAAAATTTCAGTCAGACCCAAATGTAAGCATTGGTCTCATCAAAGATGCTATGTATAGCAAACAATACATCAGCTATCTCTATGATGTGATGTCATCGTAATTATGACATGAATATCACTGTAATACTTTTTTTGTCTATGATCGATACTCAATGTATCGTCGGTACCTGTTAAGCCAGACAAACTTTATTTGAATCGCAATAAGTGGATAGCATACAAAGACGCTTATTATTGTAGCCATGAACGTTACGAACAGATTTGTATCGAATTTATCATACTCACCACGCGTCACAACAATAATTGAATATAAAGCTAAATTTGGCCAAACATATCCAACGGGACCAATCACCGAACCAAACGTAATACTGATCAGAAACAACACGAATGCTTTCGAAATTGCTGTTTGACGCGCATCTAATGATGTAGTTTTGTTAGTAATTATTGTTAGTAGCGTTGATATTAATATATGTTTAATAGCGGCAACAAGAACATAAGAATAGCTGAATTCATACGATCGACGTGACGAAAATATATTGTCTAATAGTGTTGCTGTCGGTATATGATCAATTAAGTCGTAATAAACACCAATGATAAGAAATGAAGATGCTATTGCAGATACAATTTGAATCCCAATGTATTTCAAAATTGTGAAAAACTTATACTCGAATATTATTGAGTTGATCATTAAATATTCAAAGGTGATGTTTATTGATTTGTAAGTATCGGGGTTTGTGAATGCGTATGTAGTTGCCGCAAGTGTGCCCATGTTAATAGCCTTATACAAAACATATCGTAAAGCAATGTCAGCTCCTGTATTTGCTCTTACACCAATCAATGCGAAAGTAAATATATTTCCGCACATTAACAGATTAGTTAACGTACACGCAATACATTCAAGAATGAAATATGGATTTGCCATAGATGATTGCACCTCTACCTTAGTATTCACTCGTTGAATGAACTCTTCCATTCCTTTTACAGATAACGATTGCATCATTGGTATACCTGATAGAATTGATGGATCTGAATAAATACTATCATTCATGAGGTCAAAGTTTATTTCGTCGGTTGGCGTGTTGTATGACTCTTCTTCATTTGCATTAATTGATACGTAATACTCTGAGTTTGAATTGTATACATCATCAACCGCACTACTATACTCAGTATTTGGATATGATGTTGTATCTCTTTGATCCATTGTTCTATATTAAACACGATTGAACTTCTTATACTTCATACTCATCAAAGAATTATCGCTGAAGTAATATCATTTCTATTGCATTTGAAGCATCTAGAAGGCCTCTGCTAATAACTCAATAGTCCAAAATTGAACAATGTATTCTTAGAATATAGCAATCATCTGCTGGAATCGTCATTAAAGATTTACTAACGAAACAACAATGGAAGTAGAGCATGCTCACAGCTTTCAGTTGGCGTCGTATGGAACGAGTAGTGACATATTCGTATTCTTGAGCAATAAAATTGTCAAGGGTAAGAGTAACAAGTACAACTTCATTTGTGCGAATAGTAACGACCGAAACCGTTACTATGTGCCGCCTGAGTTGATTCCTGCATTCATGAATCATCTTGACAAATATGTTAAGAACCATGGAGTTGCTTCATTTTATGAAGTGCCTGATTCGAATGAATCTGAAATGAGTTCACTTGTATTCGAGTTTGTAAAGCTGGATACTTCAAAAACAAAGTTTAGTGAAGTGTTTGCTGATATCGTTGAGATTCTCTTTCGTAACATCATTAGTAAAAATGTTACGTTGAAAGATACACCGATTGTTTACACATGCTATTACGCCGAAAGTTCAAGTTACGTATCCGTTGATGGAGGTAACGTTTACAGTTATCGTATCTACATTTCAAGTCTTCTATTAGACAAGAAAGCGAGATTCTACATCTACCAACGCACATACGCAAACAGGAAATTGCAAAAGTTCATTGAGGAACATTTTGGAATGAGCCTACAGTTATGTTTCAACCGATCGCTTTATGCATCGCCCATACTGATGCCTCGTAGTGTTTCTGTCATTGATAGATCATGCTATGTAGTAAAGAAGCTATGTCTTGTTCAATCTAACGCAGGGAAACTTCAAGAGAATTACGGAAAGATTGTTGCTTGTGTTGAGGATGTTAAATCGCATTCAATGCTGAACTACTCCATCAACTATGCAGTAAAGAAAAAAGATTTCAATGCTGCTGATACTGAGATTGCTTACAAACATACTCATTCACTGTTGAGTTCTTCACTCGAGAAGATGAACACTGCTTTTACGAGCCCTGAAACTGAGGAGAAACTTACGGTACAGATGATGTATGATCGCGCTACTGCTGAACATATGGAAAAGCAAATTCTCTGTCGTGAATACACTTTCACTGATAGTATGCTTGGACTACTGAATCTATCCAGATTTGAGACAAAAGAAAAAATTAAAGAAGTTCTTCAAATCGTCTCGTTCGATCAGCAAAAGTTCTACTGCTCAATTGTAATTCTATACAAACGATTTAAGCTCTTTGAAATTATTAGTTGGAAGGATTACATCTCAATGTGGAATGATTGTGTTGCAAATGCAAACAGACTCGCCCAAACAACCAAAACACTTAAATACTGGGCCATGTGTGATTCACCTGATGTGTATCATATTTACTCAACACGATTCATTGAAAATATGATCGTTGATGATGTAAGAGATGCCGCAATCGAAGGTAGCATTCAACAATCTGATATTGCTAAATATGTCAAGGTCATCTTTGATTCTATGTACGTAACGCAATGTCATGACAGAAAAGTCGTATGGTATGAATTTGTGACTCCGCTGAGCAGATACTCAGAGAGCGGTCAACTATACAAATGGAGAATGCTTAGTGATTGTCCAGTCAGTATTTGGACATTCTTGAATGACAAACTCATTGATTCAGTCAGAACAGTCAAGATGATTCTTGAAGAAGATTACATGAAGCTGCTTCAAAACAAAGCAGAAGATCCTGATGGAGTTAAGGCCGCTAATAATGTATTCACTCGCTTCAGAGCTAGTGTCAAGAACATGAGATCAACAGGCTTTAAGAATGGCGTTATGATTGAGCTTTCAAAGATGTTTAGTGACGAATTCTTCATTAAGTCACTTGACAAAGATGAACATATCATGGGCGTTGGCAATGGTGTCGTTACGTTTGATAAAGATCAAGTTAACCTCATCGACAAATTTCATTCGTATCCAATTTCAATGTATTCCGACACGAACTATATCCCTTACGATGAGAACAATGAATATATTCGTACAATTTACGATGTGTTATACTCAATGTTCCCTGATAATGAACGTGATGCTTTGGACTTTATGCTTTACTATCTAAGCACATCATTGGATGCGCATAAGAAAGAATCGCTATTCTTGATTATTCATGGTGCCGGATCAAATGGTAAAAGTGTCTTGCTCGAACTGTTTAGACGAACTCTTGGAAGTTGCTACGTGCGCAAGATGCCGCTTAGTTTCATTACTGATCTTACACGTAACAGATCATCGTCTGCCGATCCTGCAACAATGGAACTTAAGAATGCAAGACTTGTCTATTACTCAGAGAGTGATAAGAATGAGAAGATTAACGTAGCAAAGATCAAAGAACTCACAGGCGGTGAAACAATCTCTGCTCGTGGTCTTTACAAAGATCAAGAGAACTTTGAAGTCAAGTGTAATCACATTGTTATGACAAATCACTTGTTCGTCATTGAGACTACTGAACATGCAGCATGGAGACGATTCCTATCTTATCAGATGAAGCACAAGTTCAAGTTCAACAGTGACCCAAACAATCCGTTTGAGCGTGAGAAGAACCCTGAGCTAATCGCAAAGATTACGAATGATAAGAGATACCATGAGGCATTCCTATCAATCCTCATTCATTACAGATGCAAACTATACTCGCAATATGGAGGTCACATTCTAAAGGTGCCTCATGATACCATTCGCAAAGAGACAGAAGAATATCGGTGCGCTCAAGATATCATTCAAAGATATATCACTGAGAACGTCTACTACTATGAAGGTTCTACGCAACTACTCGATGATGTTATTAAACACTTCAAAACGCAATACAAAGCGGATAATGGCAGTGAATATAAGAGCAGTAAGACTGATATGAGTCACAACTTCCGCAACTCATCGCTTCAGAAGTATATCATTGAAAAGGAGACAGGCATATTCTACTTAAAGGATTGCTATGTCAGAGCTGAAAACGGAGCCAACATTGAAGAAGGTTCGATTCTCTTCACCGAATGGCTGAAATCAAAAGGTGAGTAACTATCATTGACCTTATCAGATTAGATTGATTGCTATAATATTTTTTTTGTCAAAGTAAAACCAATTCAATTGTTCAACGCAGATACAATATACAATGCAACAATCATCAAAGTCGCGCGGGGTATTCATTCTCATTGAAGGTGTGGATCGCAGTGGGAAGACTACTCAAAGTCGCCTTTTATATGATGCTCTGTCTCAACAATATGGCAAAGTCAGTTTATTGAACTATCCAAATCGTTCAACTGAGATTGGACAAATCATCAATGAATATCTTTTGAATAAAAAAAGTTATAATAGCCAAACGGCTCATTTGTTATTTGCAGCCAATAGATGGGAGAGCGCGGAGCAACTAACTGAGCTACTATCAAGTGGAGTTCATATTGTCATGGACCGCTATTCATATAGTGGAGTTGCATTCACAACAGCAACTTCAACAATGTCCATTGATCAATGTTGGTCAACTGAAATTGGTCTTCCAAAGCCAGACTTAACAATATTTCTTCATCTACCAGTTGAGAAAGCAACAACTCGTGGAGGTTACGGCCAAGAGCGTTACGAAACTATATCAATCCAAGAGCGCGTAAACGCAAACTTTAAAACTATGATTAATCGCAATCCAGATGATTGGTGTGTTGTCGATGGATCACAATCGATTGAGATGGTTCACAAAAAAATATTATCTATAACTGAGAGCACAATTGATAAGAATCAAAACTCAAATATTGACTTCTTCGTATAGTGAGTATGAGCAAGCAAAATTGAAACGCTACTAATCAAAATATACTTAAACGGTATAAGAACTCATCAATCGTTGAAAAGCCTTTTATGACGATGTCCACGCCTCGTGAATACGCTATTAACATGGCGAAGCGTCTTCAAACAATGTCTTTGATTGACTTTGTTAAAGATGTTCATCTCCGTTTCTACCCCGAGAAAGATATTTCTTTTACAGAATATCTACTTGACTTGACAAACTATGAAGGGCAGTTCATAGTGGAGCATTACAAATTAGTTGAGTTTGGTATCATGACATCAGCTCAACCATCAAGCGTCTCGAGCAAATTAGTTTCTCTTCATTTGATTGAACAGATTGACTACATTAAAATAGAACCAGTTAGTGTTGGAGCTTCAACTTCTCACTCACGAATTGAGTATCTGCTGACACCTGAAGCATTTAAAAAATGTTTACTTCGTGCAAGACGTTACGCGAATCAAAGTGTGGACCCAACAATTTATTGTGAGCATTACATCTTAATTGAAAAAGTTTTAAAGCTATACGCTGATTATGTTGCAATGCATAAAGATAACATCATCGCAGCTAAAGATAATAAGATTGCTCAGCTAAACAAAATTATTCAAAGCCAACGAGTGAAGATAGAATTTCAATCTATGGCATTGAATAACTCAACTCAACCAGTGCAAACTCAATCTAATCATCAGAACGAGTTGAAATCGTTGATTGAGATTAACATGGACCAATCGTCAAAGATTGATCAGTTAGTTGCGCATGCGGCTGCGATGAATGAACAACTTGAATACATCTACTCGACAGTGGGCAGATTCTAAGTTGATGATACATCGCGTTTATTCATTTTTTTCTTTTACTTAATTTAATGAATAGGTCACTAAGTATATTCAAATTAAACTATGTATGAATTGCATTTCATTGATGAAGTCCAGAGTCACATACTCGGAGTAATATCCGGACTGATGCTAAATTACGGACTAAATCCTCTGCATGTTCGTGAACGTTATGAATATGTAAAATCAGTGTCATCAAACGAAACGTATCCCGTCTATCATTCAGAAGTATCAACTGCATCAAACGAAGAATCTCAAAATAGTTCTCTATCTTCAACTGATGATTACATTTCACATTCAACTTCATCATCTATGGATAACGATTCTCTTGAGTCTGAAATGTCAGATGATAATGATTATCAGGTCATTCCTCTATACGTTTCAACACGCCGCCAATTTTGTGATGCAATGAACAAAGGCATTAAAATCTGCCCACGGTACTCAACATGTGAGAATCAAACCTGTCGTCACTTTCATATTGAATCCAGATTTATTTGTCCTCATGTAACACGTGGTAGCTATTGCGATGTATCTACATGTGAGCTTATCGTGATTCGGCCGTGCAGAAAGGGTCGCCGGTGTAATGATCCTGATTGTTCATTCAAACATAAATAAAAAAAATATCACCATCGTTTGATATTTACTTCTTCGTCGTTTTCTTCTTCGCCGCGGGTTTCTTCTTCGCAGCCGGCTTCTTAGCCGCAGGCTTCTTCGCAGCGGGCTTCTTCGCCGCAGGCTTCTTCTTAGCCACCGTCTTCTTCACTGTTTTTTTCTTGCCGCCGTCAATCTCAACCATGACTGTATCAGGTGTATATACTATATATCAGGTATGATTGTTTTCTGTAAATCAAAACATAAATTGTTTATAAATAATTAATTCACCTAACGCTAACGAATAGCTTTGTCACCATGACGACAATCAATAGATTCTAATATAATTTTGATTAAATATACAATGCCACTTCCCTTATCATTGATTGAAGCATTTGCTCAGATTCAAGCATCTGATCTTGTATCTGGTACGATCACGAATACTGAGGTACAAAAGTTTGTAAAGCTTCTGAATAGTGCGATTCCTTCTAAAGATCGTGTAGCGCTGTATTCAATCTATAGATTTAATCGCAACAAGTATTTTGCAGACAAGAAACGTTTTCTTCTAGATATCAAATCATTTCATCCATATGAAGCTATGATTCTATGGACTGATTACGATGATATTCTATCCTTCTTCAATCTCACAAGAAAGATATTTCTCGGTTGGGACAAAGTGAAAATGCGTTATCGTGGGCATGTACTATCTCAACGAAATGAAAATGCCAAAGAGTCATCTATGGATACGCAACACGCGCCATCACCTGAAGAGACATCTATGGATACGCAACACGCGCCATCACCTGAAGAGACATCTATGGATACGCAACACGCGCCATCACCTGAAGAGACATCTATGGATACGCAACATGCGCCGTCACCTGAAGAGTCATCTATGGATACGCAACATGCGCATTCATCTGAAGAGACATCTATGGATGCACCTCAGCCTATTGAACAAATCAAAGAAGAAACATTTCATCAATCTATGGATGATATGGATCGTGTATTTGAATATATGCGTCAGAAGCAAATTCGTATCGTGTCTATTTAAATATTTGTTTGAGGGCTATTCTTTAATGAAAACATCTTTGAGAACGAGTTGCTGTTAATGGTCAATGTGCTCTCACGTTTAACTTCTTCGCATAGCCGCCATAATGCCGCTGAACCAAATTTTCTTTTTTTGGGGGATCCTATCATGTATTGAATCTTTGTTTCTGTTGGTACAATCTGTCCAAAGATGATTAGCTTCTTATAGTTGGGCTTGCTTCTATCTTCAGATGGCGCAAAAACTGTTTCTGCAATCTTTGAAATGAGTTTTCGTTGATCGGGTGGAATACCGGACGATGCTTTATTGATAAACGTATTCACTATAGTTTGTGTTGTAAAGATGCTAATGTGAGCATTACTACGAAGAGGAGGCGGAATAGAAACTTCTGATTGTGCTGACAACGCAACTGATATAGCATAGTGACGACCTTGATAAAATAATTTTTTTGTCTCTTCGAGTCCGGCCCATTCTTTTACTGACGCCATACAATCATCAATCAGTAAAAATAATCTTGGATTAATGTTGAAGTTGTTAATGATAGTCTTTTGCATATCATTGATGGGTAGTGACTGAAGACGAGACATCTTCGCTTGAATACATGCTCGCAATATCTTTACAAGCTTTCTATTATACTTTGAAGTCAGTTCAGTGATTGAGTTTTCAATCTCTTCTTCAGTAAAATTATTTTTGATATCTTCACATCCTTTCTTGTAGATAGCAGCAAGTTTACTAACCTTTATGTATGATTCATTATCACGAATCATTTCATATATTGGTTGTAGTTGCGCAACATCATGAACTAATTCATACATAGCCATGACATTAGTTTGACGTTGAAAGATTCTTTGCATCAATGGTTTCGTGACATCATCATAGATACATTGATCAGGCAGAATGTTATTATAGTCTCCATTAAGAGACGCCGTAGGGCAGCATACAATCGCAAGTGGCACAGAATTGCGAAGTGTATTCAATATATGTTGAATCAAACTTGATTTACCAGACCCTGAAGGTCCATACAGTATAGTTAATCTATTCATAAAATACATTTTGCTATCGTCAACTTTTGGAACAGCATATCCGCTTGCATAAATCGTAGTCATTGATACAACTCAATCTATATTACTCTATGAACAATCTAAGTTGAAGTCCAATGTGTCATCATAAAATAAATTTATTATCAAATGAATCCAAATCAAATTCATTGATGCGTTGTATTCATGTGAAGATATGAAATGGATTCATTGATGCGTTGTATTCATGTGAAGATATGAAATGGATTCATTGATGCGTTGTATTCATGTGAAGATATGAAATGGATTCATTGGTGCGTTGTATTCATGTGAAGATATGAAATGGATTCATTGATTCATTATTTCTATAGATTTTGAATCTATGCGCCATACGATGTAAAAATCTTTCTAGATATGTCGTTTGAGCGTTCATTGCAAAATTGAAATCAATATCAATAGATATAACATTGATAATAACAACAATGTCATTGACGCTCGGTCCTATCTTCAACGCGCAGCACGGTAAGGTGCGCGAGTGGAGTATTGTGTTGAGCATGTACAACGCCGATGGTGTGCAAGTTCCGATTCGTTCAACGGATGCCGCGGTTCCGGATGGTCATTACACAATCTACCAAACTGTGAGCGGATACTCCGGCATGAAGATGACAACATCAGCAGACACCATCGTCACCGTGGGCAAGAACCTCGGGCGCAAGAACGAGACCAACCCGCTTACTCAAGCTTTCAAAGAGTGTCAGAGCAAGTTCGCGGCGAAGATCAAGGCGGGCTACAGCGAGCATCTTCCGGTTCAAGCTGATGAAGGTTCTTCTTCATCGAAGCAGACTTCGACTGTACCATTCCCTATGGCGGTGAAGACGTGGAAGGATCACCATGACAAGCTCCAATACCCGCTGTACATCCAGCCTAAGCTCGACGGCGTTCGCATGCTCGCGGTGTACGACAACGGCGACGTCAAGTTGTACACGCGGCGTCTTCACGATATCGTCGGCTTCACCAACATCAAGACGGATCTCAAAAAAATGTTTGAGACATCAGGGCTGAAGACCTTCATCGTCGACGGAGAGCTGTACTCGCATGGTACCAGTTTGCAGACGATCAGTGGCATCGTACGCAACGAAGGTATCGGCGAGGACATCAAGGACACGCTACAATACTTCATCTTCGACTGCTTCGACGTGAACCAACCGACGATGGGCTTTGAAGACCGCTTCAAGTTGCTCCGCCAGTTCGTGACCACCATGAAGACAAGAACCATCAAGCTCAACGACACGATCTACGTCGAGAAACCATTGGGCGCGGACAAGTACTACGCGATGATGACCGGCCAAGGATACGAAGGGATCATCTACAAATCGGCAAGTCGTCCATACGAGTTCAGCTTCGACAAAGAGAAACGATCGCAATGGTACCTCAAGCGCAAGCATCAAGATGACGATGAATACCCAATCGTCGGGTTTGCTGAAGGTAAGGGCAAAGATGTTGGCTGCATTGTGTTTGTCTTAAAGCTTCCTAACGGCAAAACCTTTAACTGTGTGCCCAACGGCAGCTACGACTATCGCAGACAACTATACGCCCAAGCGACAACTTCGTTTCAGACGGAGTTCAAAGACAAGCTTGCGAAGGTTGTATACGACGATCTAAGTAAGTCTGGCGTTCCACTTCGTGGTCGCATTGTGCAGATTGGCAGAGACTTAACATTTGATTAATGCTTTTCATGTTGATAAAGAAGAAACATCACTTTGTTTAATTTTTTTGTCAGTTTGTTAAGCTTGCAATACACACCGCGAAGAAGACACATGAACATGATCAGAATTACAAAGATACATACATATATCCAACTATCATATGAACAATACATGCTATCAGTAAATGATTCTTTAGGAGGGCCAGAACGAAGAATGTTATATGCAGGTTGCTCACCAACATTGTGATCATCAATGAATATTGAATTCGGTTTCACTTCAAATCCACTTTTATTCGGCGTTGGATTATTCACAACAATGCCAGTTGGATTCTCAGGTTTAGATATCACATTGGATTGAGAACTATTATATGCTGACGAGTTGTATGTACTTGACGATGGAAGAGATTCATATTGTTTGAATACTCCGCTGAGATCATTATAATAGTTGTCAATATCGTATGGATCTGTCCATTCAGAGAACATAGTTATGATGAGCCGTTATAGCCTGTATATGAATGAATATATATTTAATCGTAATCACCATCCATGTTGTCTTCTAAATCTTCTTCACTCATATCGTATCCATCAAAGACATTGTACTCTTCATCATCGGCATCGTCATCGATATATGTTTGCTCCATCTCATTATCATCTGTTGTGACATTGATTGATTTTAGCTTTGCAAAGTTAAACGCTTGACGTTTCTCATGTTGCTGAATAATTTTATTCATGATAAAGCGAATCAGTTCAACGGCGTGGCCTTTACTACTCAAATCAAATATGATCGTTAGCAAGTCAAGAAGTAACTTATCTGCATTTGATGATTGTGGATATTCAGGTAGATTACTTAAATTAGTCTTCTTTGGTGAATGGCCATCAAAGTAATGCTTCTTCACGAACGTCATGAATGATGAGTCAGGATGCTTCATAGAATCCTTTGAAAGGTTCTTCACAAAGTTATAATGTGAATACAACATCTGCACGAACGAACTCACAAGTTCAAGTGATCTATTTCCAAAAGAATCTTTCCCGATGTTTATTAGATTTTCATATTTGTATAGCTTAGATAGATTTGTTAATAGCGAAGTCAACTTTATTGTATCAACACTTTCGGGCTTATCATCCACTTTGTTACTTTTCACATATACGCTCATGTAGTTAATAATTTCTTCCGCGTTAGATAATAGTGATAGAGTCACATTATCTTTATGCTTTGTAAACTTATTCATATATTTTTTATAGTACGAGTCGGACATTGAACTCAGCTGCTGCTTTGTTCCGTTGCACTTTTTACAAGCATTATCAACATACTCATGACCATCTTTGATTGGGCATGAAATTGTATACAACTCAAAGAATGCTTCTTTCATCATTTGATCGTTTAGTCTTTCATCAATCAATTCATTATTTGATTTTGATGTCTTATCAATCTGAGTATTGCAATACTTACAAATGAGACGAACATGATTATTCTGCTTATGCGCAATCCATCTATGCGGACGAATATTTGTTTCGTCTTTAAGGCAATACACAAGATGATAATTCTTTATCACGAAATCATATTCACGACTATTTTCAACTGGAAGATAAAACTGCGGAGATGAACGCTTCAACTGTAATCGCGAGTTTTGTTTTTTCTGATACTCAACAATGAAATCTGAAAGTGGCGGAGTCACCACTGAAATATACTTTTTATTGATTGGCTCTTCAACGCAAACATTAGTTGAAGCTTTGTATGACTCTAAAATGTATCGTCCATGATCATTGTTCTCTTTCGTTGTTGGAATGAAAATGTTTTTGTATAACGCATGTGTTGTCGGAACGGCCTTTGATTTTGTTAATGCATCAATGTCAATGCCTAATGCGCTCCATACATCCACATTTGATTTGCGATTGACTCTGCGCTTCATATACAACGCATACGATGCAAGCGGACCGCTAATAATATCAGCGATGAGATGATCTTTAGGTGATTTTGCTTTCAGTTGATAAGACTCATTACTAAACACAATATTTATGTTCTTGTACGCTTCAATAAGTAGACTCTTTATTTTATCATCAGTGATACCAATCTGTCTATATAACGCATCAGCCTGAATAATTTTTAACGCGGTTACAAATTCATCTTTTAATTGAGCTCCTCCTTCTACCGGAGACGCGCGAGAAACTTCGCTTACTTTTTCTTTTTGTTGCTTTATCGTTTGCTGGAGAATATTTTCTTTGGACTTGATCTTGTTTTGGTTTAATGATATTAACGCAGCTAGTGCAAACACACTTGATATGTAACGAATAATAATGTCAACATCAGATAGATTCATCTTGTTTGCTCGTAAAGCATATCTTTTCACATCATCAGTGATTTCATTATATATCAGCTTTGTAATTTGCTTTTTACTGGACGGCACAATATCAGCATTCATGTGCTGTTGCACAATAGAGTACACTGATGAGTAGATTGATATGTCGTTACTATCAGACATACTTATAGCCGTGTCATAATTTGATTTAGACACTGACTGAATGTTATCATCTGACTTTCCAATCTCCTCGCCACAGAATTTGCAATAGAATGTAAATGATACTTCAGTATCTTCCGTTCCATGTCTTCTCTGTGAAGTTGATTTGTATTTATTTATAATTTTCTGTTGAACAACATATCGTTGATCTGAATCATTTGCATTATTCTTGATTGAGTGAATAGCTTCTTGTAGTTCAACTTGGTGAATGCATACGAGAGGATAGGCGCATAGTTTACATTCATACATGCCATCATCCGTTAGCTTATCATAGTTGATATACTTCTCATACTCTGTGAAACTATTTAGTGATTGTAGATGTTCACATGTATTGTTGAGTATTGCTTCTTGCATATCTAATTCTTTTTTTAGAAGTAATTGTATTTCTTGCTGGACTGGTTTGGGGAGGCGAAGTAAATCAAAATTGTAAAACTTACCAAATACGGAGCGGCGGTCAGTGTAATCAAAGTAGAATGGATATTTCTCTCTTGCAATCTTCTCAGCTCGTGAACTCAATAGCTGATTCTGATTTGACATACGAATATTATTTAAAACTTTTTGATTTTGCTCTTTCACGTATTGAAGTCGCTTCAGTTGTTGCTGCACTTCAACTGATTCAAATCCTAATAATGTAATTTGATCACTGAGTAACCAATTGGCTGTCATATGCAAAGATTCAAATAGAGACATTGAGAATGTTTTGTCAACTTGACGGCTCAATACTTTGTTGAGGCTATCAATGAATGGTAGCGCGTTAAACTCATTTAATCTATCAAACTTTATAAAACTTTGATTGGGTACCAACTCCTTACTCACAAAATAATCTTCCATACGATTTATTAGATTGAATGCCAATACTTTGTTGATCTGATTGTAAAGCGTAACGTTTTCGTAATCCTTTGGTTTAATTATGAATAGTGTACCCACTGATGTTGATTTTGTTTGAATCCCATCAATGCTGGATATGTTTGTTGTTGATGGATAGATGTTTAGCTTATTGAAATACTTAAAAGGAAACACATCCATTGACAAGTGATTGATTAAAACGTTCGGAAATGATAATCCAACCAGACGAAACTTATCGCCACTTGCGATACCAGCAAACATAGATTTAGAGGTTCTTGGGTCATACCTAATAGCAGGAGATGATACACGCGACGTTAATAAAATGCCACTTGTTGATGATGATGGTGCAATTACAGGAATAGCATATAGTAAAGTTTTCTTTAACGCAATCAGATGCATGTTTGATGGACTCTTAATACTTGAACGTTCATTATCAATGAATGTCGAAATCGCAATGTCATTGATTACATCTTTACTGTACCCAGCAGGGCGCAGAACATCGCTTAATACCGTCACAGTCTCGAGGACAGACCCTTGAAGCTCATTGTGATAGAGATGTTTATGTTTGGCAGATGCCATTATTATTGATTCTATATTGATTATGAGAAATGCTTTTGCAATAGAGACGAAGTATGAATAATTATTAATGCAGAAAAAAATTTCTGATACAAGTTGTATCAAATTTTTGTTTTGATTGAACTGAATGGTTAATATAGGGTTCATAAAAAATGCCGACCTCATTTGATCAACGAACAATACTGTCATTGCTTGATGTATTTGGATCTTGTATCACAGATGTATTTTACAATCATCTATATGACCGCGCCATTGCAGTTCACGAAAAGACAAGCACCGGTATTACAGAGTGCTATAGAAACGTAATCAAAGAATATGTTCAAGAAAGTTCATCTCCCAAGTTTTATACGATTCTACTTAATTCTATTCACTATTATCTACGGATGAGCACAATCTACAATGATATTTCATACCCTGACTTCATCACACTGTATACAAGTCTCTTTGTTCCGCACATGTATGTTGCTTCGCTTTCAGCTGAACAAAAGATCAACATCGTATCAATGATTATCGGTAGTTGTGTCAATGAGTTTGCATCTGAAATCAATCAAGAGCATATCAGATGTATTATTGACGATCACAATGATCCAGTTAATGTAGAAGTACTTCAAGATGCAATTCTGAAAATTATTATCAAGCAACGTGATCTAAACTACAATCGATTCATCGAGTCACAGAAAACTATTAAAAACAAAAACGAAACTCGAAAGACAGAACCGTCCAATCAGAAACAAAAAAATAATGCCCATGCGCTTGCAATGGCTAAGCTATCATCAGCATTTAAGAAATCTGTTCTTGACAAATCAACACTGAAGAAAAAGAACAACGCGCTTACGAAACAAAATAAGATTCTCGTCAACAAATTCAACGAGATCAAAACACTTCTTCTGAATCAACTTGCATATCAGAAAGAACAAAGCAACTATATCAGTTTACTTCAATCGCAGCTCAAATCAAATAATACAGTTTCAACAAATGATCAAACTAATTCCAATGAATCACAACAGAACCAATCAAATATGGTTTCTGAGATGAATAGTTCCTCTCCTTCCTATGATACAATCTATGACTCGGCTGATGGTGATGATCTGTTTAGCGTCCAATATGTCTAGTCATAGAAACTATATATATGTTGCAAGTATAGGCCCATTGGATGAATCGGGCACATCGTCATCCTCGACTGAGTTAGTTTTTTTTAACTCAGTGTATTTCAGTCTATAACTATATTTGACGAGCAAGTAATTCATTAGCACACACGACATTACAACAACATATGAAGTAATAATATGTTCCGCTATTTTTGTATTCGTGCAATGATCGAACCGTTTACCATAAATGTAATCCATCAGACATATAAGCAGCACGATCAGCATTCCAAGAAGAAACGGATTGTAAAACACCCGCTTCAAGCAAGGGCTATCCCAAATATACTTTCCAACCGCAGATCTCACTTTCTTCGCTGATATCGACGCGCTCTCCTCTGTCATAGTTATTGATCAATTACTCACGGTTTCAAAACTTCTATATAGAGCTCTCCATTTACGAAAACGATTCTAATAAAATTGATTTCATCATTCACTAATATATCCAACATGCCTCCTAAGCGCACTACGATCTCTACGTTTCTATCCAACGCCGATCAACTCACCATTGAGTTGAAGAAGATGGTGATGGATCCTTCAGAACTATCTGATATGATGAAGAAATATGGAGAAAGCTCAATGACAAAGTCAATCGCAAAGTTGTACCATCGCGCTTCAAAAGGTTTTGACATCAAAGTTAAAATATTTGGTTCAACCCAATCAAGCATGTTCAATGAACAAATTAGTTCATTCAGCATGAATGATCAAACTATTCTGATGTCAACAAAACAGACACCAATCAATAATGTACCGCAAACAGCGGACAGTATTAAACTGATCAGAGACTTTGATTACATTCACTCTGAATATGATAATTGGATAATTCGCTTCGAGTTAGTCAAGACAATTGATAATCCTTTGGAGTTCAAAACAAAACTATCAACATGTAAATCACAGCTGGTTGATGCCACAATTGATACTATGTCACCAGATGCATACGATTACGTTTCAATCAATCTTATTCAAACAAAAAAAGAACCGCTTACAGTCGCTCAACTCAATCAATTGATTGAAAGTGTTTTCGTTGATGAAGATAAAATTAGTAATGATTATCAATCAGCAATATTTGGATTAGCAAGCGACATCTTTCGTGATGCTGTGTTAATCTCGCAGTTTAAAAGAAAGTCAGGATTTAAGAGACTATGCTCAAACACTATCGAGCTTAGTAGACCAATCTACTTTAAACAAGTATTGCCCATCATTGATCAAATCTATATCACGGACAAGATGGACGGTACTCGCGGTATGCTCATCATTGATGAATACTATAGACGAAGCGGCCATCGGAGAATCTCACTAGGGGCGAACATATACGCTGTATCGGACAAGGTATATGAAATCAATAACTTCACAAAACCATCGAATGCGAAAACGATTGAATGCGATCACACCGTATTGGATGTTGAGATCATGAATGAAAAAGAGAAGACGCAATTCTATTGTTTCGATGTCATCGCACTCGAATCAAAGCGTCTAAGCGGATTTCCGTTTCAACGTCGATTTGAAACATTTGATACTGTCAAGACAATCATGGAGAAGTACGATCTCGGAACGACAAAACAATTTGTCAAGCTAAGCAAGGATACGTTTAAACAACAAATCAAAGACTTTTACAATCAGAAAAGAAGCTATCACATTGATGGATTGGTGTTCACCCCGCAAGGCACGTATTTTAAAGATGCAATCAAGGCTAAGCAAAATAAGTTTGACAAGATATTCAATACTGAATACAGCAACACGATTTCGTTCAAATGGAAGCCGCTGGATCAGTTGACCATTGACTTCTACATGATGGCTCATCCAAAGAGAAAAGGATCATACGTGCTGTGTTCCGGTGTCGACATTAAAACATTCAATCAACTCAGATTAGAATTCTTTGATGGATACGTTGCACCAGAATCGCCAAATGCTCACAAGTATTTTCCAATTCAGTTTGAACCATATGATAATTCATTCGATTACATTTGGACACCAACCAAAGAAGAAGTAAGCATGTGCGAATCTATAACCGAATGTAAAACATTCAATGGACTCGTGGGAGAATTCAGATTTGCTGATGGAGATAAGATACTACAAAAGCCTCGTCTAAATAGACTTCGCGTTGATCGCATTGCTGATGTTGCAAGAGGTGAATATTATGGAAACGCTTTGAAGTATTCAGAGTTGATATATTCATCAATTCAGCATCCACTCACAGTTGAGTCACTGTATAACCCTACAGATATGGGATACTTTGCTACAACAGACATGAATGATTGGTATAAAGCACAGCGCAACTTCAATTCGTTTGTGAAGACTAATCTTATGGAAACATATCTACAGCCAAACACAAATGGAACATCTCGTATCATGGATATCGCATGTGGCAAAGGTCAAGATTTAGCAAGAGCAATTGATTTGGGATTCGGTGAAATCATTGCAATGGATAAAGATGCTGATGCCATATACGAATTACTTGATCGTAAATACAATCTTCGGGTCAAACGCAAAGATGCATCTGCAAACATTCACATCAAGAAAGTTGATTTAGAAGATTCAGCTAAGAAGATCATTGAAACAATCAAGATTAAACCAGAAAGCGTTGATGCGGCAATGATCAACTTTGCAATTCATTACATATGCCACTCGCCTAAAGGTGAACAACAAGAGCCACTTACAGAGTTTATCAAATTCAATTCATACTTCATGAAGAAAGGAGCCAGACTAATGATCACCGCTTTTAATGGACAAGAAATATTCAGCCGGTTATCTAATGTTGACGAGTTTGTCTTAAAGGAGTTTGGAAGAGTAAAGTATTCTATCAAACGTGAATTTAGCTCAGACACATTTTCACACTTAGATCAATCTATTGGTGTAATGCTACCTTTCAGTGATGGATACTATTCTGAATATCTCGTGAACTATGAATATCTACAAACACTGTTTGAGAAACACGGATTCAGAGTCGTTAGAGGTGACAGCTTTGCGTCTCTCTTAAGACTGTTCAAAAAGATAAATCTACAAGGTTATCAACAACTCACTGATGTTGATAAGGAATGGGTATCTCTCTATTCATACATGATTGTAGAGAAACTATAATTTCATAATATCATGAGAAGTGAGATTAGAATCTTTTTTTATAAAATTGCACGCTGAATGAATAATATATTCATCGGTCGAAACAATGGCTATTCTCTCAAGTTGCTACGAATTCTTATCTGAGCATGCGAATGCAACATGGTATGAATCTTTTCGTATATACGAAAACAATACTGACAAATACGTTCATCAAGTGAATAATAGTTTGATACTTATTAGAGTCGAAACAGGGAATAACAAAAGAGCATTCTATTGGTTGTATAGTCAACAAGATGCAATCAGTTTCAATGAACATGTCGGACATGTACTAAAATGGGAAGCTCACGAAATCATTATCAGAGATAAATGTAAACTCTTCTTTGACATTGACTTACTTCTTGATGAACTCACTCAATGTGAATTTGCTAACGCATTCAACATTGAGCTAAGCGAAACAAATATGATAGAATCAATGAATACCATTGGACGCAGAGTAGCAGAAGCAATTGAAGAGTCGATAATTCATTCATTGTACATAAATAGTAATGTCAACTCAGAGGATATTGATTTCATGTACACAATGAGAAATAGATACAAAAACTTACAGAGTAAAGATTTTAAAATTAGCATTCATCTAATCACAAATATATTTGTATCTGTTCATGCATGTTCAGCTATTGCTAAAGACATTAAAGAAAATGTGCTACAAGAAAATTATACTGATTTGGGATTGGACGACAATATATTCTCATACATCGTAGATGCTATTGATGATTCACAGTATAGACTAAAAGGGTCGCTTGGACTACCACACGGCGTGAAGCATTCAAATAATAAACAATACAAAAACACAATTTATAAACCTTTTGGTATGCCAAATCAAACGTACTTGATCACAGTTGATAATGAATTCAATGTCAAAGATATCGACTTAGATAACTATGACATTCAGTCAACTCTCATTCGCGACAATAGAATCGTTGATACAGAATTTGTCAATGAAGCTTTGCGGAACGTAGGCAACATTAAAGAATACAATTCATACACATGGGACTTAAACTCATCTATGACAAAAGGCGGTACGATGTATGTAAAACGTCGTAGATCGAGCAGGTGTTCAGTATGTGAAAGAATCCATGACAATGATAACACACTGTTTCTTATATTTGATTCTGTTAATGGTATAGCATCATGGAAATGTTCAAAAAATAAAAGTATGAAAGCTATACCATTCTATGTAAAAGAAGAAGAGCAAGACGACGATGAAGATGACATTGAAATGTTTATAGCTAAGACGGCAAGGGCAAGATCAAAAACAAAATTGTCAAACTCAAAGTTAGCTCGGCCAGAAACAAAATTGTCAAACTCAAAGTTAGCTCGGCCAGAAACAAAATTGTCAAACTCAAAGTCAGCTCGGCCAGAAACAAAATTGTCAAACTCAAAGTCAGCCGAACCGGAAACAAAATTGTCAAACTCAAAGTCTGCTCGACCAGAAACAAAATTGTCAAACTCAAAGTCAGCCCAACCGGAAACAAAAAAGGCAAAGTCAAAGTCAACTACGAGTAAATCTAAATCAAAAGTAGATAACAATAGAACAACATCAGCGAGTGACTACGACGAATCAAAGGCACCGCCAGCTTATTCGCCTTATCATGGACAAAAACTGCAAATGGAACATATAGACGAGGATGTTGAAGAGCTTGACCCAGATTTGTTATCCAATGAATGCAATCAACATATAGATGAATCAAAGATTGACAACGTCGTAGATGCCGTATGTGATGTTGACTATTCAGATGAAGAAGAGAATGAATGTATAGCTGATGCAATAGTACAGATCAATAAATCAGACAATGACAATGTTGTAGATGCTGTTGATCATATTGACCATTCAGACGAAGAAGAAGATGATAGTATGATGTACTTCTAAACATGATTGATAGATGCATTGCTATCTTCAATTCTTTTTTTTGTTGATGTAATTATTAAACTCATCAATGATGAACTTATAGTTTGTAAATTTGATTGTGTTGTCTTCGTGACCATCAATCTGAAAGTAATGACTGCCATCGTGATCAAACCCTGTTCGATTCTTACATTTTGGTTGCTTTGGATATGAGTTACGAGGTTTCAGTGTGGTTGCTTTCTCTGGATACATTAGCTTCTCCAACATGAACATTTTGTATTCAGGTAGATTATCACGACCATAGCAATTTATACTTGGCCACCATATATCATCTGAGTCTGAAATGTTTCTCATCTTATCAACTTCTTGTACAAACGTTTCATAGAATGATGAATACAGCAATTCATCCACGTAGATTCGGTCACGCAAAAACTCCATTAGTATGTAGTCAGTGCTTGCAACACAAACTGTCAGATCATCACGAAGCTTAATCATGAAACATCCATTGCGTTGTCCATATGTATCAACAAAATCTATATCTCCAGATTCAAGAGTTATAGGTTTCAGATTTACAAGGGGACGATAAATTCGTGGTGACTTAATGTATTTGCGCACACGGTCAATATCAACTGTGAGAAGACTTACATTCACATTATCGGGAATACTCACAATGAGTTCGTCATTTGATATGGAATAATTAAAGGAGTTGTCATGTTGATGCATTATCAGCTTATACGCAAGATAACCACTGATACATGTAGCACCGGTATAGACAAATGCATTTTCATCCAAGAAGTCTAACTTTGTGGTGTCTACATTAACAAGACTTAATGGAATAGCAACTTCTCTCATTTTAAGTTTAACAACATCTGATGTCATGATTGGATACTCTTCACGAAGAAGTAAGTTACGATTCACATCTTTGCTGAGGCGGTTGAAGATATTTAAACTGATACCCGTATCCATCATGAGATGAGCTAATGAACTACGCTGATCAATAAATTGATAATGAGGATGAACCACGCGTAGGTGACCTACATCTAAGTATGGAATCTTATTAAACACAGACTTAGGAACGTATGTTGAATCAAGAAAGACTATATTTTTCATACGGACCCGCACAGTTGTGATGTGAACAGCATTAATTACATTTATATCAGGAAGACCATCTTCACACATGATTCGAGCAAGTTCATGAGCGTGATGAAGATTTTCATCTGATATGATATCAAAGTCGGGCAGAGTATTATCATCATAAATTGATTTACCTTTCACACGAAGAGCCAAGTCAATTGCCATGCCACCAGTCAATACAAGTTTATGGGATGAAACATAATTTTCTGTAAGCTGAATCGCACGATCAATTAATGGTTTGTAATAGTTCAGTTGATACAAGACAGAGTCCGCATCAGCCATGATTCGTATGTATAACTTTAACCAGATCTGTTTTACAATTTATTAACTATATTATAAATACGATGACCGCAGTAATTGATAGTTTAGTGCGCATTGACAATCAGTTTGCTATTTTAAAATCGTTTACAGGAACGCCGCCTATACCTTCACTTATACCAACGATACTTAAATATACAAGCTATTCGATTGAGCAGTTAGATTATCTATTTAAGTTCTTAACACCAACTGAATACAAATGGTGGCAGTCTCAATATGCAAAGGCTTTAAATATGCAACAATGGAGCTCAGATATGATGGATAATCAAGATAGAACATCATATGCATCAGCACCATTTTCTTCATATCTATCAAATCCGGTTATTCAACGGCACCCAACTACTTTTATTGCGTTCAAAACTAACGCAGGAGTGATACAAGGCACATATCCGTATCATGTTGGATTACTTGCACACACAACCGGATGGTACGAAAGACTAAGTCCACGTCTAATAGCTATCATATGTACGATGGACATTCTACCCGAATCAAAATGGGAAGGACCAAACTGGGTAGCAGGACCCGAACCGTCTGGTACTGAGCTTTCGTCAGTTGGGCAACAGATAGAGCTCATAAGCAGTCTCAAAAATGAAAGCGCAATATACACGAAGAAAAAAATAGCAATCGGGAGTTTCAATGATTCAAACACCTCGTATGGACTATGGATGCATAAAGAAGGCCCTACTAATTGGTTTGACAACTTCATTAAAAATATGAGCGCGCCAACGGCTACTACCGCCGCTACGATCATAAATTATTGCAAGCCTGAACCAAATGTATGCACTGATGCACTAAACTATCATGTTCGCGTGAATAACTATGATACAACATCAAATGAAATTTGTGATATGGCCAATTCAACACCAAGCAAGTTCAACGAGACAAACCGCGCAGTGATACTTAATAATTGTAAAACATCATATGCTAAACAAAATTGTTCCAGTGGTAGCAACCGTTACAAGTCAAATTTTGTAATCAAACCTTCTAAGAAACAACTATTTGAAAGCTTCTCGGTTTCGTGTGTTGATGCATGCAACAGTTCTACGGCATCATCTGAACTTCAAGAAGCATGTAAGCAAGGATCAATTGCGTATTGCAAAACAGATACGAATATAGCTGAACAAAAATGTATCTCAGATTCAGTGAGATACCCTGAGATAAAAAACATGCTCACTGAATGGTGCAACTACAATACTACACATCCAAAATATAATTCTGCGTGTGGTGGACTGCCTATTGCGACAGAGATATCAACAACTAATACGCAAGCAAGTGGAGTCAATCAACTGACCTCGGCGCCCGTCAATCCGGTACAAGCTAATATTAATCCGATTCAGGTCATCGCTAATGGTGAAAATGCAAGTGCTGATGAAGGTCTCTCTGATACTTCTATTACTATCATAGTTAGTATTATAGGATTTATTATTCTAATTGCTATACTCGGAGGAACGTGGTTTATCATCCGTAGAAAATCTAAAACGTATAAACCCCAATCTTTTGGACAGCCACAAGATCTATCGATGTTTACATAATATAGCGTTACGCTAAATTGATTTGTTCATAGACAAATATACAACATGAAAGCTATTCTCTCAGAAGCGGGCGTTGCGTTCAGTGCCACTGAATACATCGCGAAGTATGGAAATGAAAAGTTGTTGCGTCTACAGAAACAGTTTACGATTCGCACAGTTGATAGAACAACAAAGATACCTCAGATTACAAAAATGTATAAGATGATCAACATGGGCAATACAAAGATTATTGAGCTGCCACGATTCACAAAAGATATTTTAACAATCAAAGATTCAGACTCATGGTCAACACCTATAGCTGAGATTGAAACGCTTTTACCGCGGGTGCCGATCTCAGATAAATTTGATTATACTGGATGCAGCAATCCAAATCAGAAAGTTGTTGTCAAACATATTGTGAATCATTGTTTTAATAAAGACATTGGCGGAGTAACACTGAAATTGTTGGCCGGACAAGGTAAAACATACTGTGCGATGGATATCATAGCACAAATGAAAATGAAAACATTGATCGTTGTGCCAAATACGTATTTGCTTGAGCAATGGGTTGACTTGATAAGTAAACATTATCCGAACATCAATGTTGGTATGTTGTATGGTAAAGCAAAGCGAGACGGAGATATTATCATTGGGATCATCAACACAGTTGCTGAGTTGCAAGAATTTACTATCAAAGAAAAAGTACCAACGCCAAACATTGGAAAGACTTTAAAGTATGTTACGATTACGAAGATGATCAATGTCAATGAATTGTATCAATCTATTGGATTAACGGTGTTTGACGAATCGCAAATGTATGTATCCAAAGAGTTTAGAAAAGTATTTCAGAGAATTCATTCGCGTTATACGCTTGGGTTAAGCGCAACTCCTGATATCAGAGAAGATAAACTTGATAAGATCCATCATCTATGGGTTGGGCCAATTCTTGATGCTGAATCACTTGAAGGATTTAATGTCAGTCAAGACAAATTTACGTCTGATATTCATTTGATCAAGTATCACGCGCTTAATCAGCATTGCAAATTTAACATCAGAGAAGACGGCATGGTGGACTACTCTTCTATCATTGAATCTATCGTAAACGATCCGAATAGAAATGCTATCATCATAAATAAAATATTGATGCTCATGGATAAGGGAATGTATGTTTTCGTATTCAGTGATAGAAGATCGCATCTTGAACATTTATTTAAGTTGCTTCAACACAGATGCATAGAAGATAAACGATCAGCTAATTTGGAAATACCTGAAGCACAGGAGCAAATCATCTTATATGGAGGTTCTACCGATGAAACAATTCAAACGGCAAAGACTATAAGCTCAGTTGTGTTTACAACGTATGCATATAGCAGCGTTGGTGTGTCAATCACAAAAATGAACGCATTGGTTATGAGCACACCACGAAGATCCAATATGAAACAAATCATCAATAGAGTTTTCAGATTAGGATCTGACCAATCAATCAAACGTATTATTATTGATGTCTGTGATGAGAAGCTACCGATCAAAGGGCAACATAGAGAGAGACTAAAAGCATATGAGGAAAGAGGAGGTATCGTTAAGAAAACAAAGATTGATGCTAATGATATCAGTATTGAGACGACGATTAAGAATCGATAAACTGAGCATAAAATTGAAACCCTTAGTAATAAGTATATGAACAACTATGTCACGTCTATCTACAATCATTGAGATCAACGAGGAAGACATTGTTGTCATTATGAATAATGAAAGTCCTATTGCTATTATGAATGATCGCTCAAGTGGTCCTATCGTAATTAAAAGTTACACGCGTGAAGAAGTCACTATTCGTGATCGTATGATTCGTTTCACGATACTGATATTCATTACACTTGCAGTTGCTATTCCGTTGTCTTACTTTGTGTCTCCGCTTGCTTCGCCATGGTGCTTCGCGGTTAGCTTGATTGTTTGGTTTCAGATTGATAAGCAACGTAATCAAATGTCAGATTCGATTACTACATACGTTGAGTCAGAGTCTCATCTTTGAGAATGTGAAACACACAAAAAAAGTAAATGTTGAAAGCTGCATTTAATATGCATATGATATTCATAATCATACATTTAAGTGTTGTTTACATGCATTAGTTTTTTTGTTGTGATAATATAGTCATCATGGAATCTGCAATTGAAGATCTAGCGAATGTTCAGACAAATCAAAACAGTGAAAATTATTCAGATGCAGTTATAAAAGCAGCCTATAAACTTAAACACCATCGTCGAGGGGCGACACAAAACACAGTTTTTCCAGTGACTGGACCTATTTTTAACAAACATAAGCTATCTTTGGATCAAGTTGCAGACAATGCAATGAATAACAAACAAAAACTTCTTGAACAAGAGCAGTCAATCAAGAACAAAACTTTATTGGCTAAAATATTCACGATTGCTATCTTTGTGACTGCTCTGATTATATTTATAATATGGTTTAGTATATCATACGATGACTTTGCTGTTGCTAATCCGAGTAAAAATAAAGCAGTAGATGGTATTTATTATTGGGGAACGGTAACATCAACAGTTGGGTTTGGTGATATATGCCCAAAAACAAATTCAGCAAAACTATTTACAACAGCGTATCAAGTTTGTCTCTTAGCTATATCCATGGGTGCTGTCATGTTCTTTGCTAATAATAAACTAAAACTGCTCAATATATCTAATATACGAGCATTAGATTCTCAAAGACGCAAGACTGTTGTTGAAAAGGGTAGTTCGGAAGACTCGTCGCCTTCACAAACGAGAGATTCAGAAGACTCGTCGGCCAGAGGCCCAGACGTCTTTTTAACGTAGTTTAAGACCCACGGATACGCAATACGCCTTTTTTTAAAATTGAAGGATAATCACTGTTAATATACCAGAGAGAAAGAAACGTAGCGCCTTAAGACAATTCAATAGAAACATGTCATTCTCCGGTGATCAAGAACATCTAATTCCTGTTATTGAGAGTGCATTGACAAAAGATAGTGTGATCAGCTCAACGCTGAATTCATTTGATCATTTTGTTGAGCACGGTATTCAACAAATCAGTAAAGATGTATTTGAACTGAAGTTTGAACTTGACGCCAAAGATACAATTGAGAGAGATTCAACGATTGAGAAATATTCACTTGACGTCACAATTGACGAAGTGAGAGTTGGTAATCCATCAAAGTATGATCCAAGCACTCAACAAAACTCGCCAATGTATCCGAATGAAGCTCTATTGAAAGACCTGACGTATTGTTCAGGTGTGTATGTCGATACAACATTGATCGCTAAAGCTTATCGTAAAAATGGAACCGTTTCAACTGAAAAGGTATCCATTGATAACACAATGATCTGCAAACTACCAACAATGGTGAAAAGCAAAATGTGTAACACATACAATCGTTCTAACGAAGCGTTGATTAAACTTCAAGAAGATCCTTCAGATCTTGGCGGATACTTTGTGATTAAAGGTAATCAATACATCATCATCAATATGGAGAGTATGAAATACAATGAAAGTCGCGAATTCGCAAATGAAGGTCATAAGAATGAACTCTGTCGTGCTGATATTATTAGTAAGCCGGGCGACGCATTCGAAAACTCGTATAACTGTGTTCTGAAACTTTTGAATAACTATTCAATTGTCATCAACATGAGTATGGCTGGGTTTAAAGAGATTGAAGTTCCGTTCTTCATGTTCTTCCGCGCGTTGGGTATTTACTCAGCGAAGGAGATTATTTCGTACATTACTTATTCATTTGATGATGCGGAGCCTATTACGAAACAAATGATGAATATCCTTGAGCGATCGTTGACCAACACATACAATGAAATGAATTCTGTGTTGAAGAATGAAGTGGCAAAGAAACATGCTGAATCAGTTGGTTCAGTTAATGTTATCACTAATAAAGATGATACACTTGAAGTGCTTACACGATGCCTCAAGTATTACGATTCTTACAAGACTCGTCTTCGCTCAGCCGGTGAAGATGATACACTCAACATTGAACGATTTCTCTTAACGAAGCTTGAACAAAACTTTGATCAGAAGTTTCTTCCGCATATTGGACTAACTGAACATGATCGTAAGAAGAAGGCGGCGTATCTTGGACATATGATTCATAGAATGCTACTTGTTCACATCGGCGTACTCAAATCAACTGATCGTGATTCATACAAAAATAAACGAATCAATGATGCTGGTATGTCGTATTCGCGCGTATTCAAAACGCAGTTTAACTTCATGGTGGTTCAGAAACTCAAAAGACAATTCATGAAAGATTTCAAGAATAACAGTTTTGCTGATATCAATCTACATGCGCTTTTCAAAAGCGCTATCAAGGCTGAAGACTTTGAAAAGGCACTCATGAATGCTATTGTCAGTGGTGACAAGACTCTAACGGTCAATAAAATGACTTTCAAAAACAGATTGTCATCGCAACAGCTTCACCATAAGAACAAACTGAATGTACTTACTACTCTACGAAGCATTGACACACCAAACAAAGGCAACAGTGCAAAGTCATCTGAAAGAGCAATTACGCTACGTCAGGTTCATCCAACAGGAACTGGGTATATCTGCGGTATTACATCCGCTGATACAGGTGTGAAGGTTGGTATGAGTAAGCAACTCAGTGTATCAGCTGATATCACTGCTGCTTCGTCATCTGAGGCTTTGAAGCATATTGTCAATGAAGATAGTCAACTCATCAAGATTCAAACTATCTTCAAAGACATGACTCTACTCACCAAACACAATCTTCATAAAGTGTTTGTCAATGGTGATTGGCTCGGATGTGTTCAAGAGTTTGCTTCATTCTTAACTCGTTACAGAGAAAAACGCCGCAATGGTGAGATCAACATGTACACGACGGTTTCGCATAATATTAATGCAAATGAAATTCACATGTGGACTGATTCGGGAAGACTCGTACGACCGCTGCTTATTGTTCGTAACAATATGAATGACAAAGCGTACTCTCATGAAAAGTTCAAACAATGGATTAACATTACAGATGAACATATCAAGAAACTCAGATCAGGTGTCATTGACATTGATGATTTAGTTCGGGAAGGTATCGTTGAGTACATCTCACCTGAAGAGCATGAAAACACATACATTGCATTTGAGTTCGACAGATTCAAACAACATATGAATGATCCACTTCATCGCTACACTCATGTTGATATCCCTCAAGGTAACATGGGACTCGTCGCGCTAACAAGTGTATTTGCTAATCACAATCAAGCTGCTCGTATTGTGTTTCAAACTAATCAAGTGAAGCAAACCAATAGTTGGCCTCTAAAGAATTGGGCATTCGCTGCACACAAGGATCTATACCATCAAATCTATAATGAAGACCCTCTTGTGACGACGTTTGCGTATAGACATATACCGCCTATGGGTACGAATGCTATTGTAGCAATTTCAATCTATGGAGGTTTCAATCAAGAGGATTCACTCATTGTAAACAGATCATCAGTTGATCGTGGAATGTTTGATGCTGCTCATATGACTTACGATAAGATTGAAGTTGAACAGAATGAAATCGTATGTAAACCTGACCCAAGCAACACGGCGGACATTAAAAGTTACTGCAACTATGAAAAGCTTGTCAATGGTATCATCGCGGAAGGAAGCTTTGTTCGTGAAGGAGATTGCTTAGTTGGAAAGGTAGCAAAATTACAAAAAGCTGAAATGAAAGACCCAAACATCATCTACACGGATAGAAGCATGATCTACAAAAAGAAAGAACCTGCTTATGTGTGGAAGGTGATCAACTCATCTAATCATGACGATAGAGAACTTATCAAAATTGTCTTCAAATCGTTCAGAGAGACGGAGATAGGGTGCAAATTCTGCGTACCAGACACCAATGAAGTATTAACTGACAGCGGGTGGAAGATGTTCAAAGAGCTCGATGGAACTGAAAAGATATGTTCTCTTGTCGATGGTGATAAGATTGAGTATGTTGACCCGCTTGGTGTATATCACTTTAAGCACAATGGAGAAATGATTAAGATTAAGACTCAACAACTCAGTTCGACAACAACCATGAATCACAAACTTTACGTGAAGGGACGTTATGGTTACAAAGGATACGAGCTCAGAGAAGCAAAGGATGTTTACAAATCTAGAGTCAGCTTCAAGAAAGATGGATTCAAAGACGGTCAATATCAACAAACGATTAAACTATTTGGATCTGAATACGATATGGATGCATATCTAAATATGCTTGGACTTTGGATCTCTGATGGATGGCTCGACAAGAACAGTCCTAGAAGAATCGCGTTTTGCTTTCACAAACAAAAGAAACTTGACACGTTCAACCACTTTGTCAAGAGACTCGGTGTTAAGTCATATCACACCAAAGATGGCAAGCACTACATCATGAGTCAGAGCATTTACAAATCTCTTATTGATCTGAATGTGGGAGCCGGAAACAAGTTCATACCTGAATTTGTGTGGAGTCTAAACCAAATTCAATCAAGAGTGTTCTTGGAGTCGCTTATCGCAGGTGATGGAACAGTTGGCAAGTCGTATACGGCGTACTACACGTCGAGTAAACGATTGGCTGATGATGTACAGAAACTCGCACTTCATGCAGGGTATAGCGGAAACATTTCTATTAACAGTGAATCAGGAACGCCATACAAGTTTAGTGATGGGCATGAAGGAGTTACTAATTACAACAGTTACAGAGTGGCAATTATTAAATCGAAGAACAATCCAACGATTAATAATGTTGCTAAATGCAGAACAAACAACGCACACAACATTGACATTATCCACTTTGATGGAGTTGTGTCATGTGTTGAAGTACCATCGCATGTATTCTACATGCGAGAAGATGGAATTCCGCATTGGACGGGAAACAGCTCACGTGCCGGTTTAGCCTTCTTTGGCCGGCAACAGGCGACTCGATAAAAAGAGTGTTATCGCCTAGTGTTCATACACGAATAATCATCCACGGTGTATTGAATGCGAGATCATTAAATTGCGGGAACCCCCTAAAGCTTCAACTACTGCTTATCTATGGTGACATGAATAAGCACTCAGGGTAGCGCCCTGAGGTATAGTAATAACGTTGAAGATGAAACAATGGGCAATCTGCAGCGAAGCCTCTTCAATCATGAAGAGTAACGTTCAGAGACTATAATGGATCGGTCGCAAATGCGGCTTAATGGATAGTCCATCCCCACGTGAAAGCGTGTGATGAGGTAGTGGAGTGATGACCCACGAGACCATCAACAAGGGATAAATGCAAAAAGGAGTCGCGGGATTTCTATACGATGAAACAGATATGCCATCAACAAGTTCAGGAATGAGACCGGATCTTATCTTTAACCCTCTATCGCTCATTACTCGAATGACGACAGGAGTCATCTTTGAAGGAATGCTCGCCAAGTTAGCGGCACACACAGGAACTACCCCTGAAGCTACCATGTTTAAGAAACTTGATACAGACAATATCGCAAACACACTTGAATCATATGGATTCAAAAGAAATGGCACAGAAAGATTATACAATGGAATGACAGGACTATACATGGATGCAGAAATATTCATTGCACCTATCATGTATCAAACATTGCAGAAGTATGTTATTGACACAGTATACGCTAATAGCATTTCACCGACTGATGCACTAACGAAGCAGCCCATACATGGGCGCAGTTCGCTCGGGGGTCTTAAGATCGGAAGTATGGAGACTGCTTGTATGTCCGTATCAAGCATTAACTTCTTACAAGAGAAAACTCACCAACATAGCGACGGTATTGAAGCTTATATCTGTGAACGGTGTCAATCACGCGCTGTGATTGTAAACCAAGAAATGAATCTATACAAGTGTAACGCGTGTGGAGATTTAGCTTCACTGGTAAAGTATACCACTTCACACTCAAGTCAACTATTCTTAAACGAGTTGCAGGCTATGAGCGTCGGAACTAAGATTCACCTAAGAAAAGGGGTATTTGAGGTTGAATCAGATGAGTAGACTTTAACTGCATGGTTGACGAACCATTGCGCTATACATATTTTTTTCAAAATTGAAGCCCCTTATTTCAAAATATACTATCAAGGTTTTGAACGGTGTAAACAGTATACAAGACAGCAATAATCATGGCTAAGTGTAAACTTTGCACCAAGAAGGCTACGTATGGAGAGCCAAGTGGTAAAGCAATTTACTGCTTTAGTCATGCTAAAGAATCTGGCGATCATTACGTTGATGTCTGTCATAAATTGTGTTTAGAACCAAACTGCAAGACCCGACCATGGGTTCATCGTCCTGGAAACAAAAAAACAGACTATTGTCGAATTCATTGTGTTGATGGCACTTGCGAAGAAACGATTAATAAAATCATTACTAAGCTAGAGAATAAATTTGAACCAACGCGATTTGAATATTGTCGTAATGTTGAGTGTGGAACTGTAGAAAAACTTAAAAGAGCCACATATGGATTTGAACCATTGAAACCACTATATTGTAAAGCTCATTATGATCCAACAATTCATAAAGATGTTATCCACCCGCAATGTTTAACGGAAGGGTGCACAACACGAGCTGGGTTTGCAAAAGATGGAAAGAGTGCAAAGTATTGCGGTCCATGTGGAAAGAAAATTGGATTTACAGAATCAGTTCAAAAGAAATGTGCTGCTGAAAAATGTAAAACTGCGCCATCATATGGCATAAAGGGTAGACCACCTACTCATTGTGCCAAACACGCTGATAAAGATACGATGAATAATCTTATTGTTGCTAGGTGTACATATGAAAATTGCAATACAAGCGCATCATATGGTTACGAAAAAGATAGAAAGTTAGTTCGTTGCGCTAAACATGTCGACAAATCGAAAATGGTGATAATTAAACATCAGAGATGCAAATTCATTGGTTGTACAGTCACGCCGGTGTTTGGATTAGTTGGCGGCAGTGCCACTCATTGCAGAAAACATAAAGATGAAAACATGGTTAATCTCCATGGTCGAAGATGTGAAGACTGCGACAAGCAACCAACATTTGGCATCATTGGTCAGCGAGCCACTCATTGCGTGACTCACCGCGATAAAGCAACCATGGTTGATGTACGCCATGCTTTATGCAGATTCAAGGGTTGTACTTCACGTCCAACGTTTGGAATCACAAAGAATGAGCCAATCTATTGTGCCAAACATGCAGTAAATCAAAACATGATCGATGTGTTGAATCCACGATGTGAAGAATGCAATATCACAAATGTGAATCGTAACTTTAAGCCATATTGCTCAAGTTGCTTTTACAAATTAAATCCAGACGCTCAGCACACGATCAACTTTAAAACGAAAGAGTTGGCATTCACTCAAATGCTTGCATCAACGTATCCATCAATGATACTTGATAAACCAATTGAAGGTGGGCGTTCAAGATATCGTCCTGATGCATTGCTCGATGTAACTACTCATTGTATCATTGTTGAGATTGATGAAAATCAACATTCATCATATGATAACTCTGTTGAAGATTATCGTCTTCACACACTACGAAATGAATTAGGCAATCGTCCATTGGTGGTTATTCGTGTTAATCCTGATTCGTTCAAGCCCAAAGATGGAAATCGGGTTAGAGGCTGCTTTCAGCGCAAGCCAAAGACGAATACTATAGTTCGCTTAGACAAAGAGTTCAAGCGGCGTTTAGCTATACTAATGAGCACATTTGAGACTACGATTGCTTCAGTACCATGCAACGACATCAATGTGATTTCGTTATTCTTTGATGAGATAGATTAGATGATGCGCATCGCCATTCGTCTTATCTTCTTTTTTTTGTACATGAACAAAGCAGCTATCAATAATGTTCAAAATTGCACGCGAAGATACATAATATATCAGCAACGGTATTAACACGCTTATAGACTCTATCACTAACGTTGAACATCATGGTGAAGATTGCTTCCATCACTGAATATACTCAATCCCTCGTCAACGCTTTTAAGAAAGTGGACTTGAAAGAGTTCATGATGAAAGTCAAAGCTATCATTCATCCTGAAATGGATATGTCCTTTATGGATTACTTCTTGGAGTTATCTAAAGAAGAGAACGATGGGCAGTTTATTGTTCATCATGATAAGTTAATCGAATATGGAGTTACGACAAGTGATCGTAGTAGCGCTATCAAAGTACGACTTGTTTATCTAGGATGCATAGAAAACGAAGATTTTACGCTGCACAATATTGTGCAGCGTAACAAAAATGGCATAGGCGCAACTACAAAATTTGTTTACATGCTCACACCTGAAGCATTTAAGAAATGTCTGATGAGAGCACGAAACCATAAGACCCATACCATCAATGCTGAGATTTACGCGAATTACTATCTCTTCTTAGAGAAAGTGATTGCTTACTACACAAAATATCAATTGGAGTTAGAACATGCATTTTCACAATGCAAAGATGACAAGATTGATAAGCAAACTATCAAGCTTAATGAACAATCGACGAAGATTGATACATTGCTTCAGGAGCTTAATAGTATCAAGGGCGACACGCAAAAGATCATTTCACAGAATACAAATCTGACTGAACAAGTTGAAGATGTAAGAGATCAACTTAGCAAAGCAAATCTAAAAATCGAGTCATTCGTTGGCATGATCGCTAACTTAGCGTTCACGCCAAAGATTACTAAAGATCTCATTCAGCTTTACTCAAACGAAGATGGAATCATCTTTGAACATAACAAACCATGGAATGGAATTGATGAAGTCAAGATGTTCTTCATCTTTGGTTGGATCAACACTGATCACAATGAAATCACTATGCAAGTTGCATGTCGTAACTTTGCTCAGACCACAAAACGAATCATGGAAATTGTCAATCGTATGAACACGTCGAATGGAACATTCATTGGATGTAAAGCAATCGCGATTGTTGATAAAGATGTGAACGAAGAAAAAAAGTTGATTGACAATGTCTTTGGCACAACGATCAGCAACAAAGCTACGTTCAAACGTTTTGGACATCAAGTTGATGGATTGACCGAAGCGCAAGATACGTTTGCAAGATATGTTCAGCAGCTACATCATGCATTCAGAATGCGGCACCAACAAAACATTGTTGAAGTCATTCGCAATGAAGGTGAGAATGCAAATGGAAAAGCTGCAAAGAGTATTGAAAATCATTTCTTATCTTTCAATGCTGAAGCTCTCGGTTGGTGTCAAGAGTTCATTGACGCTTACATCATTGTGAATGATGATCGCGTGAGTGTAGCTAACTTACGAACTATGAGCAAAGACTATACTGTCGATGGCGTTGCCGCTCAGCAAGGTAACTTGATTCGTATGAATCGTTGCGCTTATGCAAAAGTTCAGTTGAAAGCATGTGTTCGCAACTTTGATCAGAGCATGAATGACTTCATTGAGAATCTGAGTGATGATTCATGTGATGAAGAAGAGTCATCACTGATCTGATCTTGAGTGACAATGATCACGCGATTTCTTTTTTTATTGATTGAAGTAACCATCCAAATTGCACGCAAAGGTGCATAATATGTCATCCAACTCTATCGCGAATGGCGATCTTAGCGCCTTAGTGGCGTATTAAAATAAGCATAAAATTGCATTTGTACAGAACATATATACTATCCACAGTATTCAACCATGGTCCAGAGCCTCTACACTACTCCGAACACGCAATACACTGAATGGGACAAAGTCAAGTACTTTGAGCATGTCCAGAAAGAACTATTTGAGGTGTATCAGATTCCATACATGAACAGAAACTTTAAAGGGATCGACGAAGCAATTGCAACAGATCCACGCCCAGCCGCCTGCATTCTTGGACCAAACCCACGAGACACATATCATAAACTACGAATCGAACGAAACAATATCGTTCATCAAAGTCAGAAGCCCGTGGATGTAAAACCAATTGATATGCTACGGGGTTTACTAAAAGAAAAAGAAACCATAATGAATAAGCTCATCAAAGAGATGGCAGAGTTGAAAGCTCAAATCATTCATGCTGATTCACTACGTTTAATAGAAGAAGAGTGCGCGCGGCTTTCACAATATACTTCAAGCGTTCAGTATAATCAACATTGGCCATCACTAAGAAGCAATCCATAAAGACATTACATCAATAAGATGCATTGGATTCTTTTTTATGAGCTTGGTACTAAAACTGAGCATAAAATTGCAAATTTGTATTCTAAGTATATCATTGCGATAACAAAACAACATCATACTCCTGAAATAAATCATCATGAACTCTGAGATCTGCAAGTTTATTGCTCACGCTCATGCGCACCAGCCTAACCAGTTTAGCTCTAACGCTATGGACAACATGCTGATGAATCCTAACCTGTATGAATACGCTCTTATGAGAAACCTCAACTACGCTTCAGAATCTCGTCGTCTTGGTTCGTTGTGGGGTAACCCTTCCGACAGTGCAATTGAGTTGGCAGCCGAGATGGTTTCAATCAATGAATCTGATATTGTAAGCAAGTATGGTAAAAATGAAATGCCCACTTATGTGAACAAGATTGATTACTACTATGCTGCTCGCAATCACAATGAGAAGATCGTTGAGAGAATAATCTTCAAGTATGAGCATGGCAACTACGACCGCAAAGCGTCCAACGCCGAAAAGTTGTGGTTCAACGAAATGTGTGCGAACCCTCATCCCTCAATTGTTGAGATTATCAAAGACAAGCTTGACAATCACGACTACGATATGCTGAGTGCGAGTGTGACTACTTCTACGAGATTTGAAAATGATTTGAACATGTACCGTCTCAGCGCGAATCCGACTGCAACGCAAGTGTTTCTTGAGCAAGGGTTGCTTGAGAGAAACACGTCATGCTCTATGCATGTGAAGCGAACTCTTTGGGGATCTCTTTCAATGAACCCTCACCCGAAAGCAATCAGCTATCTTCGTGAGAACATCGACAAAGTGGACTTCTCATGGCTGTCTTCAAACCCGAGCAACGAGGCAGTATCAATTCTCAAAGAATACTACAACCGCATTGATTGGAAGTGGATGTCAACGAACCCCGCAGCTATTCAGATGCTGAAAGAAAACATGAACAAGGTTGACATGGAGATGCTTATGCAAAACCCTCACCCTGATGCAATCAGTATGATGTACAAACTGTTTGACCCTTCTGCTGCTTACAAGTTCAACGCTGCTTTCAGAAAGAACTTCATTGATAAGTACAAGCACGAGTTTACGAAGATGTAAAAATAGATGTCAATCATTCATATTTGCCTAATGTGCATACACGCTCGCGTTGATGTATATTTTTTTGATTGCTCATACAACGATTGAACGTAAAATTGAAGTCGTTGAAGTATAATATATCAAACAGATATAAAACCGTTACAAACTGAAAGCTGCTCTAAAGATGTCGAACTCAACTCCTTTCTCGCTTTTCATGAAGCATGTTTGGTCAACGACTAATCGTAAAGAGATAATTTCAAATGCAATTCATTCCGCAATGCGCAATCCTGATTTGACTGATATGGTGAACTTTTATATCTATGTCTTTCATAAATCATCGTTCAACATGAATCAGTTATGGGGCAACCCAAACAATCAATTGATTAGTATGCTCATTAAACAAAATCAACGTCGATACTATACTCCGTTTGGCGAAATCGTTGGTGATCCAATCATGTCTATCATTGATAACATTGATTTCTATTGGGCGAGTGGCAACTATAATCAAGATGTAGTTGATTGTATGATGTACAAGCATGATTATGAAAGCACGTTTACTCATTTTGATACAAAAAAGAATCTTTGGTATTCCAGAATGTGCGCTAATCAACATCCTGATATTGTTGAGATTATTCAAGATAAAATCGAAGCATACGAAAACTTTGAGCAGTTTAGAACAATTGACTATGACTTAGGGTGTCTTGCAATGAATCCAACCGCAACCAAAATGTTTCTCGATCTTGGCATCTTAGAAAGAGCAACTGCTCTATCTGAAAAGAGTCGTCAGCGCGTATGGAAATACTTCTTTAAGAATCCTCATCCGGCCGCTATTCGATACATGAAAGAGAATATGAATTGGGTAAACCTCAACAGTTTAGCGAGTAATCCTAATACTGATGCTGTTGACATGATTGTCGATTATGACGAACCAATCGATTTAAATATCCTTGTTGCAAATCCTGCTGCGATTCACATCGTAGAAGACAACATTGAATATATCAGCTTTGAAGCTCTTGCTCAAAACCCTCACCCAAGAGCGATTGCTATGTTGTATGATAAGTTCAATCCATACACATTGTACGACCTATCAGCTTCATTCAAGTTGAACTACATCAACCCATACTACCATGCATATGTGGATTTAGATTAGCTCTGCAACAATCAAAAAGTGAATGTCTAAGATACATACATATGCATTTCAATACATAGCATCAGTTTGTATATTTGATGAGACTCGCGAGTTCACATCATTTATTTTTTTTGGCATGCGACTAATTCAAAATATAATTATGATTTGACTTGCGGGTTCAACTCAATCAAAATATTTTTTGAGATGCAACTTCAGCTCAATCAAAATATTTCGAGATGCAACTTCAACTCAATCGAAATATTTTGAGATGCAACTTCAGCTCAATCGAAATATTTTGAGATGCAACTTCAGCTCAATCGAAATATTTTGAGATGCAACTTCAGCTGAATAAAATATTTTTGAGATGCAACTTCAGCTGAATAAAATATTTTTGAGATTCAACTTCAGCTGAATAAAATATTTTTGAGATTCAACTTCAGCTGAATCAAAATATATTTTGAGATGCAACTTCAGCTCAGTCAAAATATTTTGAGATCCAACTTCAGCTCAATCAAAATATTATTTGAGATGCAGCTTCCGAGTTCAACTCAATCAAAATATTATTTGAGATGCAGCTTCCGAGTTCAGCTCAATCAAAATATTATTTGAGATGCAACTTCCGAGTTCAAAATATATTTTGAGATGCAGCTTCCGAGTTCAACTCAATCAAAATATAATTTGAGATGCAGCTTGCAAGTTCAGCTGAATGAAAATATGTTTAAGATGCAGCTTCATCTCAATGAAATTATATTTTGAGATGCATTATCAGCTCAATCAAAATATATTTTGAGATGCAACTTGCGAGTTCAACTCAATCAAAATATAATTTGAGATGCAACTTCAGCTGAATAAAAATATTATTTGAGATGCAGCTTGCGAGTTCAACTCAATCAAAATATAATTTGAGATGCAACTTCATCTGAATCAAAATATAATTTGAGATGCAACTTCAGCTGAATAAAATATTATTTGAGATGCAACTTGCGAGTTCAACTCAATCAGAATATAATTTGAGATGCAACTTCAACTCAATAAAAAAATTATTAGACTTGCGAGTTCAACTCAATCACCACATCGTTGATTAATCATTTACTTAAGTGAATATTTCATTGACTTGTGCTGAGGCGATGTTCATATAAAAATAAACATTGATGTATTCATTGAGTGGATGTTCTTGCATGCATGTTGCGATAGATTTGTGTCTATCACTGTCACATGATCACGCACTTTTCATCTTCTGATTTCGTGTCGACGAACTGTTCCTTGATGTAGTCGAGTACATCTTCGATTGCGTCGTGCTCACGAATCAGTTGAAGAAGCCGCGCTTCTTCCGGAGTGATGCCCAATGTTGGACGGTGTCGTTTGCAGAACGCGGCTTGAGGCTTGTGCGTTGTCTTCGTCATCTTGCACCGTTGCCCGCCTTGAGTGTGCCCGTTGCATTGGTATCTCTTCATCGTGTCGTAGCAAGTTGAGAAGTGAGCTCATCAACATGAACAGCGAAGTGCCATCATGGATCGTTGATTGATTTGCGTATCTTTTCAGATACGATAAAATTGAATAGACAAATTACATTTATATGAAGGTCATACAAATAAACAAATAGAGATGATCTCAGGTCTTCACTTATCGAATCTTTCCATCATTCCGACCTTTGAGAGAAGATGTAGATACATTGAGCGACTCTTGACGATTCATCCATTCCATGAAGAAGATCAACCTGAAGCATGGATACAGCGACTCATCATTGCGCCTAATGCAAATGCAAATGGAATTGCTACACTCATCATTGCAATGTTTGGCGGTGGTGATGTTGTATGCAATGAATTATCAATACTGTATGAATTTGAAATCACGATTATTCAATCAATCAAATTATTTAAACAAGAGCTTGATCACATTAAATGCAACACTAAAGAGATACATCATGTCATCGATGATACTCTGCAAATACTTGAATCAATTCAAATGATCATTGATGCTTTTGATTCGTAGTAACTCTTCATCAGTCCATTCAGGTTTCTTTCCACCATCATATGCACGAACACATTTACATTCAATCAGATAGTCGTTTACGCATATTCTTTTTTTGTCGTTGGTAGCGCAATCATTTGAATCAACATAGACCTTGCCTAATGTTCTTCCATACTTATCAAATGATCCACATTCAATGTATACAATCTTATCGTGAATGAGATCTTTCAATATTTTTGTACCTATTGCGCAAGCTTCCGTTTCAAGGATTCTTCTAGATTTTTTTTCAGGGGCGTCTATTCCATCAAGTCTGATATTGATCTTGATCGGATCATCTTTCCAAATAAAAATAACCGTTATCGTGTCAGGATCATATACGTTCGTTACACGCGCAAATACTTTAAGCCCACAAAACGAAAACCGACCAACCTTTGAGCAGTCTAAGCCAAGGAGCTTCTCCTCACTGTCCATTTCTCTTTATACTATCTGAAAGAAAGATGGTTGCGCTGGGGTTGATATTAATATGTCTCGTCCTGTCATTCATACGCACTGTGATGTATCCTTTATATGCCAATGCTGTTGATGTCTATGGTGTTGTTATCATTGCGTTTGCATTATATGAATCATTCACAAATATACAACATAGTAAATCCACTACAATACTACTATTAGGTTGGTTGATAGTAAGTAGTGTAGTTGATTTGATAATCCTGATGCAGATACTTCCATCAAAGCAAACGCAAGGTACATCCGCGGTACGTATTCATATCATGCCAGATGACAATGTATGATATAATATATGATGCATGTGTTTATAGTATTGCCAACGCAGCTATATCCACAAACGAATTCCTTCTGGAGACAATGGGACAAGATCATCGTCGTTGAAGAAACATTTTACATCAATCAATCAATGCATCCTATTAAACTTGTAATGCATAGAGCCTCTATGCTTGAATACTTTGATAGTATCAAACACAGCAACAAACAATACATCCACTACAATGATAGCTTTACAATTCCAAAATCATATACGATGTATCATCCTACCGATAAACCAATGATTCGTAAGTATCGTAATGCAAATTTTATTGATCCACTTGGTTTCATGTTAAAAGTTAATGAGCTTCAATCAATGGATACACCAATTCATAATGTGTTCTATAAACGAATGAGAGTTAAGTTTGATATACTTATGAATAATGGTCAGCCAGAAGGTGACCAATGGTCGTTTGATACTATGAATCTTAGTAAATATCCAAATGAGTACAAAGAAGAAAATATACTTGAACACAATCATCAATCACAGTATGTATCTCAAGCAATGTCACTTGGCGCGATATCAAAAATTAAAGCTGACTATTCTCATATGCCTTGGCCAACAAATAGAAAAGCGGCGTTGCATCATCTAAGAGAGTTTGTCAAATACAGACTATCATCATTTGGACCTTATCAAGATGCAATCAGACATGACATAGTCATTGGTTATCATTCAGGCTTATCAACACCACTAAACATTGGACTCATTACACCTTTTGATATACTCAAAGAAGTTAACAAATATAAAATTCCAATTGCATCATGCGAAGGGTTTATTCGTCAAGTTATCGGATGGAGAGAATATATTCGTATGAAGTATGTTCTTCATGGATTAACAAAATGGGACTATCTAAAACAAATGAACAAACCATTGCCTTCCAGCTGGTATAATGCAAATACTGGATATGAACCATTAGATTGGTCTATTCATAGAGTGTTAAAGTATTCGTATGCTTCACATATTGAAAGGCTGATGCTACTTGCAAACTATGCTGTGCTTCTAAGAATAAAGTATTCAGACATTAGCAAATGGTTCATTACAATGTTTTGCGATTCATATGAATGGGCGATGCTTAACGTTGAGATGGGAGTCAATAGCTTATGCAAAGTCAATAGATTCATGACCAGAGTGTATTTGACTAACGGTTCTTATCTATCCAAAATGGGATTAAAGATTTCAAAAAATGAAATCGATAAGCTGCGTAAGCTGTATGAAAAATTTATTCACGATAATGAAGAGTTAGTAAAGCGTGACTATAGATTAGCTTCAATAGTCAAACGAATAGCCAAGTAAATAAATATGCATCAAGCGATGACGAATCTGCGTTACATTAAAATTTGACGACTCAAACTTTGATATTCCATGACGGATATGCGTTACATTGACATTTGACGACTCGGTTCATGATATTTCATGACGGATCTGCGTTACACTAACATTTGACGACTCGTTTCATGATATTTCATGACGGATATGCGTTACAGTGAAAGTTGACGACCCGTTTCATGAGATATTATGACGGATCTGCGTTACAGTGAAATTTGACAACTCGTTTCATGAGATATTATGAAGGATCTGCGTTACAGTGAAATTTGACGACTCATTTCATGATATGTCATGACGGATCTGCGTTGCAGTGAAATTTGACGACCCATTTCATGATATGTCATGACGGATCTGCGTTACAGTGAAATTTGACGACTCGAACTTTGATAGTTCACGACGATTTTGTGTTGCATTAAAAGCTGACTACACGAATCATGTCAACTGGTTACGAGTTTGCTTTACATTTTTCTTATGACAACACAAATCATGTCAAGTCATAAAATGATGCAAAATTGCGCGCGGGCGGTTAAAGATATAGATAGTGATTGCTCTTATCTAATCAAATCTATACAATGTCGCGTCCAGAAATCATCAAAGAGAATGGTGTCTTCGCCTGTCATCTATGCGATAGATCCTACGACAAGCCTCGCTCTCTTCAAGCTCATGCACACAGCATCCACGGCGTTCGCATATCCGTACGCGAATGTCCAAGACGCACGCAAGAAGAGAAGAGAACGATGACGCTGAAGAGAGTGCGGAAGTTCCGGAGCAAGAACCTTCCGCCTCGTAAGCGGAAGCAACGGAAGAAGTACAACTTCGAAGACGCAGACGAACTCGGCAAGTATCACGACCGCAAGAAGACACTACTCGTCATCAGGAACTCCAACATACCAAACGCAGGACGTGGAGTATTCACAACAGTGAATTTGTTCAAGGACGATATCGTCACGTGGTTCGAGGGCAAGCTCGAAGACAACCCGCCAGAAAACAAGGAGTACACGATGAAGATCAAGGACAAGTTCTTCGTCGGAATCGCAGAGCCTCGAAACGGGTGCGGTATGGGGACGTTTATCAACAGAGAAGAACGAGCGATGACCGGAGCACGAAAGAACTGTGAGTTCTTAGTCAGCGAGCATACGAAGCATAGAGCGTACATAGTCGTAACTAAAAACATCAAAGCAGGAGAAGAGCTCTACATAACATACGGCCGCGGCTACAGAATCGATTAATAATACATGTATTCATTTGATTATAAATTGGTTTTGCATCAACATGAAGTCTCGTAATTTAGTATGACCATTCGCTTACACATGAATTTGTAATTCATTCACGATTGATAGATCTATCGTACATGTTCTTACTAAGATAACTTTGATTTAGATATAGCTAAACGATTTCAATTATTTGTATTGATGAACATATCATTTAATTTATTTCATTAGCGATTATCAACATGGGGTTCATATGGACTAAAATAGAACGCTTTCAACGCGAGAAAGAAAAAGAGAAAGAACGCTTTCAACGTGAGAAAGAAAGAGAAGAAGATCGCATTCAACGTGAGAAAGAAAGAGAAGAAGATCGCATTCAATACGAGAAAGAAAAAGAGGAAGAACGCATCCTACGAGAGGAACGACGCATTCAATATGAGAAAGAAAAAGAGGAACGTCGTATCCAACGCGAGGAACGACGCATTCAATATGAGAAAGAAAAAGAGGAACTTCGTATCCAACGCGAGGAACGACGCATTCAATATGAGAAAGACAAAGAGGAACTAAACATGCTATATGAAAAAGAAAAAGAAGAACGTCGTATTCGATACGAAGAAATTAATAATAACTGCATTCGCATGATTGAATCTTTGAAAGACTCTATAATAATTATATTGATGAATCGTGGTGAAGTAGCAACTGCTGAACGTGTTCAATTAGTGGTTGACTCTGCTATTAATGATTTTAAATGTTCTATGAACTGTTCAACGCATACTATCACTCACGCTAAGTGATAGATTAGTAAGTGCATTGACTGCGAACCATTTAATTATTTTTTTGTCAAACTCACCCAAATGGAGAGCATCATACACAAAAATAAATTCAATTGAAACATTGTATTTCTATTCGACTTGGGGCGCTTCATGAACGGCGTATGTAGTCAATATAATATTTTTGAAAATTATGCAACTATAAGAACTACAATATATAATCATTAGCTGTTGCTTTGCGAATTGAATCGCATAATCATATTTTGTTGTATTGACTTAAAGTAATAGCATATCAAAATGAGTACCGGTGGCGTTTTCCAGCTCGTATCTAACGATGGGCGCATGGATCAGCTCCTCCTCGCTAACAGCGTTCTTCGTGACAACATCGCTGCTGTAAAGGCGCGTCGTGCCGCTGCTGGTGAGGCGGACACGAATCCTTCGCTTGCTGATCTTGAGCGCACGCACGTTCTATTTGTAAATTCGCATCACAAGCCTTATGTTGCCATTGCGTTCCAGTACTTCAAGGTATCGGCTAACAATGTAACGTTTGATTCGGAGGTGTCTGTGTCGATTCCTCAGTATGGTGACTTCTTCGCTGACATGGTTGCGAATGTTGTTGTTCGTGCCCCCACGACTTCGTTCACTGGCACGCGTGTGGATGCTTCTGACTGTGTTCTTTACCGTCACTGTGAGTTCCCCGGCGAGCGTCTCTTTGAGAGCGTTCGTTTTGAGGTGAACTCGAACCCTATTGACCAGTACACGAGCGAGTCGTACGTGCTTCACCGTCAGTTCCATGTGACGGAGGACAAGATGACGGCGTGGAAGCGTTGCATGGGTCAGGAGCTTCCTTCGAAGGCGATGCCTGCGCTTGAAATCGACAACAATGGTGCTGCTCCCAAGTCAATGCACCTTCACTCAGAGGTGTACAATGGCTACCAGACTTACAAGGAGGCGCACGAGGATCTTAACCTTTGGATTCCTCTTCTCTTTTGGTTTAACACGGATGCTCGTCTCGCGTTCCCCTCGGTATCGGTTCCGTATGGTCAGCGTTTCATCTCGTTCCGTCTAACGGAGGCTTCGAACATTTACCGCGCTATTGTGAACCCCGGTTCGACGACGTCGCTTACGTCGCCTACGCTCTCTACGCCTCAGATTGCTACGTTCGATCTTTACATCAACAACATGTTTGTGCTTCCTGAGGTACACGACATTTTCATTGATCGCGTGGCTTTCACTCTTGTGCGTGTTCACCGTCGCCAGCAGCAGAACCTCAACAAGAGCTCGGACAACATTCACCTTCAAGCTCTTAAGTGGCCCATTGAGACGCTTATGTTTGGTTTCCAGCCCACTATTAACCTTCGTCGCAACACAAATGTTACGGAGCGTGGCTCGCAGGTGTCAGTGGTATCAAACCACATGGAGGACTGGCACCGTTACTGTGCGGTGAGCAACACTGAGCAGGTTGCGAATAACATCCGTGGCGCCGCGTCTACACTTCTAGTAAAGACGGAGAGAGCTCACATCACGCTTCTACGTCTACAGGCGCACTCGGTGGATCTCTTCTCGGAGTTCCCTGCTCAGTTCTTCAACAGCTACATTCCTTACCAGTTCGGTGGCTCGCACATTACGGCGCCTACGGACCCCGGTCTCTATCTCTACAGTTTTGCGCTACACCCCGGTACGTACCAACCCTCGGGTCACTTCAACGTATCTCGTGCGCGTGAGCTCTATCTAAACTACACTTCAAATTTCATTACATCAGACACTAACAACACAGCTACATTCTTCGTACAGGCGAAAGCGATCAACTTTTTACTAGTAAGCGAAGGTTCGTGTTCCCTCCGTTACAGTACGTAAAAGAAGGAATGTGTATCGATGTCCCATGCATTTTTTTTATGTCCTTCGGTAATAAAGCAAAATTGAAAGAATTATTTTAAATATATTCACTACCATTATTGTCTATTCGTGTATTCGAGATATTAACATGACAAGCCGCAAAACTGTAGACTCTCTACCAAGTGATGCTATTCCTTGTAATGGCCCTCTGATGTATGATCTTAATCGCTACATTGCTCCTAATGGAATATTGTATAAACCAATGGTTTCTGGGCGCTATCAAGTAATCACGATAACTACTCATAAAGATCATTTAGCATGGGATAACGCTAAAATGTTGATTAATGGAGAAATAAAGCCTATGGATGATATTCATGGATTTTATACTATGAATAAGTCGAAAGGACAAGTCGTGGCGCGTGCACTTGTTGCATACTACTTCGTCGAAAAAATAGAAAACCCTGTCAACATGAGAGCCGTTCTCAAGAATGAAGATGCTCCGCTTAGTGCAGAAAATGTTGAGTGGGTTAGTGCTCAAGAACAAACAAATAGGCGAATGACCGCTAATCGAAGCAAATCTCGATGTGATAATGAATACAAACAAATTGATCCATCACAAATTGATCTTAACGAATTTAAAGAATGGAATGGGTATTGGATAAAAAAAGATGGAAATCAAATCATTACAACTAAAAAGGGGAAATATCGCAATATTCGAATCGCTGAATCAGGAGGATACAAAAACGTTACTTTGTATATCGATAAGAAACCTTGTTCGTTTAAAATGAATCGATTGATTGTGCAGGTCTTTGGCGGTGCAAGTATACCATCTGATAAAAAAGTTGATCATATTGGAGGCGACACTCTTAACGATGCATTCGAGAACCTTGAAATAGTAGACCATAAAGAGAATGTTCGGAGAGGTAAAGTATCCGCTGCATTTTCAAAGGTTGATCCTAATTCATTTAAAGTGTTAGAACGTTATCGTTGTATTACAGAATTTTGCGAACAACAAGGAGAAGGGTTTGATGCTCGGGAGTTGAGTATGCGTCTATCGAATGGAATGCTATACCAAAACTTCTTATGGGTTGCTGAAGCAGATAAGAACATCCGGTATAGCGAACGAGTTGTCGGTGAAGACACATTTGTGGATTTAGTAAATATAAATGATGTCATTGTTATGATTCGTAAACGAATCGATAACATGCTTCTCACAAGACAAATAACTGAAGACATGATTCCAATTATCGATAATAAGCCAAAGCCAACTGAAAGCATGAGAAAGATACTATCTGAGCTAGATAGTCGTGGTATCGGCAATCGCGCGATGATGGAAGAGACAAATTTAGATATTGTAAATACAATCTCATGCTGTCGTTTAATCTCTTACTTTGGCAAAGGTGATGAAGCACAGGTGGTCATCTGTTTAAAAACGTTGCTTGTATTTACTCGCTCTCGTGAAAACTTACGCAATAAAACTAGACAATATTGCATGGTATGTTCAAAAAAGAAAGTAAGTGATAGCAAAACACATCCAGTAACTACTATCCCAGTGTATGAATACTCAAATAGTGGACAACACCAATTTATTCGAAAGCATGATAGTATGCGCGAAGTGCTCGACCACCATGGTGGAGTTGAAACTACAGCATCAGTATCATACACGATGGATACAATTGCGGCTTCGATGTTTAACATAATGACAAATGATACATCATCCAAACATGTTAGTAGAGTAAGTTGGAGAAACTTCATATACTCATTTCACCCACCAATTCACGGTAAATTGAATGAAACATCACCTAATTGGATACTACAAAGGCGCTTAAATGCTGAAATGTTCATTGCAATGCGTGAGCGGGGAATCAAACGAAAAAACTAAAATATGAAAAAATTAGTGACTGTCTAACAATTTTTTTCTTCTTTTGTAGAAAGCTTGTTTAAAATTGAAATGGATCATGTAAAATATATCAAACGACATCCTAAATAGCTGATAATACCCTGCATCAAAGATGATTCGCATTATGCCAAACATGTCCGATAATTTTTACTTCCATCATTGCGAATACATCACAATTCGTCCTTGGATTAAGTCACGGCTCGAAGAGTTAGGGATTGAATGTGACATTAAGTATGATAATGACTCTTTATTTCTTCTTTATCACATTGATGATATATCTAGCGAATTTTGTCGAGACGATGTTGATGATATGATTAACAACAAATACTCTACTGAATTCTTTATCGATTACATTCATATGAACGGATTCAGTGGGCATGTACGCGTTAGTGATCTTTTGAGACATGAACATGCAACAAGCATATTATGGCATATGCTTGAAACATTGGCAATCTTTGAAAATTTTGATTATGATCGAAACCAAAAGATCATAAAATGGATTGATGACGATGTTCTTTGGATGATTCTTCGTGGAATGGAACCAGATGAAGTTGAAACCATAAAATATGGAGTAGATCAACTAAATGCGTTAAAGTGTGAACAAGAGTATACATATGATACTACATTACATACTATTCTTTCATTTGTTTCAAGTAATATTAGTGACAAAGAAGGTTCTGTCGAATATTTACATGATAACATAACCTTTGTGAATGAAGAAGTTGTAATGTTGAATCCTCATTGGAGAGAATTCTATACAGACTTTTTCCAGTGTGCTTATACTATTTGTAGAAATTATAATGCAGGTGATCTGTTGAAGCGACTTCGTCCCGACCAAATAAATTGGATAGATGTATGTACATTTTATCGCGACGTTCAGTTAATCGAAGATAACATTGATAAAGTCGACTGGGTATCTATTCTTAGAAATGCATATATGATGCCAGTGATTGAACGTCATATTGATAAAATTAATTTAACTCTCCTTCAAGAACTTTCTTCAAATTCTTCAGCCATATATTATCTTGAACAACATCCAGAATTAGTTAATGAGAGAATCCTTAGTAATTCAAATATTGTAACGTACAACTATGATGCTATTAAATTAGATCGTGCGTGGTTAAAACAAGGTCTCGCCGAATACTTCTACCACCCACGCCTCATCGAAAAGTGGCTTAGCGATGGTAATAACCTAGATGATTACATGATTCACATCACATAATTATCTAATACTTTGGCGGCTTTTGATACAGCTGAAACAAATATACTACAACGAGTTGGTGGATATCCAGATTGTTGGCCATGGATGTGAATTACCATGCTATTATTTTTTTATCTATTCGTTTAAACAGATCTAATCATTTGAATATTCTGTTCATATGCAGTTACGTTATGTTTTGTATTAATATACATTCATGAATATGAGCGAATTCAAATATAATTATTATGATGACGAGTATACCATAGAAGACGAGAAAAGAAGTAATGAAATCTTATCTGAGCGTGAAAAAGTTCGATTGGCTGAAGAAGCGCTTGCAAATGAAGAACGCAAAAGAAAATACAGAGAGGAAATGCAAAGAAACAATGAAATTCAGAAACAGAATCAAAAATATGAAGCAGAAGAAATATCGCGCGATATAGAATATGGAAAGCAAGAAAAGAAAGAAAGAGCCGAATGCCTCCGAAACGTTGCAAAGGAAATTAAAGTACTCCAAGATAAGAAAGACAAGCTTGCTGATAAATATAATAACTCACGCCCTTCGTTTCTTTCTCGTGTAAGAATTCAGCTTATATGCTTGTTTGTGCTATCCATCATATCCATTATAACTATCAGTCAAGTAGTAAAACATAAAACGAGTAAGATTGTAAGCTGCATATCCTTGGAATAACGTGTGGCGCAGTTGGAATTTTATTAGTTGTTGAGCGCATCATGAATTATAAATTGAATCTTCGCAAAGACGCTTACTATGAAGAATTTAACGATATAGGCAATATGATAAAAGAGATGGCACATGATGCATTGACTTATGAATGTACATAACCTCAATACATATGATACGTATATGTTTTAACCAAATATAAAAAACGTTCGTGCAATCATATTCATTGCAACATTCAGAAAAAATAAACGGTGATGTTTATTTTTTTGTTTTAGTGTTGAGTTTACAACAATCGTACTCGATCATTACTTTGGCGAAGGTGGATCGAATGGCGTGTACACAAATGGACGAAACCAATTTATGTCATTGCGAAGCTGGTCACACGTAGACGATACTTCTCCGATTTTACTTTCATGTTGAGTAAGCGCAGACGATACTTCTCCGATTTTACTTTCATGTTGAGTAAGCGCAGACGATACTTCTCCGATTTTACTTTCATGTTGAGTAAGCGCGGATGATACTTCTTCAAATTTGCTTTCATGCTTGATAAACTTGTCATCATGATCGACAAACTTTACATAGTGATCCTTGATCTTGTCATCGTGTTGAGTAAGAGAGGTCGATACTTCTTCAAATTTGCTTTCATGCTTGATAAACTTGTCATCATGATCGACAAACTTTACATAGTGATCCTTGATCTTGTCATCATACTCATTAAGTCTATTGGTTACTGAGTTAAGTTTCTTTTCGTGTTCTTTAAGCTGGACATTCAAACTATTGATTTTAGTTTGCATATTTTGCTTTTGTCTACGATGACTTGAATTTACTAAGTGTTCTTTAATCGAAGATAGAGAAACTCCCATCACTCCACCAAGTAATATTTTATATTTCATGCTCCAACTATCAACAATGGCAACACTAATGATTGGAATTATCAATACGCTTGTTTGGAGTATCGAAACACATGCAGTGTATGCTATCACTTGATTAAGATTGATATGTTTAATTTCGCATGTAAGATGATCGTAGATGTCATTATTAAAAACAAGCGATTGTAGAATCTCGAATACAAACTTCATTGTTTGAAAATACCACTGATGATATATTATTCATTATCAGATGCAATTTTAATGAGTTAAAGTTACAAACCATATCTGTTATGTTCATATGAATGTATTTGATGTAATATACTAAAGTATAAGTTGGTAATGGGCACGAACGCGTCAAATCTTGTTGATAAAAAACAAACGAATAAAATAAATGCAACCAAACAGTTAAAACCTTTAAAAAATTTGAAGCCTGAAACAACTCCATCACCTGTACGGCGCACGCCGGCGGCGGTGTCGAGCGCATCACAGACTGAAACTAAATCAAACTCACGACGAAATGACAACGAAGATGTATGGAAGCGTAATTTAAGCAGCAAACAATATTCACTGACAGAGATTGAGCAACTTAAAGAAGAAATCGATTGGAGATGGGTTAGTTTATATCAAACATTGACTAAAGAGTTCATTATAAAATATAAGTCTCGTATTCACTTTGAATACCTATCCAAGAATAAAAAATTAACGCCAGACGTAATAAACGAATTCATTGATGATTTGGACCTATCAGAGGTGTTAAAGAATGTTAATGAATATTTTAAGTTTACACCTGAAAGTATTCTCAAATTGCCATCGTATAAAGTTGATACAATATTAACTAAATATCGTTTAGATGATGACATACTAAATATTATCATAGATAACTATGGGTTCAGCTGTTGTTGTAAAAACAACATTTCGAAATGTCAAACCTTATCAGAGTCTTTTATGACGAAACATTCTAATAAATTAAATTGGAACCATATAAGCAGATATCAAAAACTTTCTCTTTCATTTATCGAAGCCAATTCAAAACTAATTAGATGGGACGAACTTTCGTATAATAAGAATTTAACAACTGACATCGTGACAAAGTATCGCCAACAACTTAAGAATACAGAAGAGGTTGAAAACGTTTTGATCAAAATGTAAGTGGAACAAACTTTGTTTATTTGTTTTTTTTATCTAATGACATTTACTACTTTATCAAGTTATATAAGTTGTTTAGTGCGTTTATGTTACAATCCTTAAAATTGACTTATCAAATACTTTATATATCAAAGAGAGTACTTATACTAATATCGTTTGAACTGCGTTGCAATGAATTCAAGCGGTCCATGTGAATTGTGTTACAAGATCCAAATCTATACGAAACATGGTGGCACAGTCAAAGACAAATTCACAATGAATTATATTGGATTGAATGGCACTTTAACGTATTATGCAGATGGATTTAAGCGATACTTAAAGCAATGCTGTTTAATGAGCTATTATGTTGGTTATGACAGATTACACAATACGTTAGTGAAACAAACTTTTGGATCTATTGTCAAGCCCAAAGCGCCAAAATATGTTGTTACTGAAACAGAATCATTTGCGGTGTATGAAATCAACTATAATGAAAATGAAACCATTAAAGACCCAGAAGCATTTGATAACAAAACAAAATTAGAAATTACACGAAGAATGATTCTACAAGAGCATGACATTAAGTATTCAATCTATACTCATGGAAGATACAAACAACGCTTAAATCAAATAAAGTCTACATCCAAAAAAACAAATTGATAAAGAAAAGGAACTACAATACATTTATCTTATCCAAGAAAGCACATCTGTTGTTGCAAAACAATCAATCTATAAAATTGGTCGTACTCACCAACAAAACTTTGATCGGTTCAAATCATATGGCAAAGGCTTCAAAATTCTCCTTCACACTATTTGTGATGATAGTATATCAATTGAGTTAGACATTATTCGTCAGTTTACTTTAAAGTATAGACAAGCAGATGAATATGGAAGAGAATACTTTGAGGGTGATCCGCATCAGATGATTCAAGATATCATACAATTGATTTATTCACAATGTGATGCTTCATCTTAATCTTCACATCATCAATATAAGCAATCATAACATTTCAATGCATATGCGAACCAAAGGCGATTAGTCGTCAACAGCTTAGTAATCATCGTAGCAGATGAAAGATGTATCGTGATAGCTACAGATATTTTTTTGTAAATAATATACGCTAAAGTCATCCACCAATGGAATCTCTAAGTGAAGGTAACTCATCACACTTAGAGAAAGACTATGAAATGAAAATTGGTTCGGCATGTTTATCAGAGATCTCTAAGTGAAGGCTATTCCCTTCACTTAGAGAAAGACTTCATCTTAAACGTCACATTATCAATATAAGCAATGAGAACATTTCAATGCATATGTGGATCAAAGGTGCTTGGTCGCCAAGAACTTAGTAATCATCGTAACAAATGTCAAATGTATCTTGATAAGTTGTTCATTGACAATATAAAATACGAGCTTGACATTTGGTTTAATGACGCATCAGTTACTTGTGATGTGTGTGACTATCACATCACACTGAATGATGTTTTATACGATGATAACATGTATATTCGTCAATACTATGAAGGACTCATCTTATGTGTAACGTGCAGAGAATCATACCCAACGCCATTCAAAGAGGAGCCCGTGCTATGGAGAGATGATATTGATCGTTATGTTACATTGACACGAACTAAATTTCCAACAAAGAAATACAAACTGATAAGAGAAGCTCTCTACAAAGAGCTGATTGAATATTTACATCAGCCACGTTTCATTCAAAAATGGATCGATCACGGTCACATGATTGAAGACTATCTAAGTCTTTAAATTATGTTTTTTTTTGTTTTAGATACAAAATTGCATTTACACATACTAAATATGAACTCAGAGTATTGCAACTTCATGAACTCGCCACTAACTCGTTACACTACAATGCAGTCTCATCTACCAATTATTAATTCAGTTGCTACAATGAGTCGTTGCGAACGCATTAAGAATTGGGTTTGTATGAAAATTATCATGGATAAACTATTTAGTAATTTGTCAGATGGTCCAAAGATGTTTATTGGATGCTTTGTTAGAATAACTTGTTTAACACTAACAGTAGGTGGGATTGCCTTAAACGCATATTTGCTGTTTCCTAAAATGTATGCACCAGCAATTGGCGATCTTCGTGATAGTAATTCGTATAAGTTAAAATATATAGTAGCAACAACATTGGTCAACCTCATCATCATGGTTGTTCATGAGATTGCAAGTCATTTTACTCAACTAGGTGTTAGTCGTCGGATTGATATTGTTGAGACCATTGTCACTAATACAAGTAAAGATGTGAAAGATCTAAAAGCGAATGTCACTAAGATCGAGATAGATGTCAAAAATCTAAAAGCGAATGTTAAAGAATTGAAAGAAGATGTTGCAGAATTAAAGGTGGATGTCGAACATTTAAAAGAGGATGTTGCAGAGTTGAAGGTGGATGTTGCAGAGTTGAAGGTGGATGTTGCAGAGTTGAAGGTGGATGTTGCAAAATTAAAAGTGGATGTTGCAGAACTAAAGGAGGATGTCAAAGAACTTAAAACAGATATGGCTAAAGTAAAAGTTGAAGTCAAAGAGCTTAAAGAGGATGTTACTGAAATAAAAGTAGACATCAAAAGAATATTCTCAATCTTGAATGAGATGCACCCTGCATACGTAAATGATTACAAGCCTTTATATGACATTCCTTTAAAATCCAAGCCTGTAAAATGGCCTCGTCGTGTTTCTGATCAGATTAACACTTTGGATGAGTATACTGAAATTCAACAAAAATGTGTATTTGGGCCCAGTGGAAATCATGAGCGCCAGATTGAGCAAGTCAATGATGAGTTCGAAAAATTTTACGATAACTTCATCGCGTCAACATGCGGACTACGTAAGCGCAAATGATTGAATTATCAGTTCTAATGTTTAGAATCTACGTCGACGACTACTTGAACATGTAATCGGCAAAGTCAGAATTGAAAAACATGCCGCTGCGACCGGCCCCCAGATCCAATATTGTTTGCTTTTGTCTTTATGGTCTTTATCTATAAGTGCGAAATAGATTACAACAAGAATAAGCATGCATATAGTGAACGACCTAAGTAGACAGAAAAGCATAATTGGCGGCCCATCCATGATTACTATTTTATATTTAAGTAATCAATATTTAAGCGTTAGATTAAATAATCATGGTAGATATCCAAAATTGAAAGTCTATATACTAAATATATCAAACAGGTTATTTTGATAAGGTTTGGTTAATCATGGGGTCTCAATACACGCAGCTCAGTGTCATTGAAAACTTTCAAGATCGTGTTGATTTCATGGTCACGGTTAATTTGACTACTGAAGCGCAGCCATTTACATTTACGCAGCACTTTTGGGATGTGAAAGATCAAAGTGATCCAATGAATGCAGCATATGAAGTGGCTCAAGCATTTAAAGCTCGCAATGGTTTAGTCATTATTGAAGCTGAAGGTTCATATTGTTATCGTCGCTTCATGACTATTATGGATGAATTTGAAATTGCTCAAGATGAAGTTCCTGATCCAGTCTCTAACTGGATTTTGAAAAGAGCTTTTCAAAAAGCTGGATTCAAGTATGCTCGTGATTGTGATGAAACTGATTTGCGCATCTTATATGCTAAAGCTGGTTATGATGGTTTTCGTCCCTAAACAAACCATTGCATCCAATTGCATATGATTGCACATGATTGTATTCATTTCATTTTTTTGTGATTGAGTTCAAGTAAAGTTATCTATTCAACTGCTCCATACTAACAATCCGGCTTATGATCTGTGCAAAGCTATTCTGCAGATCAACAACCAACTGCTCTTGTATGTTACTATCGCTGGTATCAACCTGATCAACGCAACTCTGAATGAGTTCGTCGATCAGGTTCTTTACTTGTGGGATGATTCTGTCAGCCGCCGCCGACGGGAAGACTGATCTGCAGCTTCTAAACTTGTACTCGTCCGCGTTCTCTTCCTGCTCTAGTTGCAGCGCATAGCGACATAGTGCAAATGCGTTAGTAAGCACAACGAAAGACGATCATGCGGTTAAGAAATAGCGGTACGCACCTCGATCGCGTTGTTGCTTGTAAGATGGAAGACCGCGGTGGTGCTGAACCGGTTGCGCAGGTTGATGCCGTTCGCGATCTCAGTGAAGTCGGTGATGATGCAGCTGCCCATGCCGTTGGCTGTATGCTTGTTGATGATGCTGGTGATGTACTTCTTTTGGCCGCTGACGAACTGGAGCTCCATCTTGTCGTTCGGGCGAGAGAAGAGAAGAAGAGCGTATCCTTGGACCTTGTTCGGGTTGTACGGGTGGATCGTCACCTTGTTCGTCATGGAGTCGCGGATGTCCGCGATCTGCCGCACTGCACTGCGTTGTTGATCCGCGATGACGTTGATAGTGCCGCCGATCTGCTGGACCTCGTTCTTGAGCGCACCGAGTTCGCCGAACCACACCCGACGTTCTGCTGCATGGGTCTCCGTAAGCTGAGAGATGAGGTGGTTATTCTCTTGCGCTTGCTGCCGGTTCTCCTGCTTGTGCTGATCTGCTTGCTGCCGGATCTCCTGCGCGTGCTGATCTGCTTGCTGCCGGATCTCCTGCGCGTGCTGCTCTGCTTGCTGGCGAAGACGGTCATTGAGCAGCTGGATCTGCTGCGCGTGCTGCTCTGCTTGCTGGCGAAGACGGTCATTGAGCAGCTGGATCTGCTGCGCGTGCTGCTCTGCTTGCTCTTTTGCTTGCTGCCGGATCTCCTGCGCGTGTCGCTCTGCTTGCTGGCGAAGAAGGTCGTTGAGCTGCTGGATCTTCTGCGCGTGCTGCTCTGCTTGCTCTCTTGTCTGCTGTCGAAGAAGGTCATTGAGCTGCTGGATCTGCTGTATGTGCTGCGCGGCGTCGCTGTTCTCGTTCGCCATGTCGGTCTCGTTTGTCTTTTTGAAAAGTGACGAGAAGGCGCGAAACTCGGCATGTTGACAGTTTGCTAGTGATGTAAGCAAGGGCGATGGCAGTTGAAGACAAAAAAAGTTATAGTGACGAAACCAAGTGAAGAACAATCAACCAGCTGTTTGGATAACAAACTGAATTCATTGCATGATTAAAATCAAATTTGATTCAAACAAACGAATCAAACTTGTTTAATACAAAATTTCTTTATTACTATACATTGAAATTAGAATCGATATTATCGCGGATACAAAAGATCCCCACGTATACCATTCACTTGCAGAAACAGATGGTGTGAATGGTAGCCAAAACGTAGATATAAATACCATCATCATAAATAAAGCCAAAAATGATTTGGTGAATGTTTTCACAAATTTGATCGTTGACAGAATGACACTCATGATTGAGCTATATTTATAAAACTAAAAGTGCAATGAAACGATTAATAGACATTGAGCTCAATGGTGAGTCATTATCATATTCTCCATTCAAGCCAAAATTGCAAATACACAATCATAATATATCATTGACAATGATCTGTGCTACCTGTGCCAAGAAAGCTACCCACGGTTCTCGCGTTGAGCAAGTGCCAATGTATTGCGCTTCATGCGCAAAGAGATACCCTAAAGGCGAATATCGCAATCTATCATCATCTGATTGTCAATTCAATGGATGCGATAAGTATGCCAAGTATTATTATGATTCTATGGGCACACTCAAACAAACAACAAACAAAAATCGTGCCATGTATTGTAAGACTCATGCCGATAAACACAAAGTGAATGAAGAGAAGAAGCAATCACCAAAACCAATTCAAAAAGAATCAAAGCCAAAGCAAGTTAAATCACCTGAATCTAAAAATATTGAATGTGTTGAAGTGAAGCCTGTTCAGATAAACAAATCATCAGAAGAAGAAAAAATTACAAAGAGATTGATTCTTGGCAATTGGGGATTAGGAGAGTTAATTGGTAAAGGTGCATTTGGTTCAGTGTATGAAGCGATACCATTGACAAAGATGAAGAACGATAAGATTCAGTCTTTTGTTATCAAGGTGGTTGAAGTGGGTAAGACCAAACAACAAAAACGTATTGCTGATACTTTGTATCACGAGTTTGTGCTTCATAACACAATTCTCCATCAAACTGAATTTGTACCGCGAGTTCCACTAAAAGGTTACGGTGAAGATAATAAAATGAGATATCTTGTAATGGAACGCCTTGGTAAAACATTTGAAGATAAACTCAAATCCGATGGACCTATATCTGATGAAGAAGCAGTGCACATTGGACTTCAACTACTTTCATTCTTTGAATTCTTGCATTCAAAAGGCCGTGTCTATGTCGATGTCAAACCTGAAAACTTTCTTTACGCTATTAACAACGATTCTAAAGTCTATTGTACTGATTTTGGATTGGTTGAGTCGTATCTTCTAATGAACAAACATAAACAAAAAGTCAAAGGGAGCGTGATTGGAACTCCGACGTATCTTAGTTTGGATTGTCACAATGGATTCACTCATGCAAGAAAAGACGACATTGAAAGTTTATTGTATGTGCTGATCTACATGATGAAAGGTTGCTTACCTTGGCAGAATGCAAAGAGCGACGATGAAGCTATTGATATCAAACAAAAAACAACTATGCGGGAGCTATGCAAATCAATTGACCCAAAATGGGGGTGCATAGTTCAGCATATTCGAAAGACTGAGTTCAGTTGTGAACCTGATTACAGATTCATTCGAAACGCAATGACAAACCAAGTCACATCGCCATGATTTCAAAGTGTTTCTATATTGTATATAATCACATGATTGCGCAGTGCTGATCATTCTATTTTTTATTTGTCTTTGATCGTGAGTGGATAGTGCAACTATCATGTTTTGTCACGGGTACATAAATACAGCATGCTTGAATCAGTGATTGTGCATTCAATTGATGTTTAAAACATTTGTATCTGAATAAAGTGCATGCGAATGATTCAGATGGTTCTCAACCATTCATTGAGAATCCGCCCTGTCCCACATTCAACTGTATGACCAAGCGATTAGATTCTATTTGAGTATACCATACACCACAAGAGTCTATTCGATTGGCGCGTGCCTTCAACTGTTGTGTATGCAATCGATTGATCTTGTTATTTGTATGCATATCACAGTTGGATCTTTCCACAAGAGATGCCCATGCGCGCCATCAACGCCATGAAGAGATCTCTCGTTTGATGTCGGCATGTTCAAGAGAACCAAATCTCTCATTCCACGATTCACCTCGCAGCACCGATGTCGACCACTCCCCTCGTCACCAAGCCTTCCACGATCAAGCTCAAGAAGATGCTGTCTCAGTCTCCGGCGCTGTCGAGCCCCACGAAGAAGCGCGCAGGTGACCAGCCGGCGCCGAGTCCCGCGAAGAGGCGAGCAACTTCCAGCCCCGCGAAGACATCGACGTCGTCATCTGCCAAGGACAACGACGGCGGCGACAAGGACAACGACGGCAGCGGCAAGGACAACGACGGCGGCGACAAGAACGACGACGGCGACAAGGACAACGACGGCGACGACAAGGACAACGACAACGGCAGCGACAAGGAGATCAACAACCGCGACAAGACCGGCGGTAGCGGCGACGCCGACGACAACAGCGACAACAGCGACAGCGGCAGCACTGTTGTTACGGCGACTCAGCATGAAGACGAAGATGACGACGAAGGCCAGCCGATCACCAAGAAGGCGGCGAGTAAGCAGAAGCGGAAGCGCGGAGACGACGACGAGGGCGACGATGAAGATGGCGACAGCGGCAAAGACGGCACCGACAAAGACGACGGCAAGGACGGCAACGACAACAACGACGGCGACGACGATGAGGAGGTGATGATCATCCGCGACGAGGACATCGACGAAGGCGAGATCCCTGCGGCGCTGCGCTTCATGATCTCGGCGAAGGACTGGAAGAGCTACACCTCTGTCGCAGGCGCGTTCAAGGTCATCGACGCAGCTATGATGCAGCTTCAGCAGCGGACTTCGTATGCAGCTCTCGACGGCATCGCGGACTCGGTGTCGGCGCTCTTCGTCAAGAAGTTGAAGAAGACGCTGAGCGGTGACGTGGCGGGCTACATCGCGAAGGAGATCCAGAAGGCCTCGGAGACAAGCCAAGTGGTCGACGGCGGCGTTATCAACGTCTTCGAGCATCTCGTCAAGACGACGGTGAACGAGATCCTCAACAACCAGCCCATGAAGATGAAGCAGCACAAGAAGCTCGACTACTCGCCTGCTGCCTCAACGCGGAGCTTCAAGAAGGCGCGCGTGTCGCTTTCTTCGACCAGCAGCAAGCGGCGTGCGTCGGAGAGAGGCGCGCCTACGAAGAACCACGACGCGGACGACCTGTCGAAGAACAAGATCATCAAGAAGCTGACCGCGATCCAGAACGTGAAGACGTACAACAACAACTTCTTCTGCATCGACGGGATCAAGAACGACGGAGTGCGGAGGAAGCACGGCGGGGCGATGGTCACCGCCAAGGGTCTTCGTCGTCTTCTCGCCGCAGAGCCGTGGAAGGCGATCATCGAGCACGGGCCGAGCCTCTTCATCCTGAACCCGAACAACCCCAAGATCATCAAGCTGGTGAAGCAGATCCACAAGGAGCTGAGCAAGAAGGACGTCGTGCTGTCGCTATGGGAGCGGATGTTCTGGCTTCAACAACCGGCGAGCTACGAGCACTTCAGCAAGGAAGACGCGGCGTTCATCAAGAGCTACTTTGCCGGACGGCAGAGCCGCAGCCAGAAGCACCAGTACCTGAAGAACAAGCTCGTGCAGTTCAAGAGCGAGACGGGCTACAACTTCAACTTCGACCTCGACATCGGCTTCCCCAAGGTGCCCGAAGCGAACGTGCCGTGGATGCCGACCGACGAAGATCTTCTTCAGGACATGACGACGCGCAGTATTCGTGACCCCAGCCGCTTCTACTTCGTGTTCGACGCGACGCCGACTTCGTTCGTCGAGAAGAACCTGCAGTACATCTTCAAAGAGACGTCGAGGGACATCTTCCGCGGTCTGTACGTGGAGACCTCGCTGGAGGAGCTGATCGACAGCATCGACAACAAAGAGAAAGATCAAGCTCGTAAGGCGTGGACGAAGTTCAAGGAGCAGATGACGACCAGCATGTTCCCCGAAGGAGAGACGGAGAGCCCTCAGCCCCCGCAGTACGCCGAGATGGAGAAGAAGTGGTTCAAGCTCGAGAGAATCTGCGAGGGCACGGACAACCCGATGAACCGCCCGACAGCGAACCCAGACCCGTGGAACCGCTTAAAGGTTTTATAAAATAAATTGTCATGCAATGATATAGATACTTTTTTAGTTCATTTTACACAAACATGCTTAAATTGAACTTATATATTATAAATATATGAACACAACACACAACAGAA